>Ga0307428_1000174_pt1 | contig 52676 bp, 51 predicted proteins | sample SalMarWE160240MG_FD_202161 | JGI IMG/M metagenome (GOLD analysis project Ga0307428, IMG submission 202161) | Salt marsh sediment microbial communities from the Plum Island Ecosystem LTER, Massachusetts, United States - WE1603-240 | ecosystem: Environmental > Aquatic > Marine > Intertidal zone >...
AGTAAACCCCAGCGCAGAAGGGTGTTACGGGCCAGGTGATGGTGCCTTGCGTCTGGCTTGAGTGTATCTCATCCACCTTGCGGCCTGAGGCGTCGAAGATTGAAGCTCGAAAGCCATCGGGTCTATCTTGATATCGCAGCACTATTTGAGAACCGATGGAGGTTATCACTTCCCAGTCAGGCGGCTTTTCAACAATCGGTTGCTCCACTACCCCTACGCCCATGTCCCAGTCGGTGATTAAGGCCCAGGCTTCAGAGATGGTGTCCAGATTGGGGCGGGTATATACCCATACGATTCGGTCGTCGCACGCACCTACTGCAGTTGCACAATAAAGAAAATCTTTCCATGTAGTATCTTTCCCCCAGGGCGGGGTGTACTCGAACAGGTTGGTTTGACGCCAGGGCTCGTTGTCGCGAATCTCACCAAGCACACCGCCCCCGTGCCCCCATACGCACCAGGGATCCTCGTGATAGTACCATCGCACGTGTGTCTCAGCAAACCGCTCGTCCGAAGAAAAGGCAACAAAGAAATCCCTCTCGCTTCCACTCCACCCCCATGCACCTGCCTGTTCATCCGTCACCACCACGCGTATGGGATACCGCGTCAACCCGCGATGCCCGAACACTCCACCCATAACCCCGAATCCTGGATCTAGATGCTTTACCCAGAATGCCACGAAACGCTCATCGTCAAGCCAGAAGGGGACGGCCCAGATTCCCCCTTTCTCATAATCCAAGAGATGCCCCCTTGGTCTCCAGGACAGGATGGGTTCATCTGCGGCATCGAATACCTGGAACCGCAGATACACCGAGTCAGGATTAAGCTTATCACGCCAGGTTACCACCAGGTCGCCTTCGTCGTTCAGCGCCACCCTGGCAAAGGAGAAGGGAAGAAGGTAATTACCCGGAATATCATGGGGCAGAAAGGCCCGGTCTACAGGATAGCCTTCCAGATCAAAACGCTGAACCCACACGCAGGTCAACTCCCAATAGGGGGGAGTAACCTCAAGCCAGGTCACTGCGAAATCACCCCTGTTGTTGAGGCTCAAGTCAATCGGGCTCCTCTTGTATAAGAATACCCGCGCCACCACCGTGTGTGCAGAACCCACAGGGCTGCCGTCAGGGGCAAAGCGCTGGAAGCGCACGTAAGAAGGCTCCTCCGCACTCCGGGTTTCCCTGTCCACCCAAAGCAGGATGGCGTTGCCTGCGGTGTCCATCTCAAGCCAGGGGTAGTGGACCCAGTTGGTGTCCGCCATCTTTGTGATTCGGTAAGCGTCGGTCATTGTGTTTCCATCTCGGTCAAAGAAGCGCACGAAAAGATCCAGCTCTAAATCCTCGGGGAATACGGGGTGCCCCGATGCTATGCTGTCAACCCATGCTACGGCAAAGTGCCCGTCAGGGGCCATTGCCGCACACGGGTAGGTCTGATGATGGCCTGGTTCGTCCTGGGCTATGCGAAAGGGTTCTACAAGGACTCCCCCACACAGGGTTAAGACAATAAGTCCTACGTTAAACATTTCTACCTCCTTTTGTCTCAGTATAAGCGGTTCTTGGGTAATGTCAAGGCCAAAAAAGAGGAGGGGCAAAGCCCCTCCTCAAAAGGTTCAGGTTCAATCGGGGAGGTAGCCCGTCCCCGTGCCGGTACAGGTGCCGCCTCCAGTAAGGCCGTCAGGGACACTGTGGGTTACAAGCCAGCTTGCTGTATAGGTGGGCGGTCTGGTGTCGTAGTTGAAGTGGGGATAGGTACTGCGCCAGGTGCCTTCGACGGTGTCGAACACCACAGGGGGTAGCCCGGATCTCCTGAGAATCGCCATACCTGACCAGACACCGCTTCCTTCCTTTGTGCCGCTGTCACCTGTCGGTTTGCTGCCGGTGAACATAGTATCCTCAAACTCGATTGTGTCTTCTATCTCACCGATAACATAGATGAAATTCACTATAACATCCTGAGGAAGGTAGAATTCATCCGTGAGTACCCCTTTAGAGTCTGAAACGTAGCCAGAGTCAACAGCCGTATAGTCGTGGCTGTTATAGGTGAGGGTTCCTGAATACCACCAGCCGTTCCATTGTTCGTAGTAGCCGTAGGCGCTGGTAGCGGCTACGAGCATCACCGCAACCGCGGCGATGACGATTAGTGTTTTGTTTTTATGTCCCACTTTTAACCTCCTTGGCTTAGTTGTTTTTTTGTTTCCTCTCCCGCTATCATCTCGCCCTCCGGGTAGCCGCATATAGATTATAGGATAAAGTCAGGTTTTGTCAAGTAATTTCCGTCAATTAAAGATGATATTATGTTTTTGGTATTATTTTGCATAAGCTTCTGAGGGGGGGGGGGGGTAACTTAGGAGTGTAATCCTAGAAAATATGTAGAGAATTTAACGCAGGATTACCACCTTCCCTTGACGAATTGAAACCAATCGGACAGACCGCTCACCCGGTGTGAGGCAGTCTATCTCAGCTTGAGCACTATCGGTTCCTGGCTCAGACGGGCCATGCCTTCGACCAGTTCCTTGTACTTCGGGTACTCCTGTGGCGGAATCCACGGCTTAAGCACCTGCACGTTTTCTGAAAACTGCAGAACCCCGCGCCTTGGCTGAACGAACGCCGCGGTATAAGAATCATAGGGGTTGCTGATCGAAACGTCCTGTGGGTAGTATATAAGCTCGGCACCAGGGGGAAGTTCAAGATCAAGGTTCAGGATGTCCGCGCTTCGTGTAACCCGGTCTATCGGATACAATCTTTCTTTTGCTCCGACCTCATAGGCTGAGTGCTCAACCCCTGGCAGGTAAAGGATGAGATAGTCGCCCGCACGGGTAGCGTAATCCGTGATGCCGACCTTGAGGGTGTAGCTTACCTCCTGGTCAAGAGGCTCTATTCCGTTGAAGCTGAAGTCCTGCAAGCGAGCGTTTGGATGAATCTCTGCTGCCAACTCCTCGGCCTCCTGACGAAGCTCGGCAGGGGAGAGGGGTTTGAGATAGCGCTTCCACCAGGCCGAGTTCTGGCCGTTGAACTCGACGTCCATCCTAAGATTCAGGGAGCCGTCGGTCTCCAGCTGAGCTTCGGTACGGGTAACGGTTGCCTCTTCGTTTGGGGTGTGCAGAGGGGTTTTCTTGAGCTTGCCTGAGGAAAGCGAAAGCCCCATCGCATCCTGATCTGAGGTGGTACCGAAGCCTGCGTTGGGGCTTGGATCGAGATAGATTCGATCCTCGAACAACACGAGTGCCTTATTAAGCTGGCCCAGGGTAGGGAAGGAGGGGACCACTTGCCCGCTTGAACGATCGCGTATGAGCACAAGATCCGCTTCCAGTCCGGCCTGTATCATAAGTGCGTAAAGCAGCGAAGCGCGATCGAGGTTGTTCGCAAAGCCCCGAACGAGCACGGTTTCCGCAGGGGTTGGAACGTAGGAGTAGGAATCAAGTGGAGGGCCTACGGAATGAATAGAGACAGCAACGAACTCGTACAGGGCGCGGGCCTTTTCTTCCGATACGGTAAGGCCTTGTGTCAATGAATCAACGAGCGCGGCCAGCCTTTCGCCTGGCTGGATGGCCTTGTTCAGATGCGCTCGCAAGGCCGCTGCAATACAGTGCCAATCCTTTTTCTCGGCGACGATAAAATGCGGCAGGTAGTCAGCCGAAGGCGGGATCATCAGCTCGAACCGCATCGGTGGCTGGTTCTGGATCGTCCAGGTGAGTATCTCGCGGCCTTTCCTGGTTTCGCGTTCAGGCTTTTGTCCGCTCGACGCATAGACTGCAACAGGTCCGCCTTGGGGCTGCTCTACCCGGATGATTTCCGTCATCGTAGGTTGGCGGTCGGCAAGTACTATCTCTTCAGAGATCGGGTGGATGCTGTCGGCTACGTTCTGGATGGTTGAAAACTGAAAATCAAGCACCGACCCGACCCTTGATTCAGGAACCGCTATCCGAATTTCGGTAAGATTGCTGTACTCGGCAGGTGCAGGATACCGGCTTGCCCTGTTGATTGCAGACTCGGTTATGTGGCTTACGGCACCGTCAGGGCTGTAGCTTCGTGCAAAGTCCAGCCTTGCGTAGGAACGGTCAGCGAGATAGCTCCACGTGTTGTTTGCGGCAGTGCCCTTGCCAGACTCGGCGGATACGTAGCGTATCACCCTCATGCGTTTTACGAACCTGCCGTCCTCGTGCAGGATAAAATTATGCTCCACGTAGAGATTCACGTAGCGTGCATCGGTCTGGGGCAGGGTTAAGTTGGTAAAAAGCTCCTTGAGCAGGGGATCGTCAATGTCCTTTAAGGTTTTCCACTCTTCGCCCTGTCTCGGCTGGGGAAGATCAAGTCCTCTTACCTCGGATTTGGCACACGCAATGGTGCCTTCTTCAGTGGCAAACCACAGGCTGTCTGCGGTTATGCGTTCAAGGGCCCCTATCTTTTCTTCTCCGCTCAGAAGGTAGATCACGTCGTGACTCGTGCGTACCGCCTGCCTGCATCCCCCAGCGACAAAGATCATGATAAGGAATGGTAGAAGGCGTTTCACTTTTCACCTCCTTCCACCAGCACGAGTATGGGTTTTTTGTGGTGGCTGGTGATCGAGTTGAGCAGCTCTCGATAATCTCGATACCTATCAGGCTGGATGAGTCGTTCGGGACGGCTGAAGGAGTCTTCAAAACGGATTACGTTCCCTTCCTCTCTGGTATACTCCGCACGATAAGAAACCTCAGGCACAGTAAGCGTTATATCCTCTGGCAGGTAGTCTGGCTTCCAATCCTCTGGCAGTTTGAGGGTTGCCACGTGACGTATGCCTTCGCTCGTGTAATATGAAAGCGGGAAGTTTCGGCTCTCAAGCGCCACCTCGTCAAAGGTAAGCCGTTTACCTACCTCAGGCAGGTATATGATGGCAACTGGTCCGGCGAACTTGACGTAGTTTTTAACCCTGTAGCTTATCTTGAGGCTGAGCTGCTTGCCTATGTCCTCCAGGTTCTCGAATCCGTAGTCGATCAGCTCAGCGTCAGGTGAGGTGGATTTTACCATCTGCTCGAATCGTGTCCTGCGGTCCTCTTCCCTTGAGAAGTAGTTCCAGAAGTAGCGCAGGCCTATCTCGTAATCGCCCTCGTAAAAGCTCTGATACTTTACGGTCAGCGTTCCTTCTTCGTCTATCTCCATATCGAGATGATACTCCCTTTGCTCCCGGCCGGGTTCCGGGACCGGTATTATCTCTACCCTTCTCTTCTGCGAGTTTACCGCGTAGACCCCGTGGTCTGCGGCGTTGAACGAGGGGTAACGCGAGTATCCGCCGTTCGATGAGCCGGTGGCGTCGAGATAGAAGTTTGTGTCGGCAAGGAATACCTGGGTGATGCAATGGTTGCCGTAGTAGCCCGGCATCTCGGGGTCAAGCATCGGGACGTCGCCGTTGGTGCCTACGTACACCGGATCGGCGTCTATTCCTGCGGCCCGCAAAAGGGTTGCAAAGAGGATGGCCTTGTCGGTGCAGTCGCCGAAGCCCTGCTCCAATGTAAACCGGGCAGGATGACCTGAGACCCCGGATGAGGCGGAACCCTTGATGGAGATGTAGCGGATGTTCTGCTGAAGCCAGTAGTAGATAGCGGCTATCTTTTCGTGCTCGGTATCGGCACCAGCTGTCAGGCTGTCGGCAAGGGCTTGAATCTTAGTGGTGATCTTCATGCGTTCGTTCTGAAATGCCGCATACCAGTCGTGTATGCCGTCCCAGTTTTCTTGATTCGTCAGCTCTACATGCGGTAGGAAATCCCCTTCAGGAGGAGAGTTGGGTTCGGCTACGTATGGTTCGGTATTCTCCGCTACCCAGGTGAGGATTCTGCGGCCCTCCTTAATCTCCTCTTTAAAATCCAGCATTCCATTCGGCACATTGTAGGCCTTCCATTTGATAAACTCGTCTTCGGGGACGTCAACGACAAGTCGGGAGTAGATGAACGGCTCGTCGCCCTGGAAGAAGTAACCGGCGTCGAAGAACTCCTTATTCCAGGGATTGAAGCGGATGTTCTCGTAGGAGTACTCCACGATATCACCTATCTGGACCCCTGGCAGGGTGAAGGTTACCCATTTGCCCTTGCCGAAGAATACTATACCCCGGCGTGGAGGGGTTTCGATCTTTACGGTGGAGCGATCAAGATCAATAACACGACCGTCCGGCTTTATGACCCGCGCAAAGTGAATCTTTACCTCATTGTCACCCTCCTTGAAATAACTGCGGAAGGTAGCTATACCTTTGCGTCCCTCCGAGAGAATTAAGTACGCCATATGGTATGAATAATTGCGCGTTCCGTCCTCGCGAAGGGTGTTGCGGCCGTCGTCAATCAATAGTATTCCCTTTGCATCAGGGAAGCGTTTTTTGGCTTCGGCAGCTTTTTTAAGAAGTTCCTGGACATTCTCGTCCGTGCGTACCGTTCCTGTTTCCTGGCCCCCTTCGGTCTCGAAAACGATCTCCTTCACCTCGCCTCGAGGGATGGTATCCTGATCGGTTATTACATTCGAGCCGTCATACTCAAGAATCTGTGTATCAAAGCTTCTCCCGTCGTGGAGTTGGACCCTTGCCGCAAGCCCCACTGTCACGAAGGCTATCCAACTTATTATCCAGCGTTTCATTGATCCTCCAGAGATTAAGCCTAATTCTAACGTAAAGCCAGGGAGAGTCAAGTCGTTGTTCGTTCGTGCGAGGGGAGATGGTTATCAGGGTAGCGGGATGGGGGAAAGATGTGTAACAGCCTCGCCTACCTCTGTGCACGATGGTGCCGCTCAATTCAAATTGCAAATTTGTCTGGACTGTTTGACGCTGAACAGTTGGCCTCCAAGCACCCTGATTGTTGCAATGCTCTTCTTCATCAATCTCCAACCCACCCGTCTTAAATTTGATATTTGCTCCGTAGCCGTCGCCCTTCGGAGCATTTTGAAGTTTTCAATTTGCAATGAGCATGTCCAAGCCGTCCTTCTCGACGATCTCAACCACCTCCTGGCAATGAGGTACTGGACAATCTACATTTATACCTTGACACCGCGGAGTTCTCTCCTATAATTAAAATAGGGCAGGTAGTGGGTGGAGGTTCACATTAAGAACGGGTTTAATAGGTTGCCCATTAATTGGGTATAGGCATCTAGATAGAAGGAGTAAAACATGAATATAGGAACGCAGACACGATGCAGGCACGTGTATTTACATGTGGATAGAAAGTTCCAGGTCAGGGGGTATGGAAAAGGTATGGTTCCAATTTGGCAGTGTTCTCTTAAGAGGAATGATCTCGCGGGTGTATGCAAGGGGCTGGCTGAGGCTGGCATTGAAGAAACCAGCTGTCATCCCGATGAATGTCCTTTGGCTGTCCATCATGAGTCCTGGGAGAAATGCCCTTTCTACGTCCCCAAGATCTAGGCATTGAGTTCCTCTAAGCCCGCGGGAAAACCTGCGGGCTTTTTTTAATGCCTTGACATCCATTCAATCCTGATTATAATGAACATATGCTCAAAACTCAAGGAAGTCATGCCTAGACCTCGTAAGTATCGGATGATTCAAAGCGAGTTCGGGATCAGCTTCTTCGGTCCCAAGGATATTCCCATGCGGGAGTTGGAACTTGTTTCACTGACTCACGAAGAGGTTGAGGCGCTTCGACTTGCCGATCTGGAAGGGCTTTATCAGGAAGAAGCGGCGCAGGCGATGGGGATTTCGCGGGCTACCTTTGGTCGCGTCTTGGATTCAGCAAGGCGCAAGCTGGTGGATGCGTTCATCAACGGCAAGGGGATTCAGGTTAAAGGTGGAGCATATTCCATTGCCGACCGTCCAGTAAGCTGTCGTTACTGGCAGGGTCGGGGCAGGCATGGCTGGAGAGGAGGCAGTGGATGATTATTGCCGTTGCCTCGGGTAAGGGCGGCACCGGCAAGACCCTGGTTGCGACCAATCTTGCTGCGGTCATTCCAGGTGCCACGTATGCCGATTGCGACGCGGAAGAGCCGAACGGTCATCTGTTCCTGAAGCCGCAAATCTCGGATACCAAAGAGGTTTACGTTCAGGTCCCGGAGATCGACAATGAACGCTGCACCGGCTGCGGTGAGTGCGCTCGCAAATGCCAGTTCAACGCCCTGGCAGTGGTCAAGGGCAAGGTTCTTTTGTTCAACGAGTTGTGCCATGGGTGCGGGGTGTGTTCAGCGGTCTGTCCTGAAGGGGCAATAAAGGAGAAGCCTTACGTTCTTGGAAAGGTTCGCACCGGCACGTTCTCAGATAATAAAAGATTCGTTGACGGCTCCCTTGCCGTAGGTCAGCTTCGCAGCGCCGAGGTCATTGAAAAGGTGGTTGACGAAATCAAGGATTCTGAAATGGTTATCCTCGATGCCCCGCCCGGAACCTCCTGTTCTGCGATTGCCGCCGTTCGTAAGGCGGATGCGTGTCTTTTGGTGACTGAACCCACGCCCTTCGGTTTGCACGACCTCAAGCTTGCACGGGATACGCTTACTAAATTGAGAATCCCTCACGCGGTTCTCCTGAACCGTGCGGATATCGGCGATGAGAAGGTCGAACGCTACTGTAAGGATCAGGGTATCCCTGTCCTTGCTCGCATCCCCTTTGACCGCCAGATTGCCGCCTCTTACGCCGAGGGCAAGCTGATTGTTGCCGGGCAGGCGAAGTGGCGGGATGCCTTTTCCGAGCTGGCTGGCAAACTGAAGGATATTGAAAATTACTCGCTTCCGGATTTCGTCAAATCTGAAGAGAAGATTTTGGATAAGGTCTCTAGCTCCTCTGAATCTGCGGCGAACGTATCTCTGTTTTCTTCATTTCCGGTTCTTTCAGGCAAGGGCGGGACCGGAAAGACCATGCTTACCGCCTGCCTTGTCGCTGCGTGGCAAAACAAGGTGGCGGCTGATGCGGACGTTGATGCGGCCAATCTGGGGATACTGTTTTCCGGCGAAGTCAAGGAACGCATACCATTCTCCTCCGGGCTTAAGGCCGTGATCAATCCTGAACTGTGCACCGGTTGCGGCAAGTGCGCACAGAGCTGTCATTTCTCGGCGATTGTTATGAAGAACGGCAAAGCGGAAGTCTCCGAGCTTACCTGCGAGGGGTGCGGTTTGTGTCAGATCGTCTGTCCTGTCGAACCGAACGCCGTTGCATTGCAGAGACCGCTTTCAGGTCAAATTAAAATCATGCAAACTTCGTATGGGGAGATGGTTACAGCGGAGCTTTTTGCGGGTGCCGAGGCATCAGGCCGGCTTGTAACCCAGGTTCGCAAGCACGCTGAGCGTACCTGTTCTGAGAACGGCGCAGGGAATATCCTCATAGACGGTTCACCTGGGATAGGATGCCCGGTCAACGCGGCCATTACCGGCACGCACGGGGTTCTGCTGGTGGCCGAGCCGAGCATCTCCAGCCTGCACGACCTCAAACGGATACTCGAGCTGCTTGACTTCTTTTCACTGAAGCGCTGGGTCGTAATCAACAAGTATGATCTATCTCTGAAGCTCACCGAAGAGATCGAGGGGTTCTGCAGGGATCAGAACGTGCCCGTTCTGGGTAGAATTCCGTTTGACCGAACCATTACCGAAAGCATAACAAGGGCTCAGATTCCGTCGGCAGATCCCGCCTGCAGTCAGGCAGGGCTTCTGCAAGAGATAACGGAGAGGGTGTTAGCCGAGTTTGAAAAGGAGAAAACATGAAAAGACAAGGAACAGGACAAGGTGGAGGACAAGGTATGGGGCAAGGTAGAGGTCAAGGTCAAGGGCGAGGAATGGGTCGAGGCGGCGGTCAGGGTATTGGCCCTGGCGGCGAATGCGTTTGTCCGCAGTGCGGGGCGCGAACGCCGCATCAACGCGGCACACCCTGCTTTGAACATACCTGCCCCAAGTGCGGGGCAAAGATGGTTCGTGGATAAGATTCTTGTAAACAAAACAAACAAAGGAGGCAGTAATGCCAGGTGGAGATAGAACAGGACCCGCAGGTCAAGGACCCATGACCGGTAGAGCCGCCGGTTTTTGCGCAGGTTATCAGGTTCCCGGATACATGAACCCCGGATTCGGTCGCGGCTGGGGCCGAGGATTTGGTCGCGGCTTCGGTAGAGGTTATGGTAGAGGTATGGGCTGGGGCCGCGGCTGGGGGTCCGGCCAGGCCTGGACCGGCTATGCGCCCGGATACTACCCTCAGCAAGCCCCGGCTTATCAATCACCTTCCCGCGAAGACGAGCTGAAGATGCTTCGCGATCAGCTCAAGTACGCCGAGGAAGACATGAAGGCGATGCGCGAACGCATCGCAGAGCTTGGGAAGGAAAAACCGGCTAAATAAACCAAAAGGGGGAGGTTGATACCTCCCCCTTAAAGCTTATAATCCAGTATGCCTGATGAGCAAACCATGGCTGAGGTCTGGAAAAGGCTTTTCGGTGAAGGCTCGGATACCTTTCTCGATCATGCCTACGAACCGCGCAACGTTGGCGAGGTGCAGAACGCGGACGTATCGGTAAGCTACACTGGCGCTTGCGGCGACACCATCTATCTTTCGCTTCGTGAGCAGAACGGCAGAATCAAAGAGATTCGTTTTCTTACCGACGGCTGTGAAGGAACTTTAGCGTGCGGCAGTGCGATGACTATCCTTGCCTCGGGCAAAACTCTTGAGGAAGCGGCAGGTATTACCGCTTCTGCGATCAAGGACTTCCTTGACGGCTTGACGCCTGAACATGAGCACTGCGCTCAGCTTGCCGCTGCCGTGCTTCATCAGGCGCTGGCCGAGTTGGTTCGCAAGGGACGGAAACAGGAATAATGCCTATCTATGTTTATAGACGTCTGCAATGCGGCAAGGTCTTTGAACGGTTCCATGCAATGAGCCAAGACACAAAAGCGCTGCTGCGAAAATCCATAAAATGGAGGAATAGATGAAGATAGCCGTATCCAGTAACGGAAAGACCCTCGAAGATCAAGTTGACGTGCGGTTCGCTCGCGCACTTTACTTTCTAATCATTGACGGTGATCAGGTTGAGGTAGTTGAGAATCCAAACCTTTCCGCTGGCGGAGGTGTTGGCGTGCAGACTTCTCAGATGCTTGCTGATAAGGGAGTCGAGGCGGTTATTGCAGGCAACTTCGGGCCCAAGGCGTATCAGGTGCTCGAGGCCGCAGGAATCAAGGCCTATTCCGTAGAGGGCAAGAAGGTTAAAGAGGCGATTGAACTCGTAAAAGAAGGCAAGATTCAGCCGACACAGGCCGCGAACAAAGCCTCTCATTGGTAAATTTACTCTACGGTAAAGGAGAAGAGATATGAAGATAGCGGTTCCTACCGATGATGGTAAGACCATATCTCAACATTTTGGCAGGGCGCAGAGCTTTGTCATATTCGAGGTTGAGTCGGGAGAGATTACCTCTAAACAGTTGATCGAAAGCAATACCCCGCATTCCGGGTCTCATTCAGGTCAAGGGCATGATGCTGGTGGGTGGTTCATGGACGCGCTCAAGGGTTGTGAGGCGGTAATAGTTACCGGCATGGGCCGTAGGGCGATTGCTCATTTTGAATCTGCGGGAATCAAGCCGGTGTTCACCGATGTGACCGATGCCGAAGAGGCGGTAAAGGCCTACTCGCAAGGTACGCTTAAGGAGTGCGAGCAGCCTGACTACGGAAGACATTGATTCCCGATTAAAGGCAGGTTATGATAATCTTTGGTCCTGTCCCATCCAGACGTCTTGGCCAAAGCCTGGGGGTTAATAATATCCCACCCAAGATTTGCACCTATTCCTGCGTGTATTGTCAGTTGGGCCGAACCTTGAGGATGCAGGTGGATCGCAGGCCCTTTTATGAACCAGGAGAGATAGTCAGACAGGTGAAGGATAAGATAGAGAAAGCCAAAGGGAATAAGGAACCCATCGATTACATAACCTTTGTGCCTGACGGGGAACCCACACTGGATGGAAATCTTGGGCGTGAGATTGAGTTATTGAAACCCTTGGGGTACAGGATTGCGGCGATAACCAACTCCTCCATAATATGGAGCGAGGATGTAAGATCGGAACTATCAAAGGCCGACTGGGTTTCGTTAAAAGTAGACTCAGTCAACGAGGGAATCTGGCACCGAGTAGATAGACCTCATGGGACACTGCGGTTGGACTTGATCCTGGACGGGATGCTCAAGTTTGCAGAAGCTTTTAAAGGGGAGTTGACAACCGAAACAATGCTGGTTACAAACCTCAACGACAGCGACGAACTGCTTTCCCAAACCGCGGAGTTCATAGCCCGATTGAATCCTGCGGTAAGTTATGTCTCCATTCCTACCAGGCCGCCTGCGGAGGAATGGGCAAAGGCCCCGGATGAGGAAACCATAAATCGAGCCTACCAGATTTTTAAGGAGAGAATCGCTAATGTAGAGTATCTCATAGGTTACGAAGGTAACGCCTTTGCCTTTACCGGAAACGCTGAGGATGACATATTGAGCATTACCTCGGTGCATCCTATGAGGGAAGATGCGGTTGAGGATTTCCTGAAGCGGGCAGGGGGCGATTGGGACATTATCTATAAGTTGATTGCTCAAGCAAGACTTCTCGAGGCCGAATACGAGGGGAAGAAGTTTTATATGAGGAAATTAGGCAATATGCCTGATAAGGCTTTGAGAAACAAGGCAGGTCAATTATGAGAAAGTTTGATCCTTTTGAGAGGTATCCAGTCAGGTACGATGCCTGGTTCGATGGGGCTGGCAAGGAGATATTTGCCCTTGAGGTCCGTGCTATCAAAGAGTTGAGGCGCGGTCTTCCCCGTCCTTTCTTAGAGATAGGTGTAGGCAGCGGAAGGTTTGCCAAGGCCCTGGATATTCCCTGGGGGATAGACCCGTCACAAAAACTTGCCGATATTGCCCGGTCAAGGAACATCAGGGTAATCGATGGTGTGGGGGAGAATCTTCCAATCCCTGATAACCTGTTAGGCACCGTATTCCTCATCGTTACCCTTTGCTTTGTTGACGATCCTCGAAAGGTGATTTCTGAAGCCAGAAGGGTACTTGTAGACGGCGGCTATCTTGTAGTAGGTGTTGTCCCTGCCGAGTTTCCCTGGGGAAGGTTTTATCAGGAACAGTCCGGCAAGGGGCATCCATTTTACTCCCATGCCCGGTTTTTTGTATGCAAAGACCTGATTGAGTTGTTAGAAGAGCATGGATTTCATCTGGTTAAAAAGGTTTCCACTCTGTTTTCACCGCCTGGGGAAGAGCTTTCGCCTGAGATTAAAGAAGGCTATCATCCTGACGCCGGGTTTGTGGTGCTTTCCGCTAAGCTAAAAAAGGAGTCAAGTTGAACAAGAAATTACAGGGCGGGATGGGCCGGGGCGGCATGTGCATTTGCCCCAGGTGCTCTCATAAGATACCTCATCGCCGCGGCGTGCCCTGCCAGGATGAACGATGCCCGAAATGCGGCTCGGTGATGCTACGAGAGGGTTCATACCATCACCGCAAGCTGGAAGAGCGCCGCTCCAGGAAACAATAGCTTCCTTGACTTAAACCACGTTCTTCTTATTATTTGCTCATGAGCCAAAGTTTTATTCTGACAGCAGATTACGTGGTAACCATGGACGGGAAAGGAAAGGTTTACTCTCCGGGTTATATAGAGATTGCAGGGAACAGAATTAAGTCCATTGGTTTTCAGAAGGATATGCCTTCTGGGAATCACGTAGATTACGGCAACTCGGCAATAATCCCCGGTCTTATCAACTCGCACACCCATGCCGCGATGACGCTTCTTCGGGGCGTTGCCGATGACCTCCCTCTTGATGATTGGTTAGAGGGCCACATCTGGCCATTGGAGGCAAAGTTCCTTTCCCCTGAGTTCGTGCGCGCTGGAACCCGTCTCGCCGCGGTGGAGATGCTTAAGGCAGGAATCACCCTGTTTGCCGACATGTATTTTTTTGAAGACGAGGTTGCAGAAGCATCGAAAGAGACAGGAATCCGCGTGCTCCTGGGTGAAGGGGTGCTTGCGTTTCCTACCGCGTCTGCAAAGGAACCGGATAAGGTCTTTGATCTTATCCGCAGCCAGGTCGAACGCTACCAAGGTGATGAGCTTGCAAGTGTCCACATCGCGCCGCACTCGACCTATACCACCTCAGAGAAGCAGCTGCGGCACTGTGCAGAGCTTGCCGGAGAGTTCAATCTTCCGATTCAGATCCACTGCGCGGAGACCGAGAAGGAGGTAAAGGAATCTCTTGCAAGGCACGGCAGAAGCCAGGTTGCCTATCTGGAAAGCCTGGGTCTTCTTGATGCCCGTAACACCCGCATCAACCTCGTGCACATGGTTTGGCCCCAGGAGCAGGACTGGAGCCTCATCAAGCGGGACAATATCAGCGTCATCTCCTGTCCCCAGTCTAACCTCAAGCTTGCATCAGGCATTCCGCCTTTGGCTCGATACATTGATGAAGGGATTCGAGTTTCTCTGGGAACCGACGGCGCCGCTTCGAACAACAATCTCGATATCTGGGAAGAACTTAGGCTTGCCGCTTTCCTTGCGAAAGGCAGCAGCCTTGACCCTGCAAAACTCCCGGCCAGACAAGCCCTGCGCATGGTAACCATAGACGCGGCCCGCATCTGGGGACTTGAAGATGAACTTGGATCACTTGAACCCGGCAAGAAGGCGGACATTGTCGTGGTCGATTTATTCAACCCTCACACCACACCCAGCTACGATGTCTACTCCACCCTGGTTTACGCTGCAAGTGCAGCCGATGTCCGTGATGTGTTTGTCGGCGGTCGCAGGGTCGTAAAGGAAGGCCGCATCACCACCTTAGACGAGGAGTCCGTTCTTGCCGAGGCGCACGAGTGGTCTGTGAAGATTAAATCAAGCGATGCCTAAGAAGGTTCTGGTCACCGGCGCGTCAGGCTTCCTCGGCTCTCATATCTCGGAGGCGGCGTACGAGGCGGGCTATGAGGTCCATGCGCTTATCCGTGAGACAAGCTCAAGACAGTGGCTTGATCATGATTGGCTCACCGTCCATGTCTGTGAACTGGATGATCGCAAGACACTTGCCCGAATCCTAAAGGGAGCGGATGCGGTCATTCACAACGCCGGCGCACTTCCCGGTTCATCCGAAGCAGAGCTCAGACGAACTAACGTAGAATCTACAAAAATCCTGGCAGAGGAAGCAATAAAAGCCGATGTCCGCGGATTTGTCTATGCCTCCAGTCGATCCGCAGGTGGCGTCAACACAGGAGGGTTACTTAAAACCGAGGATGAACCTGACAGCTCAACCGTGAGCTACGGAAAAAGCAAGAAACAGGCCGAGGAGATTCTGTACTCACTTCGCAGGAAGATTCACGCGGTAAGCCTGCGATACTCCCTTATCTACGGACCGCGTGACAGGCATCTGCTGCGGCTGTTTAAGATAGTTAATGGATCAATCGTGCCTATCCCTGGATTTAAGTCCATATATACACCCATGGTGTATGTTGAGGATGCGGCACGCGCAGCGATTGCGGCGCTGCAGGCACCTGTGAATTCAGGATCGTTCTACTATATCTCAGATGGGGTTGAGTATACGCTTGATTTAATGTATGATTTTATAACGCAGGCGCTGGGGAAGAGCGGGGTGCGGGTTCGGATACCGCTCTGGGTCGCATCCGTAGCGGCCTGGTGGATGAATGGGGTGATGAGAAAGGAGACTGGGCTCTCGCCCGATTCGGTAAGGGATTTGCGCTCTCGTTATCGCCTGGTATCACCCAAGCGAGCCATACGAGAGTTGGGTTGGATGCCTGAGGTGACGCCTCAGCAGGGATTTGCCGAGACGGTGCGGTGGTACAGGGATCAAGGGTGGTTATAATTAATACCCCAAGAGCTTCCTGCGTAAGCTCTTGGGGACCCCGGGAGGACCATTGGAGGTTCGTTCTTTTATGTTGCAGGAATTCTGGATGTAGATATACTTAAAGGAAGATGTCGGAGTTAATGATAAAAAAGGTTCTGGTCACCGGCGCATCGGGATTTTTGGGTTCCCACATCTCGGAGGCTGCGCATGATGCAGGCTACGAAGTCCACGCCCTTATCCGCGAGACAAGCTCAAGGGAATGGCTAAATCAAGTAGGGATTCACGTTGTAGATTTTACCGATCAGGAAGCGATGTATGCCGTTTTCAAGGAGATGGATTATGTGATCCACAATGCGGGTGTGCTTTCTACAGTGGCGCGCAACGCCGCCCACTGCCAGGGGGTTAACGTTGATATAACCCGACTGCTGGCCGAGGAATCGATAAAGGCCGGGATCAAAAGATTCATCTACATCTCCAGCATTGCCGCGGGCGGGCCGGGAAAAGGTCCAGAGGCTCGGACCGAGGAAGCCCCGGATAATCCTGTTTCCAACTACGGCCGGAGCAAGAAACAGGCAGAGGAATTACTTTATGAGCTTCGAGAGAACCTATTCGTAGTTATTCTGCGTCAAGGTATGATCTACGGACCGCGCGACCATAACATCCTCGGGTTCTTCAAGGCACTTGAAGGGAATCTGGTTCCGGTTATGGGCTACAAACCGTTATACAGTTCCATGATTTACGTGAAGGATGCGGCAAGTGCTGCTGTCAAGGCTCTTTCTGCAGATGTAGCTTCCGGCTCAGTCTACCAGATCACCGACGGCCAAGCCTATACCATTGAGGGGCTTTATGACAATATGGAGGAAGCTTTGGGTAAGGAGAAGAAGGGAAAGCGAATCAGGATTCCCTTTTGGCTGGTGATGCTGAGAGCCTGGTGGCTACACGATATCCGCAGAGTACGCGGCATATCTCCTGATCAGGTGCGGCAGTTTCGCTCGCGCTACTGGTACGTTTCACCTGATAAAGCTATCCGGGAACTGGGCTGGGAGCCGAAGATGGACATAATGAAGGGATTGGTGGAGACCGTAGAATGGTATCGAAGGCAAGGCTGGTTATAATTAATACCCCACACGTACGCTCCGCGTCCGTGCGGGGACCCCGGGAGGACCATTGGAGGTTCGTTCTTTCATGTTGCAGGAATTCTTGATAAAAAAGGTCCTGGTCACAGGCGCATCGGGATTTTTGGGTTCCCACATCTCGGAGGCTGCGCATGATGCAGGCTACGAAGTCCACGCCCTTATCCGCCAAACCAGCTCCAGGCGCTGGCTCAAACATGACTGGTTAAATATCCACGTTGCCAATCTGGATGATCGTTGTGGCCTTTCAGGGGTGCTTAAAGGGATGGATGCCGTTATCCACAACGCAGGTGCGACCTCGGGATTCAGCGAGGAGGATTTTCAGCATGTCAACGTGGAAGGAACAAGGGCTGTTGTCGAGGAATCAATCAAGGCAGGAGTCAAGCGATTCGTTTATATCTCCAGCCAGGCAGCGGGCGGTCCGGGCAAAGGTCCTTTTCCCAAAACCGAGGATGATCCTGACTGCCCGGTTTCCGGCTACGGCCGCAGCAAAAAGAAGGCAGAAGAACTCCTCTACTCACTCCGTGATAAGATAGAGGTGGTAAGCCTTCGCTATCCTGCGATCTACGGTCCGCGTGGCAAGGAGATGCTGTCTGTTTTCAAGTTGGCTGGAGGGATCATCCAGCCTCTGATAGGAATGAAACCTCTTTACACCTCCATGGTCTACGTAACCGATGCGGCGCGTGCAGCGGTTGCAGCAGCTAAGGCGAAGCTGCCTTCAGGCTCGATCTATTACGTAACCGACGGTATCGATTACACCCTTGAGTATCTTTACGATCAGATAGATGAGGTGCTGGAGCATAGGGGGAGACGTATTAATGTACCCTTCTGGCTCGTTTCGCTGGCCGCATGGTGGACCCATGAGGTCAGGGGAGAACAAACCTCCTTTACCCGCGAGAAGGTGCGGGAGTTCAAAGCCAGATACTGGCTTGCTTCCTCTGAACGAGCTATGCGCGAACTTGGCTGGAGACCCCAGGTGCTGCCCCAGGAGGGATTCGCCAAGACGGTGCGATGGTATCGTTACAAGCGGTGGCTGTGATTTACCCCATAAAGTTACGGAGTAACTTTATGGGAACCCCGGGCATACACCCCACGAGATCGCTGCACCATCTCGCGGGGACCCCGGGAGGCGAGAAAGTTGTTTAAGGTTAATGGCTGAAGTAAAAAAGATTCTGGTTACAGGCGCGTCCGGGTTTTTGGGTTCCCACATCTCGGAGGCGGCGCACGAGGCTGGATACGATGTGCACGTTTTGATTCGCAAGACAAGCTCGTATCGCTGGTTGAAGCACGAATGGCTCAACATCCATGTTGCCGAACTCGACGATCGCAGGACGCTTTCTTCGATCCTTAAGGATGTAGACGCCGTGATCCACAACGCAGGGACACTCTGGGGGGCATATCATAAGGTAAACACCGAGGGGACGCGGGTTGTTGCCGAGGAGTCTGTCAAAGTCGGGATCAAGAGTTTTGTCTACATCTCAAGCCTGGCCGCAGGAGGGTCCTCGAAGGGGCCTTATGCAAAGGACGGCGGGGAACCGGATAATCCTATCTCTTCATACGGGCACAGCAAGAAAGCCGCCGAGCAGTTGCTTTATAATCTACGGGGCAAGCTCCACGTGGTGATCTTGCGCTATCCCATGATCTACGGGCCGCGCGACACCCAGGGTCTGCGTCTTTTCAAGACCTTCAAGATTTTCATTAATCCCAGCGTTGGTTTGAGGCGTCGCTACATCTCGGCGGTCTACGTCAAGGATGCGGCCCTGGCAGCAGTTCGCGCCCTTTTTGCACCGGTCGGCTCCGGTTCCTGCTATAACATCTCCGACGGAGCCGATTACACGTTCAACAAGCTCTACAAGGTGGTAGGCAAGGTCTGGGGAAGAAAGGCGCTGCGCATCCCGGTGCCTTTTGACTTGATTATGTTCGGAGCATGGCTGGTCAACGATTTCCTCAAGGGCAAAACCGCTTTCAACCCTGATCAGATGGGGATGTTTCGTGAACGCTACTGGCTTGTTTCGCCCGAGCGCGCTATTCGCGAACTCGGCTGGGAACCCCAGGTTGACATTTACCAGGGGGTTAAAGAGACGGTGCGCTGGTACAAAGAGAAGGGCTGGTTGTGAAGCCAAAGAAACTTCTGCAGGAGCTGGAAGTGGTGGCCGAGAAGCTGGGGATCCAGACCATCTACGATACATTTGAGGGGAAAGGTGGTGGCTGCCGGGTCATTGACAACCGCTACGTCGTTATAAACAGCCGTCTGGCGGATAGGGTAAAGGCCGAGCTCTTCCTTAAAGCCCTATCCGAGCTTCCAATAGACGAGATATACATAAAGCCTGAGGTCCGCGAGCTCCTGGAGCAGGCGCGGGCGTCCAGGCCACAAACCGAGTCAATGTAGGGGCAAGGCATGCCTTGCCTCTACGCGTTACATTATAAACAGCCTAGAGAGGCCGTTCCACATCCCCTCTAAGTAAGTCCATTTTTGGAGTGCAATGACCGTGTTATTGCGCATCAAAAAAGCCGATTTCTTTTGGGAAAAACCACTGAAACCCTCAGTCGCTGCGAGATTTTGCGAAGCGAAATCGTGGCAATCTCATATGTGACAGATTCTGCGAGCCAACCTGACGCGAAGCCGTTTCGGACAAGCCCCTTGTCTTGTGGTGAGATGCCAAGTATCTCAAGGGGCACGGCATGCCGTGCCCCTACAACTTAGGCGGCCTTTTTTGTTTATTGACTTTTTCTTGGGCTGTGGTTGCGGTGGCTTTGTATTTTTCAATTCGAGCGTAGTAATCGAGAAGGTCGGTTAAAGCGTCAATCATCAGTTCTGCTTCTCCTTCTTTTACATCAAAGATTTTCCCGGTAACTTTATCCTTTAGAGGATGGGCGGCTATATTACCTAAGTTCCGGATCATATGAAGAGTATCCTGTAAAGGGGAAGCAAGCGTATTAGCGTTAAGAACGTCTTCAATTTCTTCGTAAAGGGTATTTTTATGGACACCTTCCTTTTCCCTCAATAAGCTTTGAAGGCATCTTCTTGAAAGAGCGGCGGAGGCTCTTTTGCTTACATAGAGTGTTCCGCAGGCTTCTTTAAAATCTCTTTCGATTTCTGGAGAAAATCCTTTAGGAATAGTTCGTGTTACTCCACGCGGCCATAAAAGGATATCATCTACCCAGTATTGCTCAGGTTCAAATCCCAGACGTTGACGAATTAAAATAAATTGCTTGCACTCTTTATTAGGGCATTTAGATCCAATTAGCTTATAGCATCCATTAGGTCCAGTATAAAAGTGAGTTAACCGCTTTTCATGTTCATCCCCTCCTTCATAAAGTGTAGGATGAACAAAAACAACTTTGTGTCCACAATAAGGGCAAACACCAGATACACCAGGTTCAGGTAATTCAGACATTTCTTCTCCTGACACCATTATAATATAGGACTTTTATGGTGTCAAGGATCGAGTTCCGTAGGGGCACGGCATGCCGTGCCCCTGCAACAGGCGAGCCTGAAGGTTCGCGCTACTTTTTGGCTGACGCCGCCTCCCCTTCGTCAGACCCCCTCGTGTCGCGGGTAAAGAACTTAAACGTCCAGGGGTTGAACCAGATGGCAAGCACAATCGCCAGGTAGCCCAAAATCAAAAGCAGGGTAATCCAGTAATAGTTGGGGTTCCCCATCTCGTACCCGGCGGCAGGCAAGCTGGCCATGGCGATCAATGGAACCCCCATTAGCAACCCTATCCCCGAGCCGTAGACCGCGTCGGATGCGGCAGAGGTTCTGAACTGCGGGTCTACCCCACGCAGCAAGGCCATGCCGGTGGCAAGTGTTCCTGTGTGAGTTCCGAAGAAGGTGACGAAGTGTTCGACAAAGGTCTTTGGCCATACCTTCTTAACGAAAAACCAGACGTAGCCTGCGGTGGCGGCTCCGCCAATGGTGGTTACGATAAGTATCGGCACGATGTATGGACCGAGCACCCTGACGTTGATCGCCGCGATGGAGGCGGCGATCATGAAGTCAATCGCCGTGCCCCCGATGTGCTGTAGAAGGTAGTTATTGGTTCCCTTGCCGCCTTTGACCCATCCTTTATCTTCAAGCTTTCGTATCCATTTGCCCACGAAGGTTCCGATAAGCGCGCCGAACCCGAACTGGAATCCCCAGAACAGCTTAACTATGTTGCCTCCAAAGGAACCGGGAAGCAGTCTGTTCATCAGCCATGAGAAGCCCTGCAGGCCGAAGTAAAGGATGAGGTAGACGCCGCCCACCAGCATAAGCTGGGTAGTTAATTTATCGATCGAGCGGGCCATGCCGGAGTAATCGCGCTCCTTCTCGATGAGGAAGTGAGCTCCGGGTTCAGGTGGGGGCGGTTTGCCAAAACCCGGCTCAGGCTCGCCCAGACGCTTGCGCCGACGGATCAGGATGTTCATGAGCGGTACACCTACGACGCATGCCCATATGAATCCTATGGTCGAAAAGCTTAACCCTACCGATGCCCCGTTGGGAAAAGCAGAGGTGGCGGTGCCGGGAACCATGATCTCCGACCATGAGCGGCCCATCTCGCCGGCCAGACTGGGGCCCTGGCCAAATCCGAATGGCAAAAGGAAGCCGAACGTGGGGAAGAGGTTGGGGAACAGGGTCAGCATCAAAATCAGGGTCACACCAAGACCGATAAATCCCTGGATGGCATACGAGGCCACCATGTAGAAGCCGCCGGATACGGCTGAGCGGGTTCTTCCCTTGCCCTCGCTGCTTTTTAAGGCAAGCGCTATGAATCCCACTGCCATTAGATGATAGACCAACGCCAGGAGATTTCCGGATTGAAACGTAGGTACGCCCCTTATCGGCGGGATTATGTTGAGTATGCTTGGGCCGACCGCAAGGCCGATAAACCCTGCAATGATAGCGTCAGGGATGCGGAACCGGCGAATGACTGGAAGAAAACGCCTCAGAACCACCGCGATGAGAAGACAGAGGGAAAGAAATCCTAAGTCAACGATCAATACCCAAGGCTGGTTCATCTAAATCCTCCTTTGCTAGCCTCAAGCCTTTATTTTGTCTAACTTCCTTAAAATCTACCCGACTCCCTACATCTTTTGATTCACCACATCATCGCTCATCGAATACCTGGTCAGGAATCGGAATACCGGCGGGAGAAACCAGATCACGAGCGTCAAGACGAGATACCCCAGGATCAAAAGCAAGCTGATCCAGTAAAGGTTGGGGTTGCCTGTCTCGAACCCCTCTATAGGCAGGGTGGCGACGAAGATCAGCGGGAATACAAGGGGGAGCGCCAATGCCGAGCCGTACACTATGTCTGATGCGGCTCTTGTACTGAAGTGTGGATCAGCCCCGCGGAGAAGCGCCATACCGGTTGCAATCGTTCCGGTCTGTTCTCCGAAGAACGCAACAAAGTGTTCCACGTAGGTCTTGGGCCAGACCTTGCGGATGATGAACCATGTATAGCCGATCACTGAAAGTCCGCCTGCAGTGGTTATGATGAGGATCGGTACGATGAACTCGCCCAGAACCCTTACGTCTATGGCTGCTATGGATGCTGCGATCATGAAGTCAATTGCCGCGCCTCCTATGTTCTGAAGCAGGCGATTGTCGACGAGGGGGGTCTTAAAGACCCTTTTATCCTCTAACTTGTGGATCAGCTTGCCAACGAGGGTAGCGATGATGGCACCGAAGACGAAATGTATTGACCAGAATATCCCGAGTACGGTTTCGATTATTCCGACCCCCTCTGCTAACTTGTGAAGTCCCAAGGTCAGTCCTTTAAGGGACAGAAAAACCAGCACGTATACGACCCCTATCAGGAGAAGTTGGGTTGTGGCTCTATCCACCAGATCTCCCGTGCCCTTTCGATTACGCACCTTTGCGACCGTTAATGGCACGGGTTTGGCCTCAAGACCTGGAGCCGGTTCCCCCCTGCGTGTTCGGCGTCTTATCAAAAGATTCATCAGAGGCACGCCGACAAAACATGCCCACAGGAAACCGATGGTGGAGAAGCTGAACCCTACCGATGCCGCGGCGTTAACGCTGGAGAAGGCTTTTATACCTGCCGGAGAGACCTTATTCGCCCATTCAACCGCCATCTCTCCTGCCATGGGTCCCTGGGCGAACCCGAAGGGAAGAAGAAGACCGAGGGCGGGAAAGAGGTCTGGATAAACGGTTTTTATAAGCACGAGCGTAATACCCAGTCCGATCGCTCCCTGTACACAGTAGGAGACCACATTGAACAGCCCGGCGGAGAGGGCTGTGCGGCCTCGTCCCTGGCGGGTATCTTTCTTTAAGGATAAGGCGATGAATCCTATGGCGAGAAGATGGTATACCAGCGTGGTCAACCGGCTGGTATCGAGGGGAACGAGTCCCAGGATGCCGGGCCCGGCGATCAAAGCTAGCACACCGGCAAGGATCGCGTCAGGGATGCGAAAGCGTGAGAAGCGTGGTATAGCGCGGCGGATGATCATTGCTATGAAGAGAAAAACCGAAAGGTAAGCTATCTGAAGCATCATATTCCAGGGCTGGCTCATGGCAGTTCTCCTTTATTCAGTTTTATGAGTAAATAATCCCAGAAATATGCCGATTGACCGAAGAACGTGAAGCGATAGGCCATTCCGGGCATAAAGAACTCGAACTTCTGGTTCCAGGCGATGTTGGCTCCACGCATGTCCTTTAAGGCGACGTCGAGCAAGGTTTCTCCATCTTCCTTTTTCTTGAAAACCATCCTGAAATCTGAAGTCAGGATTGCGGTTCCTTCGCCCGCCACCTTAAAATGGCGGGTTCTAAGGTCCTCGGTCGGAGCCGACCACATCTTTGCCGGAACGCTCACAAGCTCTTTTGCTTTCCTCTTCCTCAAATCGTCAATGATCCTCAAGGTCTCAGCGTCGGTCCAGTGCGCCAAGTCCAGGTACCTTTTGAAATTGACTGATTGCTTTCCGAACTCATCACCCAGTCTTTTTAAGATGAACGTTCCGTTGCCCACGAACTGCCAGCGCGCCTTGCAGTGCGTACAGTAAAGGAAACGACCTTTCGATTCAAGAACAAAAAATCTCCTGCAGTGCGGGCAGAGCCATAGCCTGAGCTCCAGATGCTCCGCCACCCGCGGTATGTCGAAAACCTGGCTCGTAACGAAAGGGTCCTCCAACTCACAGTAGGCGAGCTTAGATTCTATCATACGCTTGATTTCGGCTACATCATCGGGGATGGTATTGGGGTTTTCGAAAAGGTAGCTGAACTCAAATAAAATCTTGCCGCGGCGGAACTGATTGCTCCAGCGCGGCCAGGACAAATAAGACCCGCGCTGTTTGATACATATTGCCGGGATTTTTAATTTCCGAATCAAGCGGGGGATAGTATCTTCCAAGGGAAAGGTTTCGCCGTCCCAATTGCGCTGTCCCTCGGGAAAGATGCCGATTATTTCCCCACGCTTTACCGCCCTTAGCAACATGCGCATGGTAATCGAGTCCGGGATATTTTTGGTCTTGGGGATAGCCTTAATCCACCGCAAGAGGATGTTGGTGAACTTGTAGCGAAAGTACTCGTCAGATGATACATAACGGATGGGGCGAAGCAGGAAGTCACCGAACATGAAAGGATCGACAACGTGGGTATGGTTAGCTAAGATAAACGCCGCTTGACCATTAGGTGGAAAGAATTTTTTACCTATAGTTTGAATATGCCAGAACTGTCTGGACACCGGTCCCACAAATATCTTGAGAATCCACCATAGTATATCCCTCCTCAGATAGGAGAGCCGTTCGCGCCACATAGCCCTAATGAAACTCAAAATCCGCCAAAAGTCAAGAGGGGAGATAGAGATTATCTATTGGGGTAAAATGTTAATCTAATTTACTATCAAGGGGGTAGCCGATTACGTCTAAAGATAAGGAAGCGACGTCCAAGACCCCATCTTGTTGAAATTTAAGGGTATGATTGTTTCTAATCCCTCAGGGTAAAACCTGAGGGAAAACTTGATATCCCAGGAATAGCCGAATCCTTCTCGTGTTGTTATGGGTCGTTGACAATGCTTTGTTGCTGCTTAACATAGCGATTATGGAGATCATCCAGACTATCCGCGAGATGCAGATCTTTGCAGACGAGGCAAGGGGGCGGAGCAAGATCATCGGGTTTGTTCCCACGATGGGGTATCTGCACCAGGGGCATCTATCTCTTGTCCGCAGAGCGAGAGAAGAAAGCGACGTGGTGGTCGTAAGCATCTTTATCAATCCCACCCAGTTCGGGCCAGGGGAGGATTTATCCAGCTATCCCAGGGATTTTGAAAGCGACAGGTTCCTTCTTGAAAAAGAGAACGCCGACGTTATCTTTGCCCCATCCGTAGAAGAGATGTATCCTGGGCCCAGTCTGACCCACGTATATATCCACCGTCTGACCGAGATCCTGTGCGGCGCTGATAGACCCGGCCATTTCGACGGAGTTTCACTTGTGGTTGTCAAGCTTTTCAACATCACTAAACCTCACAAGGCCTTTTTCGGAGCAAAGGATTTCCAGCAGCAGGCGGTTATCCGCAGGATGGTTCGCGACCTGAACTTTGACGTGGAAATCGTTACCTGTCCCATAGTTCGCGAGCCCGACGGGCTGGCTTTGAGCTCCCGCAACACATACCTATCATCTGATGAACGCCGAAGGGCGCTTGTCTTAAACCACTCACTTGAAGAAGCGGAACGGCTGGTTAAAGCAGGGGAGGGAAACGCGGCGGTGATCCTTAATAAGATGCGGGAGATGATCTCGCACCAGAATCCTGATCGTATTGACTACGTCTCCGCAGTTGATCCGGATACACTTGAGCCTATCGAATATATCCAAGGCCCGGTTCTTTTTGCTCTGGCGGTAAGGTTCGGCAAGGCTCGCTTGATAGATAACCGTCTGGTTGAGCCATAATCTGTAATGCGGCGCGAAGAGCTTTTAAAACCTGAAACGTTAGCCAGTCTGCGCGGCCTTGACCTCAAAGCACGACTCGTAGTGGAAGGGTTCCTTGAGGGGCTTCACCGCTCGCCATACAAGGGGTTCTCGGTCGAGTTCTCAGAGTACCGTCCCTACATACCGGGTGACGAACCTCGCCGGATAGACTGGAAGGTTTATGCCAAGCGAGACCGTTTTTACGTAAAGGAGTATCAGGAGGAGACCAACCTTCGCGCCATGCTTTTAGTGGACTCCTCAGGCTCCATGGCTTACCGTTCAGGAGGTGTTACGAGTGCGCTCTCCAAGCTTGATTACTCGGTTACGTTAGCCGCTGCACTCGTCTATCTTCTGATTAAGCAGAAGGACGCGGTGGGCCTTGCTACCTTCGATACCCGGATCAGGGAATACCTCCCTCCGAGATCGTCGCGGAACTACTTGCAGCTACTCCTTGCAAGGCTTGAGAACCTTAAGCCGGGTGGTGAGACTAACCTTGCGGAAAGCCTTCACAGCCTGGCCGAACGCCTGCGAAAACGTGGGCTTGTTATCATATTCTCCGACCTTTTCGACGATCCGGACCAGGTGCTTTTAGCTCTTCGCCACTTCCGCCACCGCAAGCACGAGGTCATCCTCTTTCACATACTCGATCCATTGGAAGAAAGCTTTGATTTCTCCTCACCCATGCGGCTTGTTGATATGGAGACGCGTAAGGAGGCGAGCCTTGATCCGCGACTGGTGCGTGCCGAGTACCACAGGGCACTTGAGGGGTATCGTTTGAGGCTGCGCAGTACCTGCTCGGAGCATAGAATAGACTACAACCCGATCTGCACCGATCAGAGTCTGGAACACGCCCTTTTCCGCTACCTTGAGAAGCGCCGCCGTCTGAGATAAGAGGTTCCCTGATGGTATCATGCCTGCCACTGACCTGGATGTGGTTAACGTTGAAATGAAGACCTCGTGCGGGGATCTTAGCTTGCGATCTTTTGCGCGCAGCGCAAAAGGAGCATTTTTATGATCAATTTTGCCAACCCCTGGTATCTTTTGTTCATGCCTCTGGCCACAGGACCTTTGATTCTGCATCTTTTGAGTCTTCGGAAGATGCGCCGGGTAGAGTTCAGCTCGCTTTTCTTCCTGCGAAGGCTTCGTGAGCGCCGTTTCCGTTGGCTCAGGCTTCGCGACGTCCTCCTCCTGATACTTCGCACCATGTTCATCGCATTCCTTGTTCTTGCCCTTGCCGGGCCCATATTGAGGGGCCGCTTCCCTCTGGCACGGGTTAAGGCTGACGTGGTGCTCATTCTCGACGATTCCTATTCCACCTCGGCTCGCTTCCACGATTTAAAATCTACCGCCTCTCGGATTCTTGACGAACTCTCAGCCGGCAGCCGAGTTGCGTTGCTTTCTCCATCCGGCTCTTTATGGGACACCGTATGGGGTGAACCTGAGTTCGCTGCCGAAAGGATACAAGCCATTGCATCCTCCCGGAGCGGGCGCGATCTTCAGGCTTCATGGGTGCAGGCATTAAAGCTTCTGGATAAGAGCCGTGCGTCCACGCGGCGCGTGGTGATGATCTCAGACGGCCAGGCGCGCGCGCTCGGTTTCCTGGAAAACGAACGTATCCCTTCAGACGTCGAAACGTTCTGTTTTATAGACGAGGCAAGTTTTCCAGCCAACACCTCCATCATAAATGCAGGGCTTTCCCCTCGGGTTCCGCTGCCGGGCGAAGAACGGTTCTTGCGGATTCGATTAGGACGTTCGGGAAAGAAGGTTGAGAGAACCGTCTCGCTTTTTGCAGATGAACGATTGCTTGAGGAGCGCAGGACAGCCATACGTGAGGGTCTGAAGAAGATCGAGTTCAGGCTCCCACAAGGCGCGCAGGAGGTGAGAGTTGCGCTTGATCCGGACTCGATCACCGCAGATGACGAGCGGTTTGTTCTTGCATCAGGCAGCAGGGGTCTGCGCGTTGCGTTTGTTGGGGATGCGAGTTCGGATCTTCTCGAACTTGCGCTCAAGGTCGGGAGCGGGGTGGAAGTTCAAAGGGTTTCGCCTGCTGCTGCGGCAAGCCTGTCTCCTTTATCCTATGATCTTTTGATCTGGGACGGAGCCGGCGGGCTTCCGGCTCAGGCCGCCGCTGCCGCTTCGCAAGGCTTACCTGTCCTCCTGTTTCTTGCGGGCGATGTTGAAGATGTTGATGGGGTGTTTGAATCCCTGGGTGTTTCGCAAGACGGTTTTGAGATGCCTGCACCGTCTGCTCTATTCGCTGATCTGAAGGAAGAAGACCGGCGTCAGATAAAGATCGCCCGGCATGCCAGGCTTAAGCCCGCAGGCGGTAAGGTTATAGTATCCCTGAGCGGCGGGGATCCTTTGCTCCTGGCCGATACCTTACAAGGCATCTACTACCTTGCCACGAGGTTTACTCCCTTAAATACCAATCTTATCTACCGTGCGCTGTTCCCGGCGATGATGCAGAGGATAGCCAGCTATGTTGTAAAGGGTCAATCAGAACGGTTTATCGGCGATACCCTGCGAGTGAGGGTTCGGAGTGGTGAGGCGCTTTTCGTGGAAACCCCCCGGCTGCATTATGAGATTACCCCAAGGCGAGCAGACAGGGGCTACGTGGTGGAGTTTAGCCATACCTCTGATGGTGGTTTCTACAAGATCGGCTCGGAGACCTTCGTCGTCAATCCCGATCCAAAAGAGACTTCCTCTGCTAAGGTCAATGCCGTCGAATTACGTAACCGAGGCCTCAAGGTTTACCCGTTAGGGGCGTCAACCCCGCGCAAGCTGTGGTTCTGGTTCCTCATTCTTGCCGCAGCGTGCCTGGCGGCGGAGTCTATCTTGATCCTATCCCACGTCTTCGTTTCGCGGAGACGCAAGCAACCTAAAGCCGCCATTCCCTGAATCTATTTGCTTTTCTGAGAATGGTGTGTTCTGTCCATGGTCAATACATCGTTACCAGATAGCAGGGGATTGAGATTACCGAGAAGGAGGGGGAGGATATTTTAAAAATGCTCCTTTTGTCCCTTGGGGACAAAAAAATCGCAAGCGGACAAAGGTCTCTATGGAGAAGCGGAAGGAAAGATTAAAAACGATCCTTCGGTGGTCCCACCGCCGCTGCCTGGCAGATGCATGGGGTGCAGTGGTGTAGCCTGTGCTATTATATCCGAACGGACCAAAGAGTCCATTCTACATTGCTTTTGTCATTGTGAGGCCGGACGAAGCTCCGAAGTGCGACGCATACCCTATGAGATGTAAGCATCTCAAGGGGCAGGCTCTGCGTCGCTCCTACAACTGCTCCCTAGGAGATCGTTACCCTCCATTCGGTCTGTGTAACCCTGGTAACTATCTCCCCGTGCACGAACCAATAACCAGTTGACAACCCCTATAGCTGACCCTATGATTCCGGAATGGATGCTGATTTCCTCGACCGTGTAGAAGAGCTTTTGGAGCAGGGCAAGGTTACCGAGCTCGGGCAGATCCTTGATAAGATACCCGTTCGTCATCTTGCGCGGATACTGGAGCGTCTGGACCGCGACGATCTCCTGAAGCTCTTCCGTTTACTCGATACGGACAAGGCTGCGGATGTCATCCTTGAGCTTGACGACGTCACGCTTGACGTGGTTCTGCGGGAGCTTGAAAACGAACGCATCTCAAAGCTCGTAGAGGAGATGGATTCTGACGAGGCGGCGGATATCGTTGCCGAGATGTCGCCCCAGGACCGCGCTGCGGTCATTGCAAGGCTTCCTGCAGACGACCGCCGCGATCTGAGAGAGCTTCTAAAATTCCCGCCGGATACCGCAGGCGGCCGAATGGCCGTTGAATTTCTCAGGGTCCGTACCACAGACAGCGTGGAGCAGGTTGTTCGCCGCTTGCGGCGCAGGGGACCGGATCCACACTACTCGAATCTGTTGTTTGTCACCGACCGCAAAGGGCACTTCGAGGGGGCTTTGGCGATAGATAAACTTCTCTATTATTCGCCTCGGAAGAAGATCCGCGAACTGGTGGAATCCTATCCGGTGAAGGCTTTCCTTCTTGAGGATCAGGAGAGCGTGGTCCGCAAGGCCGAGAAGACCGAGGTGCCTGTTGTTCCAGTGGTGGACGAGGCAGATAAGCTTAGGGGAATCATCACCGTCGAAGACATCATAGACGTGATCCGCGAGGAGACAACCGAGGATATCTACCGCTCAGGCGGTGTAGGCGCTGAGACCTCCCTTTTCGAGTCGCCGGTGCGTTCGGCAGGCAGGCGCTTCCCCTGGCTTCTGGTAAATCTTGCCACTGCATTCGTGGCGGCAAGCGTGATAGGGTTATTCCAGAATACAATCCGCTCCCTCGTGGCGGTTACCATCTTTCTTCCTATAGTTGCCGGACTGGGAGGAAACGCAGGTTCGCAGACAATCGTTATGGTGATTCGCAGTTTGGCTTTGGGAGAGATTACTTCCTCCGACGCATGGCGACTGCTGCGGCGCCAGCTCCTAACCTGTTTTCTTTTAGGTCTTGGCGCCGGGATTCTTGCGGGTGTAGGTGCCCTTATCTTTCGACTTCCCATAATCCTTGCCCCGTTGGTGTTTCTGGCGCTCGTAATCAACATCATCATCGGCGGTATCGTTGGGACCCTTGTGCCAATGATACTGCGCAGGTTGAAGTTCGATCCGTCTCTTGCATCCAGTATCTTTCTTACGGCTACTACCGATACCCTGGGGTTTCTTGTACTTCTTGGTCTTGCCACGCTGGCTCTTCAATACTTCCCTGTCTGATGTCTCGTTTGGTCCGTTCCGAAGGACTTGTGTTGCGGACACGCGCTTTCCGCGAGTCTTCCAAGATTGCCACCGTTCTCACCCGCCGCACCGGTCGTATTGATCTCCTGGCACGAGGCGCGCGCAAGCCGGGCTCCCGTTTCGGAGCCGCACTTGAGATAGGAACCGAGGACTCATTCATCTACTACGAACGGGAAACCAAAACTCTCTGGACACTTTCATCTGCGGACATCCTTCGCTCACACCAGGGCTTGCGTGAGAATCCAGCAACACTCACCGTACTTGCCCGAATCCTCAAACTTCTCTACTACCTCTCTCAACCAGGCGAGGTCAATAACAGACTCTACAATCTCACGCTTGCAGTGCTTAATGCTCTGGAGATAAGCAAAGCCCCGGATGCGCTTCACGACCTTTTTATCTGGCGAGCTACTGTACTTAGCGGTTATCCGCCTCGAATAGATGAAGGATGTATTGTATGTGGCAAATCCGAGGCGATTAATTTCTCTGTTTCTCAGGGAGGTTTCGTTTGCTCCGAACATTCCCAGGGTGAGAAAAACGTATTTCGTCTTAATATTCAAGAGCGCGATATTCTTGTTCGCTTGAGTGATGTTCCGGTTGGCGAGATTAAGGGGAAGCTTTCCTCGACCCTATCAAGGCTTATCCGGCAATACGCCCGCTACCACCTGCACGCCGACGAACGCCTCATCCCCCCGTAACACCCGTAACACTCCACCCGTAACACCCATAACACTCCCCCCGTAACACTCCACCCCTGGACATCCTCGCAACGATACATCCTATAAACCGCTGTGAACAACGAGAAATATCGCACTATTCTGCAATCGGTAGAATCCAGAGGTTGAAGTCAGCAGGATAGTCGGAATCCGCCAGCGCATCCTTGCGGATTACGCCTACGATAAGCGGATCATCGCCGAGCGTAGCCTCGGCTTCCCAGCGATCGTCCCAGTGCTCGGCTTCATTCTGTTTGGGAAGGAACCTTACCGCCTCGCCTCCTATGGCAAACGAGACCAAAAGTGTTGTATCGGCTACCGTTCTCAGCTCAAGGGAAAGCTTTGTCCCTGATGCAGTTTTTGGAAACTCCTCAAGGCCGGCAAGTGACGTGGAGGAGTAGAGAACCGTATCCAATCCACCTCCCTTGATTTTCAAAGAAAAGATCTGGGTGGTGTTGGTGTCCGATCGTTCCTCGGCAACAGAGCAGCCCATCATCCCCCAGCTATTGTTGTCCGTAAACTGCGCCCACTGGGTGCGTTCGCTTGTGAAATCGTGAGATACTTCTTTCAGGGTTCCATCTGCGAGTGAGTTAAGGGTAGAGGTGAGTTTTCCCGAATACTTCCGTATGACTGCTACTTGGGCGGAATCGCCGATTGTCACCACAGTATCGCCCTTGAACTCCTGGTTGAAGTAGATAGCTAGGGTTTCGGACTCAAAGGTGGTGTTTAGCTTGATCCCGGTTACTATCCATAAGGTGTCAACCATGACCGAGTCTGCTTCCGGTATGATTAAATCGAGGGAGACCTCGGCTGCAGTTAGCCTTCCGGTCTCTTCTGCAACGATCTCCTCAATGGCTTCTTCTGCTGCCTGCTGATCAAAGGGATTGCAGGCAAGAATCCCTATTAAAGGGAGTGCTAAAAGATACCTACGCATGTACTATCTTACGCGGATTTCAGGGATGGTCAATGGTTTTATAGCTTCAGCTTTACAATATGTGGTTTAAGCACTTTAGCGAGCCGAATCATCGCGTCAATCATGGCATCCTGGATTTTAGGCCATTTATCTTTATCACGATAGCCGCCGAGCGTAATCTGTTTCTTAATTCGACAGCCTCTTTTACCTTCAAGCCGCTGCCATTCAAGAGGAGCACCAAAGTTTTTCTCTATAGCATCCTTGGATGCAGCGAGTTTATCGAAGATAGCCTTGTTTTCTGAATCCTTGCCGCGATCAATCCACAATTCCACTCGTGCGTCGTGTCTTCGGATTACGTAGTTTAAGAACCCCAAGCCCCTTATACCCGTACTTGTTCCAATCCAATTCTGACGGCTTGGTGAAATGTTGGCGTGCAGTTTCGTTTTTTTCTTGGCTCCATCCAACAGCTCCATCCAGAATTGCCGTCTGATGCTGTCTTGCTCCGCCATTTCCTTCTTGGTTTCGCCTGCTTTACGACTTTCTTCGCTAGGGCCGACGATGAGTGTCAATAAAGGTGCAGGGTCGGATTCACCGATCCGGACAGCTTCAAGTTTTACTAGATAAAAATCTGCACCAGATGATTCATTGAGCCAGGAAATGGACCCTACGTGTTCTGGTCTTGGATCAGCGACAATCCAGATACCGATTTTTGCACCTATGGCTGTTAAATAAGTAATAAGTTTACCCAGGTGATCGTGGTTGCTTTTCTCTAGTTGATTTTCAATGACCACAGGATTCCCTGACTCGTCCTTTGCTACGATATCCACGCTAAACGTTCCTGCAGGCTGTTCGGGTTCTGCGCCTTCCAGATTCAAGTCGAGGACTTCGTTTAATACATCGATGTTATCCTGGAGCCAAGTTGTAAACTTCTCTTCACATCTCCACACTTCACGAAGTGGGCGTCTTTGCAATTTGTCTATCGTCATGTGAGCTCCTCGTTAAACCCAAGTATAAAGAAAAGTTGAGTGTTGTCAACGTGATTTAATAGTGTAAAGTGGGAGGCTTTCACGTTAGTCCGCGTAGAGATGATGTTTTGGGTCGGTCTACAGACTGACCCCTACGCTCGGGATGAAAAAGTCTACTTATATCCCGGGACCGAAGCCAACTCGGAGAGGAGGTAGTTTTTGTCCTCTTTCTTTTCTATGTCTTCCGCGGCGTTTTTTGCAAGCTCGATATACCTGTCGCGTTCGGTATCGTTTCCAGTCATCGCATAGGCACGAGCCAGTGCCTCGTAGGCGAACGCAAGGTCATAATCACCCATCCGGTACTCTTCGCAGAACTCAAGTGTGCGCTTGGCGTGAACAAGACATGCCTCAGGATGCTCCAAAGCCCAGTTGACTCGCGACAGCAGGTATTCAGCACGGGCGAACGATTGCTTGAACCGTTCCTCGCCGACCACCTTTCCCAGCTTGCTCCAGTGATATGCCGAGGCGTGTGCGGCGTGTAGCATCTCGTCATTCTCTAACTTGGTTCTGTCCTTCTTATCGTGAAGCTCCAAGGTTCGATTAAACAGTTCAACCGCAAACTTCTTATGCGCCTCGATGACGAAGTCTTTCTTTTCTTCGACCATATTTGTCTCCTCGGGTTATGAATTATCTTGTAGACTTTAAGGATAATTCCGACGATGTCAAACAAATAAAAGGTGCTGCGAAAACAGTCTCTACCGATTCCAACTTGCAGTTTTTTGTCTTTAGGGCGAAAAGGAGTAGTGCAAATAAACCTTGACAACTGAGGACGCTCCGGTATAATCCGCGCAATGAGCGCCGACGTTAAAAATCCGGACTTCACCCAAAAAGAAACCAAGGAGTCGCTGTTGTCGCCCAAGCCCAAGGGCGAATCGGGCTGGAAGATATTCTCGAAAGGCATAATACTTGAAAATCCGGTGCTCATCCTTATGTTGGGACTCTGTCCTGTACTCGCCACCTCTACTACCGCGCGCGATGCCGCCGGAATGTCAGCTGCCGTGCTGTTCGTGCTCCTCATGTCGAACATCGTGGTTTCCCTGTTCCGCAAGATCATCCCGAACGAGGTGCGCATCCCGGTTTTCATCGTCATCATCGCCACCTTCGTTACCATCGCCGACTACACCATGCAGGCCTATCAGCCCGGTCTTTACAAGGTTCTGGGCATTTTCGTTCCCCTGATCGTGGTGAACTGCATCGTTTTGGGTCGTGCCGAGGGATTCGCCTATCACAACGGCGTGTGGCCCTCCATCCTTGACGCCCTGGGCAAGGCTATCGGTTTTGCCCTGGCTATCGTCATCATGGGCTCGATCCGTGAGATACTGAGCAAAGGAACCTGGTTTACTCTCAAGATCGCTCCCGAGGCGTTTCAGAAGAATGCGGTGCTTTTCTTCGGTTTGCCGCCGGGCGCGTTCCTGGTGATCGGTCTCTTAAAGGCCGGCATAAACAAGATTTTCAAGAGAGAGGGATAAGATGAGTCAGGGTCTTCTTGCTATCCTATTCGGCGCAATTTTCGTAAACAACATCCTGCTCATGCGTTTTCTGGGGCTTTGCCCGTTCTTCGGGGTATCCACTCGATTCTCAACCGCCATCGGCATGAGCAGTGCGGTGCTTTTTGTCATGACCTTCGCCACCTGGATTACCTGGGGCATTTACCAGCTGGTGCTTGTCCCTGGCTCGGTGCTTCTTGGAGGCATACTTCCCCAGGGTCTTGTTTTCCTCAGGACGGTGAGTTTCATCCTGGTGATCGCGGCGCTGGTTCAGCTGGTTGAGATGTTTCTCAAAAAGACCGTGCCGGTACTTTATTCCGCTCTTGGAATCTACCTGCCCCTCATAACCACCAACTGCGCCATCCTGGGCGTGGCGTTTCTTGTTATCGACAACAAATTCGGTTTCCTTCAGGGCACCATCTTCGCCATCGGCACCGCGTTCGGTTTTGGCCTGGTCATGATCCTTTTTGCCGCGTTGCGTGAGCGGCTGGAACTTGCCCCCATCTCAAAATCCTTCCGTGGCTACCCCATAGCGTTCATTGCCGCTGCACTTGTTTCAATCGCATTCCTCGGCTTTACGAACATGTTCGGGATCTCTCCTTGATGGGAACGATAGTAGTTGTTGCCCTGGTCTCGTTGGGAGGGTTAGGGTTGATTCTCGCAGGGATACTTGTTTTTGCCCATCGTAAGCTTGGGGTTAAGCCGAATCCTTTGGAGGAAAGCATCCGTGCGATTCTTCCCGGTGCCAACTGCGGCGGATGCGGCTATCCGGGCTGTGACGCCTTTGCCGCGGCGGTAGCCAAGGGCGATGCCCCGCCTGATGCATGTCCGGTGGGCGGTCCATCGCTCGCCTCCAAGATCGGCCGGATAATGGGCGTAGAGGTCGGCGGTGGAGAGCCCAAGGTTGCGTTTCTCATGTGTCAGGGCGGAGACGATATCGTGGCCCAGTCGGCAGACTACCAGGGTATCCGAACCTGCCGCGCCGCCAACCTTATCGCGGGCGGAACCAAGGCCTGTCCTTATGGATGTCTTGGATTCGGCGACTGCACCGAAGTCTGCCCGTTCGACGCGATCCACATGGGACCCAACGGCTTGCCAATCGTTGACCGCTCCAAATGCACCGGCTGCGGAATCTGCGTGCGAACCTGTCCCAAGAACGTGCTGAGGCTCATTCCGATCTCCAAGGAGGTTTTTCTTGCCTGCAACTCGTTCGATAAAGGCAAAGCGGTGAGAGAAGTCTGCAAGATGGGCTGCCACGCCTGCTCCATCTGCGTCAAGATGTGTCCTTACGGCGCTCTGGAGATGGTCTCGAACCTGCCAGTCATGGATCTTTCCAAGTGCACCGACTGCGGCATCTGCTACGCGAAATGCCCGGTTAAGGGCAGTTCGTACATTGACTTTGCCGCGCCTCGCCCCAAGGCGGAGATCGAACCTTCAAAATGCGAAGGTTCCCATAAGTGTGTTGCAGTGTGTAAGTTCAAGGCAATCGAGGGCGAGGAAGGTGAAATCCACAAGATTATTGAAGATAAGTGCGTGGGCTGCGGCGAGTGCGTAAAGGCCTGTCCTACCGGAGCTTGCACCCAACCGGCAAAGGTAAAAGCCCTGGTTGCATAATACAATCATCCCTTAAAAGAGCGCTTGAACCTTGTCTGCTGAGGCAATTTCGTGGGCTGAAAAAGCTGGTCAATAGTTAGACAAAAGTTCCCCAAAAGCTGGACATACTCTTGAAGATTATCTTGGACAAAAGCTGGTCAAAAGATAGACTAAAGTTGGCCAAAAAATGGACAAAATTCGGGGTCCCCGCGAAGCTACGAAGTAGATTCGTGGGGTGAAAAAAGCTGGACAAAATCGCGCTGACGCGCGCATTGCAAAAGTCAAAATGCAAATTGTAAATTTTAAATTGGAAGATAAGGGCAGGGAGCACAGATTTGAAGATTGTTCCGTTACCGTCGCCCTGCGGTGAAAGATTACAAGATTAGAAGATTGGAAGGTTCGTTTCTGCGATCTTTTTGGCCGAAGGGCAAAAAGGAGCATTTGACGCGACTGCGTCGCAATATCAAATTATTCCGCAAGCGTCATCCTTCGGAGCAAAATGCAAATTTTAAATAGAGTGTAGCACGGACTCTGTAGTCCGCGGGATGGTTCCAACAGTATGGAGTGCAATGACCGTGTCATCGCAGCAACAACCCTCACCTTGAATTCTTCTAGCAGACGTAGGGGCCGGGCATTAAACCGGCCTGAATAATTCACCGTGCGGGCCGACCTAAAGGTCGGCCCCTACAGACTTTCTGCGATCTTTTACCCTAACCGGGGATAATCACGAACAGGCTGGAGAGCCTGTCCCACATGGTTACATGTGATCTTTGAGATTCGCGATCTTTTGTGTGCAACACAAAAGGAGCATTTAAGTGGCGTAGGGACCGACGTATGCCAGCGGGCATCAGGCGGTTCTTTTCATTATTCCGTCATTGCGAGGAACGTTCGGCTCCGAAGGAGACGCGTGACGAAGCAATCTCATTGCACTAACCTAATATTCATAGAAAAGAGCTATGAGATTGCTTCGCCTCTTTGAGGCTCGCAATGACGATGGGGGAGACGTTGAATAAAACATGTAGTGCGAGTCTCAGCGTGCCCCTTGGGATACAAGGTATCCCATAGGGTATTAGACTCGCTAGCGAACCTAAAGGTTCGCGCTACCTTTTATCGATAAATTGGCTGTAGCGAAGTTCAATGAGTTCGTCAATATAATAGTCGAATTTCTTGTATAGAGTTCTCCAAGCTTTTTTGAGGAGATGGTTGAGATTAAGTTTTTTAATTCGTGCCACCTCGGACATAATGGACAGGAAGAAAGTTGCCGTATTTATAAAAGGTTCTGTTATTGCGGAAGCTTCTTGTTGAAGCGTCCATCCGGAAATCTGAGTAGCGAATCCGAACACTAACGATCTAAACTCGACGTGTGCTAATTCCGAAGCACCTCCATAATAAGAATTTAAGATATGCTGAAGGTAATTTCTATCGTCTTTGGATTTACCTTCCCAATGCTTTTCGGTTTTTAGCATTCGACTTGGAATAGGCCAATTAAGTATTCTATTCGGATCAGAAATCTCTAGTTGGGAAATGTTGCAGTTTCTTATTAGCAAAGCCCGTAGCTGTCTACAATAGCGAAGGTATTCTTGGATTCTCTCCAAATCGTTTCCCCAATGAGTCTCGATCCGTTCAAGTTCCTTTGCGATTTTCTTATATCTTACTTTCAAGAACCATCTGCTTCGAGATTCAACATCTTGAGCTATAAATATGAGATTGAACAGGATTTCTATCATAAGCCTACTTAATACCGAGGCTTGGAGAACGTATTTACTCCCTTGAGATAGAAGATGTTTTACAGCCTCATATGTATCTTTTGCTGAGAATAGAAATACATCCATGAGAAATTCAAATCGATTGTCACCGAATTCAGTTTGAGGGGAGAGGGACTCGAATACCTCATTGAGTGAATTATGGATGGGTTTATAGCTTCGGTTTTCCATATTTACTCCAGCTCAAACCCGTGCAGGTAGCGGGGGAGGTTTGATAGCTTGGGGTGGATTGCGATGATAAGGCGTTTGCTCACTTGCTTCTCCTTCTTGTCCAAGGATATGCAGCCAGGCTGGGTTGTCAAGCAATGTTTAAGTTTGACTTATCCGATTTCCTCCGTGACAACTCCTAAAGGCTTGCAAATCGCGGAATTTTTGCTATCCTCCATAAATGGAGGAAAAATGTCAGAACCCGTAACACCCGCAGAACCCGCAACCCGTAACACACCCGAATCACCCACTGAAGGGACCCCAAAGCCGAAGGCAGGTGGGTGGTCGAAAGTACTGATCGGCGTACTGGCGCTTTTGATAGGCGTTATCGCCGGTGCAGCTGGATTCTATCTTATTGCCCTTACCCCGCGCAGCAATCTGGAGCACGACATCGAAGCCAAAACCGCAGAGATCGAAAGCCTAGAGGTGCAGCTTGATTCACTTAAGGGAACGATAGAGCAGACGAGCAAACTTTCCCCTGAGCACGAGGCGATCCTTAAGGCGCTTCTCGATACGGAAGAAGGGATAGTGGATGAGATTATTCCCCTCGGCACCGAGGTAGGAGGCAAATGGCAGGTTCAATCGATGGACGACGTTTACTTCCTTGGAAACGACCTTTTATTCATCCGGATAGACGATGGGCATATCCTTGCGGCGGCGCTTTTGCGTATCCATGATGCCGCAAATCCCAGGAACTGGCGTATGTTGTGGAGCGATTACGACTGACCCGTAACACCCGTAACACCCGTAACACCCGTAACACCCGTAACACCGCAACACCGTAACACCGTAACACCGTAACACACCGCCTTTAGGAAGATTAGCTAATGTCAGGAAAAGGTAGGGTCAGTCGCGGTGGGAAGGGAGATAAGGGAGATAAGGGTGTTACGGGAGTGGGGCGTTTCATAGGGGAGAGGATCGAGGTCGTTACTTCGGAAGAAGAACCTGCTCCCCTCAGTTTTATCTGGCGAGGCAAGGAGTATCAGATCGCTGAGATAATTCGAAGCTGGCACGATCACGGTTTCTCGCCTGCAGCACCCAAGAAGCGCTCGTGGCTTCTGCGTCGTCACCGCAACGTCTATGTAGTTAGAACAAATAGTGGTGGGCGGTTCGAGATATACCTCGACCGGGGGGCTGGCCGCAGGGACTGGTATCTATACAGGCAGATATCATCCCAAGCGAACGCGAAGCGTTCGCTTGGGGACCCCGATTAAGAAGCTGGTTTAACGCAAGAGCACGACCTTGCGGGAGATGGTTTTAGTGGCGCGTTCCAGACGCACGAAGTAAAGCCCCGAGGAGGTAGTTGCATCAGACCATTCTACACGGCCTGAGTCCTGAACCTTTCTCGTATAAACCAGTCGGCCTGCAGCGTCATAGACCGCAAGAAGGGCAGCCTCACCACGAGGCAAGACAAACTCAGCCCAGCCCACATCTCCAAGGCAGGAAACATCAAGGGTTACGGGGCGTTGGATGCGGCTTTCGTATACGCCGGGGGCGACAACATAGGTAAGGAGTGTGACCGAGTCCCGCATCTCTTCTGAACATTCCCAGGTCTCGGTATAGAGGATGGTTATATTCGAATCGCCGATCTGGGCATCTTCCGGGGCGTAAATACGCGCGTAGAAAGCGGTGTCCGCACCTTGTGTCTGATTGGCACCGAGCTTGAAGTACCAGGGAAGGGTATCGATGTAGGCGGTATCCCAGAGCTCTATGTGCCACTCAGGGTTGAAGCATGGGCGCAGGGAAATATGAAGGGAGTCCCTTTCGTCGCCGAGGTAGAAGAGGTTGAGGATATAATCCACGTAGCTGCCTGCAGAGGTTGTCTTGATGCTGTCCGGCTCCAGCCTCAGGTCGAAGTGGATGTGGTAGAATTTGATATGTACCTGTTCGAGCCAGGGCAAATAGCAGGGACGCATGTAGTGGAACTCCGTCCGGTACTGTACGTACCGCCAGCGCAGACCTCTGGGGTTTCCATAGCCGTTTTTCACCTTGTACCAGTCGGTCCAACGTTCGTCAGGTATCGAGTCAGGACCTGAGCGCAAGCTGAAGTGGATATATGAGAATGAGGGTTCGTAGCCCACATATGTCAGGCGAGCGTTCTTTGCGCCGTCGTAGTAGGAGCCGCAGTCGAAGATGGATGAATAGTACCATGCCGAGTAGGTGCGGTCGTAGATGTTGCCCGGCTCGCGGAACACCGCATGATGATCCTGATTAATAGGAAGGCTTACCGTGTCGTTGTAGTAAGGCCCCCACAACACGTAGGACGCCGAGCCGCCTATGTGTGAGTTCACGTAGATGTCCAAGAAGCCGTCGAAATTCAGATCGCCCACGAAACCGCCTGAGGAGTTGATGGGTACCGAACCTATCTCTTCCCAGACTACTTCGTCCGGCTCGATAGGTTCTTCCGAGAAGTATGGTTCTTTGCCGCGGTTGTAGTATACAAGTGGTTCGTCTCCCCAGGAAGATGAGCCGAAATCCCGACCGCGGAGGTAAATTACATCAAGCCAGCCGTTCGAGTTCCAGTCCCAGACAGCGCTGCCACCATAGCAATCACCGGAGTAAAGCACGAGAGGCGGATCAACAAAACCGTCCGCCGAACCGAAGTAAATGTATGAGTCTTTAATCTGGTTGCGGCCGGTGAAGATAACGTCCAGCCACTCGTCGTTATCGAGGTCGGCCATGGATATGCCGTGATGCCCGGAGGTGGGATAGTAAAGGGTGTCCACATTCTTGTAGGCGCGGGGATTGCCCTCTGCGCCCCAGTAGACGATAAAATTGTAGGCAGCACCTTGACGGGCGCAAACGATGTCTGCCCATCCGTCCTTGTCTATGTCGGCTACCTCCAGGTTATGCTCTGAGCCTACTCCGTAGTAGACCGTTCGATTGTCGTCCGAGTAGTTGATCCAGTGGGGGCCGTCTTCAAAGCCCCACCATACGATAAGTACCGGTGTGCCCGCTCCTGAAGAGGCGATGATGTCCAGGTAGGTATCCTTATCCAGGTCACAGATATAGACCGTCTCCGGGCTGCCTGTGCCGGCGGGATGTTTAAGTACGGTATAGTCGTTAGGGTCAGGGTGAGGTGGTAACAAGAATTGATTGCTCCAATATATCCTTACTTCCCCATTCTGCCATCCTGAGTGGATAAGCTCCGCGTAGCCGTCAAGGTTTAAATCGGCGAGATCTATGCCACCACCTCCGCGTGAGATGTCGTATTCCCACCGATTATCGGCAGAGTAAATCTCAGGCAGATTCTCATCTCCATAGTAGAGATAGAGGTTACTGTTAGGGGCGCTGCCTCCTTGGCGTGAAACCGCACCCAGATCGTAGGTTCCGTCGTTGTCAACGTCGAAGCGCGCGAAGAACTCCACGCATCCGGGTTCTGCCTCCAGATTGGCGCGCTGTGAGATGTACGTCATAGGGTCATGCCCTAAGTTGGATAGGAAATCCTCAGCCGTGGTTTCTGTCCACTCAAGGGTTCCCAATAATAACAATAATAAACTCATACTTTCTCCTTTTTAGTAGGTTGATAGGTTTGTTCTTGATAAACTGATTTTCAGACGTGTAGTATTCTCCTCCTTGTTGTTTGGGTAGGTGTGTAAGCGATTTTTCGGACACAAAGGTCTCTTAATCTGTTCTTTCCTTAGCATTCTTTTCATAAGAGAAGCAATTTTCGTTCCAGAAGGCACCGCAGTTAAGCGACATAAGATTGGGAGTTATGGAATCCAAGTTAAAAGTCAAGAGTAAAACTGTATTGGTTCGTAGACACTTTTCCAGCATACTGGACAGATCTTTCGACAGTAGATTCATCAGTTTTTCAAATAATGAGGGGTATAAAAAATTAGGGCTGACCAGATGGTCAACCCTTTGTTACTCTCTCTCGATTAACTAACTGTCAAGAATGGCGAGAAAGGTATTTTGTTGGTTTACCAGCGGTCGCGGTTTCCGCCACCGCGGTTGTAGCCGCCACGCTCGCCGCGCTCGCGCGGGGGACGTGCTTCCTCTACTCTAAGTTCACGGCCGTCGTGCTCTGTTCCATTAACGGCACTAATGGCCGCCTTTGCTTCCTCGTCATTCGGCATGTCCACAAAGGCAAAACCGCGAGGCGCATTGGTGTAACGATCGGTTGGGACCGCTACCTTCGAGACTTCACCATGCTCGGCGAAGATCTCACGTACCTTCTCCTCGTTGTAAGAATGGGGAAGGTTTCCGATGAATAAACGCATGTATTTTTCTCCTTGTCTGGCAGCCATTTTTGGCTACCAACATTTTAATTATAGTCATCTTATGACGTATGTCAACCCCTTAACCCGTAACACATCCCGTAACACATCCCATCACACATCCCATCACACATCCATCCCATCAGCATTAACTCTACTGGATACAATTTGTCTGAATTATCTGTAGTCCAGGGGTTCTACCCCTTTGGGCAGGTTGAGCGAGAACACCCTGACCGGCTCGCGTTCGATAACCTGAAGGTCAATAAACTCAAGAATGAGTTTGGAGTCCGCTTTCCTGAATACAATCCTTTGGGCGTGATCCGGCATTGTCTCAAACCCACCCTCGCGCCAAACCTCCCAACCCTTGCCTTTCAATCCTATAAGTCCAGGACTATCAGCTAGTTGCAGGTAGGCGGTGCCGTCCTTCCACAAAATCAGGGTATCGCCCGCTCCTGTGGTGCTGTCAGGTTCATCCGGCAGTATCCCTTTGTAGGCCGCGGTCAGGGAAGCTACAGGTATCTCCCAACCTTCCAGCGGCAGGTCGTCCGCCGGCCCCAGGATCAGCACCTCGTTGCTCATTGGCAGGTACACGAGTGTTGAGTCGGGGTTGTGTCGGATCGAAGCAACAGAGAAGTAGGCCGCAAACAGATCGACAGCCAGGCGGTCTTCATGAGCAAACAGCAAAAAGCGGCCATTGTACGTATCTGTGAAATCGGTGTACTGGTAGGAACCCTGGGCTTGTTCCACGAAAGCCGTTTGCGTGGTCGGCCTGACAAAAAGGCGGCAGCCTGTTATGATCAATAACCCTGCAATCAGAATCTTTGCAATCCTGAGGAGTGCAGGCCGTGAGGAGAGGGAAGGAGTGAGGAGGGTGTTCATCGAAAGCGCAGGTGCAGGCCCAGGTAAGGCCAGTGGCCAGGGGCGTGCAGCCGGAAGTTGACCGATACCCAGTAGCGCAGGTAAAGCTCAAGCGCTACCCGGTCGCCTCGCAGTACCCCTATGCCTGCCTGCGGGGCAAACTTGTGCTCCCAGAATGGGGCAAGATCAAGGGTGTCCGAATCCCATCCAGGTCTGAATCGGGCGAAATAGGCGTAGATTCGCGCCGAGGCGTAGATGTTCTTGTAGATCGGCTGATCGAAGATAAGGTCTATCTGATAATCATGAAAGAGATCGGTGGAGTTCAAAGCGTCAATAACCGTGTCGTGCGGATACCAGGCATAGGTAAGCCTTGCGTTCAGGCGTTCATGCCACGCGTCTTCCTTGATGCGTTCCAGGTTGCGGTTGTTGAACGCGCCAGGGGTACCTGCAGCGAAAGTCATGCGGTTGAAGACAATCTTGTTTGAATCAGGCACTCGATCTATGTTGTGGGTGCAGTCGTGAACCAGATAGGTACTTGCCGTTGCCTTGTCGAAGAGGTTGAAGCGAAAACCGCCGGTGAGATAGAAGTGGGCCATGAACGGGTCAAACGTCACGTTGCCCTTCTGCTTGCCTGACTCCAGCTCGTCACGGTACAGTATAAAGAAGCGCTGCCCGGCCACGTCTATTAAATCTGTTGATACCTCCATACCCGCATCTATGTTGTACCGGCCGTAGGTGGTATCGCGGAAGTATTTGCCCACGAAAACCTCACCTGACGGTTCGAGAGGCACGCTCAGGTTAATACTAAATAGATTCAATCCAACGAGCAAAGAGACGATCATCTTTTCCTCCGGTTATCTGGACCTCTCCAAAACGTCCTGGTTCTATCAAAGAACCCTCGATCTCCACGACTCGGTCTATCTCAGGTGCCGAGCTCCACAGCCTTCCCGTAACACCCCCCTTAGAATATTCAGTAATGAAATCCACTACCGCCTCCTGGTTGGTTCCTTTAAGTCTCTCAATTTCCTCTGTTTGCATACGTTCTGCCAGATCCACAAGCCTTCCGGTACGCTCCTTTTTTACCTCCCAAGATACTTGATTCCCCATCTCGGCGGCCTCGGTGCCTTCCTCCTCGGAGTATACGAATATCCCAAGGTGTGTAAAGCGCAAACGCTTCAGGTCGTCTACCAGTATCTTGAACTCCTCATCGCTCTCAGCCGGGAAACCCACCATCACGGTTGTTCTTAAGGCAAAATCCGGATCAAGGCTGCGCGCCTTTGCAACCAGATTTCCTATCCTCTCCGATGTCACTCCCCGATTCATGCGCTCCAAGACCGGGTCGGCCAAATGCTGGATCGGCATGTCTATGTAATTCAAAACCTTATCACTTTTCGCCATCTGTTCCAGAATCTCCTCATCTAGATGCGCTGGGTGTGCGTAAAGAAGACGAATCCAGCGTAGCTCTTCGATTTGCTCAAGCCCTGCAAGAATCTGCGAAAGCTCAGGATGCGCTGTAGTGTCCTGGGCGATCAGAATAAGCTCTTTAACACCGAGCCTTACGAGGTCGCCCGCCTCCTTAAGGATATCATCGGTCATTCTGAGTCTCAAAGGTCCCCTTATCATCGGTATGGTGCAGTATGAGCAGCAGTTCGAGCAGCCCTCGGTTATTCTCAGATATGCGTAGTGAGATGGTGTGGATAAGAGTCTGGGGTATTCCCTGCCCGGATTCCAGCAAGGGATTGGGGAGACCAGCACCTGGCCCGGATGATTGTTCTCCTTCAGGAGTCGGGGGATCTCCGGTATCTGATCGAGTCCCAGAAACGCGTCAACCCATGGGAAGCGGCCTACTATCTCTCTCGGCTTTCTCTGGGGCAGGCAGCCGGTTACGAGAAGCGTCTCGATCTCGCCTCGCCTGCGGCGCTCCTGCTGCTCCTCTATCACCTGGGCCGATTCCTCTATCGCCTCTTTCAGGAACGCGCAGGTGTTCACTATAATTATCCGGGCGTCATCCGAATCACCGGTAATCTGGAATCCTGCCTGGGCAAGCTCGGCCAGTATGATCTCCGCGTCCACCCTGTTCTTTGGGCAGCCCAGATTGATAACAGAGACTCTTAGCAGATTTGCCATATCTCTTTGAGGTGTGTTACGGGTGTTACGGGTGTTATGGGACACGGAAGAGCTTACCCGTTGCCTCGGCGTAGACCTTGTTGGAGTCGAACGCCTTAGCCTGGGCAATAATCAGTCGCTTGCGCTCTCCGGTAATCCTTCCCTCTACCTTTACGGCGTGGTTGGTTGGCAAGGGGTTCTTGAAGCGCACCCTCATCTCTGCGGTTACCGCATCAGCGTCACGTCCTGCCGCGGCCCAGACCATTATTTCATCTAACAGAGTTGAGATTATCCCGCCGTGAGCAAAGCCCTGCCAGCCCTGAAGCTCCGCAGGTACCAAATACTCGCAGCGCGCACCCTCGGAATCGATCTCAATATCCATCTTAAGGCCCCGCGGATTCTCCTTCCCACAGGCGAAGCAGAAGTTGTCGCGTTCCAGTCTCACTGGTAGCCGGTGCCCGTGTCTTCGATCACCGTGGTGCCATCGGGTGGGCTGAAGCTGAACTGGCTCTCCGCGACCTTGGTGTTGTACTGGAGGCTGTCCAGGAGGAAGATCACCTCGTTGTCCCCTTGCTCGACCTTAACCCCTGCGAGTTCGTTCCTGGACGCGTCTATCAGCAGCACGAAACCCTTCAGGAACACCTTCTTGCCCGGTATGGCGGTAAAGTGCGCCTCGAGGTGCTCCTTGCCGGGTTTGAGTTTGACCGTGTACTGCTCGCTGTAGTTCTGCAGACGTGCCGCGAACAAAAACATCTCCAGCTCAGGACCGGGTTTGGTTTTGATGGCCTGGTTGGCGGTCGGCAGGTATATCCAGGTGACCTTACCGTCGGATAAAACAAGCTGCTCCATTGGCACGGTGACGTCCACCCGGAACTTGTTTGGAGAAGCGTAGGTGAACGTGCCTTTGAGTATCTGGCAGGTGCCGTCTTTCTTTGAGCATATCCGTTCCTCGAACGAGGCCGTAAGCGAGCTTATTCCGGCGTAGCGGGTGATTACCGCGTTGAATGTTTCGGAGGGCGTAGCGGCAGCTAAAAACCCCACCCCCACGAGCGCTGCAAGTATCAATCGACGCAATCGAACCTCCTTAGTGGTCAGCAATACCTAATTCTAACCCGCCATCGGCCTATGTCAAGACGTATTTATTGAGAGGGAAGTTGTGCCAATTCGAGGTCGGGGTACCTGCGGCGTTACGGAGTAACGGCGTGGGGTGAAAGAAACGTAGGGGCCGGTTTCAGCGTGCCCCTCGGATGTTTATACATCCGTAGGGTATCAAACCGGCCCCTACGTTTAATCTGTGTAATCTATGTGATCTGCGGATTACTTAAGAGGCTTGACTTTCCCTTCTTAATCTTTATTCTGTGGGGTGATATTTGGAATAGGGATAGACATCATTGAGGTTGCGCGGATTCGCAAAGCGCATGCGAGGCTGGGCAAGCGGTTCCTTGACGGCATCTTCACCGAGCGCGAGCAGAGCTTTTCCCTAAAGCACGCAGACCCGTCCGAGCGTCTGGCCGCGCGCTGGGCGGCCAAGGAGGCGTTTCTTAAAGCCCTGGGCACCGGTCACTCGCGCGGTGTCCGCTGGCGCGATGTGGAGATCATAGACAACGAACACTCCAGACCTACCGTCAAGGTCTATGGAAAACCAGCCGCTCTCCTGGGGAACCGGAAGGTTCACCTTTCCATCTCCCACCTTGCCGACATGGCCACGGCCATAGCGATCATCGAAGAATAATAAACCGCAGATTTCACAAAAAGTAGGAGCACGGCATGCCGTGCCCCTACAAATCTTATTCAGCCGAAGAACTCCCTGATCTTGGCGATAACGTAGTTTCTTTGCTCTTCTGAGAGTTCCGGGTATACCGGCAGGGACATTACCTCACGGGCCGCTTTCTCGGATTCAGGGAACGAACCTTCGGGTAATCCCAGATACTCCAGTACGGGCTGATGGTGGAGAGGGTAAGGGTAGTGGATGCCGACGCCGATCTCCGCCTCGTTAAGGAATTTCTTCAATTCGTCCCGTCTTGGGGTGCGGATGGTGTACTGGTGATAGACGTGGTTCGAGTCAGAATGGACTACCGGGGTCTTGACAATATCCTTTAACTCTTCGTTGTAAGCTTCGGCATTTCTGATCCTTAGTTCATTGAACCGATCGATATGCTTCAGCTTGATCCTGAGAAATGCGGCCTGCAGGGTATCCAGCCTTGAGTTCTGGCCGATAATTGTATGATAGTACTTCTTTGGCGAGCCGTGCACCCTTATCAGGCGGCATTTCTCGTAAAGCTCATCATTATCGGTAGTTATAAGCCCGCCGTCGCCCAGAGCGCCTAAATTCTTGGTCGGGAAGAAGCTGAAGATGATCAGATCACCCAAACTACCCACTTTTTTGCCCTTGTAGGTTGAACCGAACGCCTGGGCGCCGTCCTCCAAGATATGAAGATTATGTCGCTTAGCGATATCGAGGATCTCATCCATCTGGGCTGCCTGGCCATACAGGTGCACGGGCAGGATCACCCTGGTCTTATCAGTAATCGCCGCCTCTATCTTTGTCGGATCGATGTTAAAGGTATCGGGTTTGATATCCACAAAGCGAGGCACAGCACCAAGGGCTACGATTACCTCAGCCGTCGCAATAAACGTAAATGGTGAGGTTATGACCTCATCCCCAGGACCCACGCCCAGTGCCTTCAAGCATATCGCCAAAGCATCGGTGCCGTTGCCCACGCCTATTGCATGCCTTACGTCAAGATAGGAGGCAGCCTCAAACTCGAACTCCTTCTCCTCCTGCCCCAAAATGAACTGGCTGGATTTTACCACACGTTCAAACGCCTGCCTGAACTCTGCCATCAGCGGCTCGTGGTGGGCCCATAGATCTATCTGCGGAACCTTCATGCAATCCTCCTGACCTTACCTTGTTCGAGCTTATAAGTTCCACTACATCGTGCTTTGCACGTTACGGTATCCGAATCGTCAAACTTTAACCGCTCGCCGCACTCGCACATCCAGCCTATCTGACGCGCGGGAACTCCCACCATCAACGCGTAATCCGGCACGTCCTTGTGGATAACCGCCCCGGCACCGATGAAACAGTGCTTTCCAAGGGTTATGCCGCACAGGATGGTGGCGTTGGCGCCGATTGAGGCACCTTCCTTCACCAGGGTGGGAATCCACACCCCACCTTTGGGGTAAGCGGCGCGCGGGTTCATATCATTCGTAAATACGCAGCTTGGGCCGCAAAACACGTTGTCCTCAAGGGTTACTAAATCGTAGATGCTCACGTTGTTCTGAATCTTGCAGTTATTCCCGATCACCACGCGCGAACCTACGAACACGTTCTGTCCAAGGCTGCATTTTGCTCCGATCTTGGCCCCTTTCATGATATGAGAGAAGTGCCATATCTTTGTTCCTTCACCTACCTCTACCGGCTCATCCACGACTGCGGTGGGGTGGACGAAGTAGTTTGCCTCGTTCATCGTAACTCTCCAGGGTTCTTGATTTATGCCCCACGTCGGTACTTCGTCCGGCCGCGGGGACCCCGACTTACCCACTCCATAATCTTTTTGATCCCCCTTGAAAAGGGGGACTTTTTTTTGCCTCCCTTTTGGCAATCCTGCCGCTTCGCGTAAGGAAGGTGGCCGAAGGGCGGAGGGATGATGGTAATCTTGGCATCTTCCAAATCTTGCACCGAAGGGCGACGCTTGCGGAGCACCGGAGGCCGAACGCAGGGAGTAATCTTCCAATCTTTTTTCCCCTCACAGCGGCTTGTAGGATTCTTTTTCATCCAAGGATTCCTGGGCCTTCTCGAGTATCCTAACCACGTCCGCGCCGTTCTGGCCGTCGGTCAGTGGGTTTTTGCCTTCAAGCACGCATTGGACAAAATGCTCGCACTCAAGCCTTAAAGGTTCCGCCTTCCCGATCTCAAGGAGTTTTGGGGTAAAATTGCGGTGGTGTTCGAAATCGCCGTTCCCTTTGGGTTCGATCCACTCATCGTAGAACTCCAGGGTGGAATCTGCGCCCACGTCGTCGAAAACAATCATCCCCTTGGTTCCTATGGCCTTGAGTCTGCGTATCTTGGTTGGATCGAGCCAGGATGCGCGCACGTGACCGAATCTGTTGCCTGAATAAAATAGCGAGACGAAGACCATGTCCTCGATCCCCGGGGTGAGGAAATCGGCTCCTGCAGCGGATAGGCCTTCAGGCATCTGGTTGTCGAAAAGGTAGAGTATCATGGATAAATCGTGCGGGGTAAGGCTCCACAGGGCGTTTTCGTTGGCGCGCGCGATCCCCAGGTTGACCCTTATGGAGTTCACGTACAAGAGCTTGCCTATCTTGCCCTGGTCTACGAGCTCTTTTATCTTTCGTATCGCCGGATGATAGAGCATGAGATGCCCTACCATCAGGATCAAGCCGCGTTTTTGAGCGATCTCTACCAGTTCATCGGCTTCCTCGGCCTTGAGTGTGAGCGGCTTCTCGCAGAGCACGTGCTTGTCACAAAGCAGGGCTTCGCGGGCAAGATCGTAGTGGGTAGGTGCGCTCGTAGCGATGCAGACCGCGTCAACGTCTGAAGTCAAAAGCTGGTGCGGGTCAATGGTGGTTTTTATCCCAGGGTAGTCGGTTTCTATTTTTTCAAGTGCCGCTTTGTTGATATCCGCTACCTGTTCGAGGCTTACGTTGTTAATCGAGGCGAAGTTGCGAATAAGGTTCGGTCCCCAGTATCCGGCGCCGATTACTCCAAGATGTAGCATCTATCTCCTTTTCTCTAAGATGGTTGAGAAGGTGGGATTTTAAAAACCTCCGGATCCAAGTTTTGCGGTCCTCGTTCGGAAGACGAGAGAGATTCAGCGGTGCATATGGGCAGGGCTATCTTCCATACCTTCAAACTCCTGGCCTTACCCTTGACCTTTACCGGCTCCATATGGATGAAGTCGAAGTGATCCTTGACTTCCCGGTATACACTGTCTGATACCACAATCTCGCCGCCCTTGGCCACGGTTTGCAGCCTGGCCGCGGTATTGACGCTGTCTCCTATAACCGTATACTCCAGCCGCTGGGTGGAGCCGATATTGCCAACAACCGCCTCGCCGTAGTTTATCCCTATGCCTACGTGGATGTCCTGCTTCCCCTCAGTAACCCTTTGCTTGTTCATCTCCTCGATCCTTTTTTGAATCTCCACCCCGGATTTAACCGCCTTGTAGACGTCGTCACTGTGCTCTACAGGTGCGCCGAACACAGCCATGATGCAGTCACCCATGAACTTGTCTATGGTTCCCTCGTTGGCAAAGATGATAGTGGTCATCTCGGTCAGATAGAAATTAAGGAACGCCACCACCTCTTCAGGCGGCAGCTGTTCGGAGATGGGGGTGAATCCTCTTATGTCCCCAAAGAAGGCGGTTATCCGTTTTTTCGTTCCCTTCAAGGACTTGGCGAATACGTCCGGGTCCTTTAGAATCTCGTCCGCCACCTGGTGTGATACGTAGCGCTTGAACGCGTCCTCGATTAAAACCTTATCCTTCAGGTCTTTGGCCATGACGTTGAATGCCGAGGTCAGGTCGCCTATCTCGTCGTTTGTGGATTTGCGGATGCGGTACTCGAAGTTCCCCCTGGCGATCTCCGCGACGCCTCTCACTAACGCCTTGAGAGGCCGGATCAGCAGGGTGCCCAGTCCGAACGCACTCAGGATGCCTACGATGACACCTATAACCGTTATGCCGCCCACCACCATCTGAATCCTGCGCGATGCGATCTGCAGGCTGGTAAGGTCAATGCCTACGTGAACCTCGCCTATTTTCTTCTGCCCGCCGAGCATTACCGGAACCGCTACCTCGTAAATAGCTCCCCACTGGGGATCGGTTATCGTTTCGGCAGCGTAATCGGTCTCCTCAGGTACGGGTATGGCCTGGGATATCTGCTTGCGCCACAGGTTATCTTCAAGCACGATCTCGGTTGAATCACCTTTTTTGACCAGACGGGCCGGGGACGCCGCCGTCAGACCTTGCTGGTCAAGTATGTATGCGTAAACGCTTCCGGTGTGACGCAGGGCATCTCGTGAAAGCAGGGTAAGTGTGAGATCGTCTTCATCCATAAGCGGATCTTCTGCCGAGAATGCCACGTTGCGGGCAAGGATGATGCCGCGAAGCTTGATTTCCTCAAGGAACGAGTTGCGCACCAGTCGTATGATTGCAAACCCGGTGCCGCCCATCAAAAGACACACAAGGATAACCAAAAGCCCGGAGATCTTGAAGCGGATGCTCGTTCTCACGAACGAATAATACTTACCCCAACGCCGGAGTCAAGTTAGGTGCGTAGAGTTGTACCCATACCGCCGCCGGTTTCAGAATATTTAGTGATACTATTTAGCCGAATTAACCAAAACCACCTTGACACACCCTTCCCAGTGCCTATAATAGATTCATAAAGAAAGGGTAATAAAGCTCTTCTTTAAACTCCAAGGAGGAGGTAATGACTAAAAAACTCCTGCTCATCGCCGCGATAGCGGTGATGCTCGTGGGCGCTACAAGCGCTTACGGTTATTATGAATCGTGGAACGGTTGGTTTAACTCAGGATACCTCAGATACGGCGGCAACGATTTCACGAGCGTGGGTGGCTGGGACGTAGTTTCAGACTCTACGATAGACGAGGAACTGGATGACTTCTACCTTAAGGTTAATGTTTGTGTGCATTTCGTTTATGGTAGCGACACCATCATGCTTGGGATCGATGGCTTCACCGGCTCGAAAGAGACTGATACCACGGGCACAAAGGAAGGAAGTGGTGACTGGTTAGGTTCGGCGATTCTCACGATCCCCGGCCTACCCCCTGTGGTGTTCGACACCGTCGAAGGCACCTGGCGCAGTACCTATCCCCACTTCAACTACGACACCAGACCGCCCACTTATACAGCAAGCTGGCTTGTAACCCGCAGTGTCCCTGCGGGCATTACAGGAGCAGGCGGCAGTGCAGGCGAGCGGTGGGAGTAAAACCTTAACCTTTGGAGGAGGGGGCTTGCTCCCTCCTCTTTTTTGGCCTTGACATTGCGAAAAACTGGCCTATGATAACTAAAAGGAGGTCAATATGCTCAATATAAGTCTTTTGGCTTTAACCCTGTGTGGGGGTGTGCTTGTAGAGCCGTTCAGGGTAGCAGAGCGTCAGCCCGGCCATAATCAGAAATATGTTTGTGCGGCTATGGCCTCAGATGGCCACTTTGCCGTAGCCTGGGTTGACAGCATAGCATCCGGCGACCCCTTCAATCCCGATGACTTA
>Ga0307428_1000176_pt1 | contig 51993 bp, 52 predicted proteins | sample SalMarWE160240MG_FD_202161 | JGI IMG/M metagenome (GOLD analysis project Ga0307428, IMG submission 202161) | Salt marsh sediment microbial communities from the Plum Island Ecosystem LTER, Massachusetts, United States - WE1603-240 | ecosystem: Environmental > Aquatic > Marine > Intertidal zone >...
GGCATTGGGCGGCAGGCTCACGCCCAGCTCTGGCACCGTGCGCAGGATGGCGGCGGTGAAGCTGTTGCTGTTGGGGCCCGGCCAGACGCGGTAGTCGCCGGCCTGCGCGAAGCGATAGGTGTTCACGGCCGCCTCGATCTTGGGGATCAGCGCCTCGGCCGGCGGGCCGGAAATATCGGCAATCGCGACCGGTCTGTTGCCGTACCAGCGGCCGTCCGGCGGCCAGCCGTTGGTGCGCACCGGGCTGCCCCAGCCGACGACATCGTAGCGGGTCCATTCCCGCGCATTGGCCGGCTTGAGCACGATCCAGCTATGGACCGAGAAGATGCCCTTCCAGGCGCCGGTAGTGGCCGTGAACACCAGCACCCGTGCGGGCGCGTATTGGCTCGCCGGCCGTAGCAAGCGAGTGCTCGACCAATCGGCGTCGCGCCAGGAGCGGGGAGCGTTGCCGGCGGCGTAGAGCGCGGCACGCGCAAGGATGGGGACAAGAAACAGAGCGAAAACGATGAGCATGATGAGCTTGCGGCGTGTTGGACGGGCGGGCGGCATGGCCCATTTACTATAGCGGCATTCGGTCGGAAAGGTGGCGATATCAACTCACCTGGTTGCCGCTGATGCGCAACTGCGGATAGCGCTCGGCGCCGGCGAGCGCCAGGTCGCAGGTCACTGCCTTGTGCCATTCCATGCCGACAATAGCGCCGCCTTTCGTGTCGGTGAATACGTTGTTTGCAATCACTGCCACACCGGTGCCGGCGACCACCGATACCGCGACGCCCATCGCGCTTTGGCGCACCACATTGCCGGTGACCGCGACATCGCGCAGAGCATGCCCCCAGCCGGCGGCAATGCCGGTGAGCGGCGCACCTTCGATGACATTGCCGCTCACCACGGTGTCGACTTCCACGCTGATACCGTTACCGGCCTCGCCCGGACGCTGTGTGCGCAGATTGCGCACGATATTGCCGCGCACGGTGGCGAGCCGGCCGCCGTAGTCGAAATTGGTTACGGAAATCCCGGTCTCCGTGCCGTCGACGAGATTGTCGGCGATCACCGCACCTTGAAAGGCGAACTCGGAATAGATCGCCACCTCGCCGAGCGCTGTGCAATTGTTGCCGATGATTTGGATGTCGGACGCCGAATTGCTGCGGATTGCGGAAAAGGCGGCATTGCGGATGTGGTTGCCGCGCACGATCACGTTGCCGGCGCGAAAGACGCTGATGGCGTTGCCGTTTTGCCCGCTGCCGCCGGCGCGCGCGCGTGTATCCTAGACGCGGTTGTCGGCGATCAGGCTGCCGTCGTAACGCTTGTCGCTCTGCCAGACCTGGATGCCGTAATTGCCGGACTGGGTAATGGTATTGGCGGCGATGATTATCTCGCGGCTGTCAATGCAATAGAGCGCGCCGTCCGCCGCGCCGGTAATGGTCGAATGCGTCACCTCGCCGTCGCAGCTTTCGAGCGTGACGCCATTGCCGCCGGCGCGCAGAATTTCGCAATCGGTGATGCGCAGCGAGCGCGCGCCGACCAGATGCACGAGACCGCGTCCTTCGGGCAGCGGCTTGCCGCCGCCGTCGAGCACCAGGCCGGTGAGTGAGACGGTGTCGGCGTGCTCGGCGGCGATGAGCGAAGGCCCTTGCGTCAAGGTCAGGCGGGTGGCGCCGCGGATGCCGGCAAGTTGCGCGTCCGCCGGCAGCTTGAGGTCGCCAGCGCGGTAGACACCGGGCGCGAGCAGGAGCGGAACGCGACTTTGCGCGGCGTCATTGATGGCGCGCTGCAGCTTGGCGGTCTGGTCATCGGGCGTGCCCGCTCGCACGCCGAATTGCGCGGCGTCGAGGCCGTAACGCGACAGCGGCGCGGCCAGCGCCGGTGTGGCGATAGTGGCGGCGCCGGTGAGGGAGCCGAGCAGCAGGCGGCGACGGTCGATAATCATTGGTACATATTACGCTGGCGGAGGTTAACGCCGCGCTGCCGCGGCCAGCGCCACCAGCAGGCGCTCTCCGGCGCGGGTGAGATCGTCAAGCGCGAGGCGTCTTTTTGCCGCGCGCGCCCGGGCGTGACGGCGGATATTGGGCACATGGATGAAGGCGGCAAGCCGGGGCCCGTGTGGGAGGCTGGCCGCTTCCGCCGCCTGCCAGGCGAGGTAATTGCACAGGTAACCGCCGGCGTCGTGCGAGAGCGCGGCCGGCACGCGCCCGGCACGGATCGCACCGAGCAAACGGTGCGCCGGCGCCGGCAGCGTGAGCGCCGCCGGTGCGCCGGCTTCGACGCTATGGCGGCGCGGCGCGGTTCCGCCCGCGTCCGGCAAGATTGACGCGGCATTGCGCGCGCGGATCTCGACGCGGATTGTTTTTGCCCGCGGCGCGAAACCGAACATCAGCAGTGCGTCAGGATGGGTGCGGGCGATCAGTTTGGGCAGCTCGTTGTCGACTGCCGCATAGCTGGTCGAGAAGATGTGCGGAACAACTGTCGCATCCGCCAAAGCCGGCCGCCGCAGCCGCGCCAGCTTTCGCACCAGCGGTGTGGTCGGGTTGAACGGCGCGCCGGGAAACGGCCCGAAGCCGGTGACGAGGATGGTGGTCATTTACACGCCGAGCAATTTCGCAATCTCTTCCACCGCCAGTGTCGGCGTCAGTTTGCCGGCAGCGACCGCGGTCTCGGCTTGCTTGAGCTTGGTGCGGACGGCCGGATCACTGCGCAGCCGGGCGGTAAGACGCTCCTCCAGCATGGTCCACATCCATTTCACCTGCTGCTCGCGCCGCCGCCCGTCGAACTCGCCCGATGCGGTCATCTTGCCCTTGTGCGCCATCACCTGCTTCCACAATTCCGCGACGCCGTTGCCGGTGAGCGCCGAATAGGTCACGACCGGCGGCGACCAAGTGGCCGATTGCGGGTTGAGAATGTTGAGCGCGGCGCGGTATTCGGCCGCCGCTTGTTTGGCGCGCTGGATATTGTCGCCATCGGCCTTGTTGACCGCGACAATGTCGGCGAGTTCGACAATACCTTTCTTCAGGCCCTGCAATTCGTCGCCGGCGCCCGGCAGCATCAGCACCAGAAAGAAATCAGTCATGTCGGCGACCGCGGTTTCCGACTGGCCGATGCCGACGGTCTCCACGATCACCACGTCGTAGCCGGTGGCCTCGCACACCAGCATGGTCTCGCGCGTCTTGGCGGCGACGCCGCCGAGTGTGCCCGAGGCGGGCGAGGGGCGGATGAAGGCGTGCGCATCGCCGGCAAGCTTCGGCATGCGTGTCTTGTCGCCGAGGATCGAGCCGCCGGTGCGGCTGGAGGATGGATCGACCGCTAACACCGCCACCTTGTGGCCTTGCCCGGTGAGATACGTGCCGAGTACGTCGATGGTGGTGGACTTGCCGGCGCCGGGCGCGCCGGTGATGCCGAGCCGCACCGCCTTGCCGGTCGCCGGCAGCAGTTCCTGCACCAGCCGGTGGGCCTGGCCACGGTGGTCGGCGCGTTTGCTCTCGATCAGGGTGATGGCGCGCGCCAGCACGGCGCGGTCGCCGGCGTGGATGCCGGCTGCGAGCTTGGCGATCGATTCGGATGATTCACGGGCGGACGCGGCCATTCCGCTCATTTACACCGAACGTGCCGTTTCCGCGAGGGCCGGCGAGGGCCTAAGCCATCGGCTTGCCGGCCGCGCTTGCCTCCTTCACCTCGTTGATGCGCCCGGTCGCCACGTCATAGATGAAGCCATAGATCGGGATGCTGCCAGGTACCAGCGGGTGAGTGCGGATGCGCTTGACGTCCTCAAGCACGCTCTTGGGCTGATCTTTGATCGTATGCCAATTCACGAAATGGCCGCAGACCGAGCCACCGCCGTGCATGGGATTAGACCAGGCCTTACCGTCAAAATTCGCGGTCGTGAGATTGTCATCGAGCAACGTGCTCATGATCTCGTTGGAGAAAGTCTCCATGCCGCAATTGCTGTGGTGGATGACGAACCATTCATTGGTGCCGAGTAGCTTGTGCGAGATCACCAGCGAGCGAATAGCGTCATCGGTGGTGCGGCCCCCGGCATTGCGGATGACATGGGCGTCGCCTTCCGCGAGGCCGGCATATTTGGCCGGATCGAGCCGCGCGTCCATGCAGGTCAGAATGGCAATACGGCGCGCGGGCGGCATGGCGAGCTTGCCTTTGTCGCCGAAGCTCGCGGCGTATTGGCCGTTTGCTTCCAGGACTGCGTCATAAGGTTTCGTCGACATGATCTTCATCTCCAACACTCGAAAAGAATTCACAGCGTGCGCGGCGATAATCGTGACGCCGAGCGAAGAAAGTCAACGAAATGAGATTTTTTTCTCGACCAACGGGCGAGACAAAAATGCCATGACTGGCCCCGCGCGGAAAATATTGTGATGCGTCAGGTGAGCGTCTGCACGCTAGCGCCGCTCCGCGGCGTCGGGTAACCGGATCGCCAGGCCGCCATCTTGTTTCTTGCGCGCCGCGGTCGCACGGGCGAAGGCGAACAATTGCTCGCGCGTCGCGATCCGGCAAGCGACGCCCGCAAGTTTGGCGCAATGGGCGGCGCGGGTCGCCGCGTCGGCGTCGGCTTCATCGATGACGACTACGTGGTAGACGCCGTCCGTGAGCGGCCGCATCAGCGCGTATTCGGCCATCTGCGGACGCTTCACCGGCACGGACTCGATGATGTAGTCGCCGCCCTCGAAGGGATGCACCGAAAAGCCGTGCACGTCCGTCATGCTGCCGCCGGCGTGGGCGTAGAGCTTACCATCCCAGGCAAAGGTCGCCTGCTCGGGATCCTCGGCATAGCCCTTGCGCATGGAATAAAGCTGCAATTTCAGCCGTGCGCCCAAAACCGGCTGCGAGTCCGTGAGGATCGGGCCCACTGAATCGACGCAGCCAGACAAGGCAAGCGCGCAAAGCGCGGCGAGCACCGCGCGGGCGAGCTGTGATCTCACTCGGCAGCCTCTTTGCCGTGCCCGAGCCGTTTATTGAGTTTCTTAAGTAACTTCTCAGCTGCGTCCGCGATCACCGTGCCGGGCGGGAAGATCGCCTCGCAGCCGGCCTGCATCAGCGCGTCGTAATCCTGCGGCGGCACAACGCCGCCGACCACGATCATGATGTCGTCGCGGCCTTGGCTTTTGAGCTCGGCCTTCAGCTCTGGCACCAGCGTCAGATGCGCGGCGGCCAACGACGATACGCCGAGGATATGCACGTCGTTCTCCACTGCCTGGCGCGCGGCTTCCTGCGGCGTCGCAAACAGCGGCCCGATATCGACGTCGAAGCCGAGATCGGCAAAGGCGGACGCGATGACTTTCTGGCCGCGGTCATGGCCGTCCTGGCCGATCTTGGCGACCAGCAGGCGCGGACGGCGCCCTTCGGCGGCCTCGAAGGTTTCGACTGCCTTGCGCACCCGTTCGACCGCGCCGGTCATGCCGACCTCCCGCTTGTAGACGCCGGTGATGGCATTGATCGAGGCCACGTGGCGTCCGTACACCTTTTCGAGCGCCGATGAAATCTCCCCGACCGTGGCCTTGGCACGGGCGGCGTCAATCGCCAGTGCCAGCAGATTGCCATTGCCGCGGTCGGCGGCGCGGGTCAGCGCATCCAACGCTTCCTTCAGCGCGGCCGGGTCGCGCTCGGCTTTCAGCCGCTTGAGCTTGTCGATTTGCGCTGCGCGCACCGCGGAATTGTCTATTTTCAGGACTTCGATCGGGGCGTCGTCGGTGGGCGGGTATTTGTTGACGCCGATCACCGACTGTACGCCGGCATCGATGCGGGCTTGGGTCTTGGCGGCGGCTTCCTCGATGCGCAGTTTGGGGATGCCGGCCTCGATGGCTTTCGTCATGCCGCCCAGGCCTTCCACTTCCTCGATATGGCCCCAGGCCTTGCGCGCGAGCTCGTAGGTGAGCCGCTCGACGTAATAAGAGCCGCCCCAGGGATCGATGATGCGGGTAGCGCCGGCCTCCTGCTGCAGCAGGATCTGGGTGTTGCGGGCGATGCGGGCGGAAAAATCGGTTGGCAAAGCGAGGGCCTCGTCGAGCGCATTGGTGTGCAGCGACTGGGTCTGGCCTTGCGTCGCCGCCATGGCCTCGATCATGGTGCGCGCGACATTGTTGAAGACGTCTTGCGCGGCCAATGACCAGCCCGAAGTCTGGCAGTGCGTGCGCAAGGAGAGCGAGCGCGCATCTTCCGGCTTGAACGGCTTCATCAGTTTGGCCCACAGCATGCGAGCGGCGCGTAGCTTGGCGATTTCCATGAAATAGTTCATGCCGATCGCCCAGAAGAAGGAGATGCGCGGCGCGAAGCGGTCGACGGTCAGCCCCGCCTTGATGCCGGCGCGCACATATTCGACGCCGTCGGCCAACGTGTAGGCAAGCTCGAGATCCTGCGTCGCGCCGGCCTCCTGCATGTGATAGCCGCTAACCGAAATCGAATTGAACTTCGGCATGTGCTCAGCCGTGTAGGCGAAGATGTCGGAGATGATGCGCAAGCTGGGCGCCGGCGGGTAGATATAGGTGTTGCGCACCATGAACTCTTTGAGGATGTCGTTCTGGATCGTGCCCGACAATTTCGCCGGCGGCACGCCTTGTTCCTCGGCCGCCACGATGTAGAGCGCCAGCACGGGCAGCACCGCGCCGTTCATAGTCATCGACACGCTCATCCGGTCGAGCGGAATGCCGGAGAATAGCGTGCGCATGTCGTAGATCGAATCGATGGCGACGCCCGCCATGCCGACATCGCCCGCGACGCGCGGATGGTCGCTGTCGTAACCGCGGTGGGTGGCGAGATCGAAGGCGATGGAGAGGCCCTTCTGTCCGGCGGCGAGATTGCGCCGGTAGAAGGCGTTGGAATCTTCTGCGGTGGAGAAACCGGCATATTGCCGGATGGTCCAGGGTTGCGCGGCGTACATGGCGGGGTAGGGGCCACGCAGGTAAGGCGGCTTGCCGGGGAAGGTGTCCAGGAAATCGAGCCCGGCGAGGTCTTGCTCGCCATAGACCGGCTTGACGGCGATGGTTTCCGGCGTCTGCCAGGGCGCAGATGCTGCCTTACCGGCGGACACCTCGGTTTCGGCGAAACCGACCTGGGCGAAATTCGGAATCTGGCTCATTTCACCCCCAGAATACCATGAGCCTCGCGCAAGGTCGAAAGCGCGTCGCAGCCCGCGAATATGAAGGTTTTCGCGCCGGCCTGCCGCCAATGGGCCTCGTTATCGCCGGGCCTTCCGGCAAGTTGGACCGTTGCGCCGGCGGCGGTCAGCGCCTTGGCCGCCTCGGCCGCCTCGCTCGCATAGACTTTATCAGACGAAGTGAGGCAGGCGAGCTTGGCGCCGGATTGCTTGAAGGCGGCGACCATCGTGGCCTGATCCTGAAAGCCGTCATTGCTCACCGCCTCGATGCCGCCAGCCTCGTAGAAATTTTTCGCAAAGGTGGCGCGCGCGGTGAAATCGGATAGCGTGCCGAGGTTGGCCAGAAACACTTTCGGCCGCGCGCCGCTTTTCGCGAGCAAGCGGTCGGAGGCATCGCGCAAGGCTTCGAACGGCTCGGTCAGGCGAATGCTCGGCAGCGGCTCGATACTGGCAACGGCACCGCTCTCTTTTGGCATCGCGACGCGCGCAACATCGAGCACGCGCGCGGCCTCTTCATGCAGGTTCGGATAGTCGCTGGTGCCGGTGATTGCATCTTTGCGGCGCGCGATGGCCTTTTCGCGTTCGGCGCGCACGGCTGCGACTGCGCGCTGAACGAGGCCCCATTCCAAAGCCGCCCAGGCGCCGCCTGCTGCGTCGTATGCCTGAAACTGCGACCAGGCGGCGGCGCAGAGCTTGCTCGTCAGATCCTCGATGGCGCCGGCGCCGGCGGCGGGATCGGCGACCTTGGCCAAATTGGATTCCTCAAGCAGAATGAGTTGCGTATTGCGCGCAACCCGGCGCGCGAACGCGTCGGGTAGGCCGAGCGCCGCGGTATGCGGCAGCACCGCGATATTGTCCGCGCCGCCGAGGCCGGCGGCGGCGACGGCAATGGTCGTGCGCAGCATGTTTACGTATGGATCGTGCTTGGTCATCATCCGCCATGCCGTTTCGGCGGCGACAACTGCCGGCTTCGGATCTAACCCGCAGGCCTGCTCGACGCGTGCCCACAGTTTGCGGATAGCGCGGAACTTGGCGATGGTGAGGAATTCGTCGGCGTTGGCGGCGAGCCGGAAATAGATCATCTCGCGCGCGGCATCGAGTGGCACGCCTGCCGCCTCCAGCGCGCGTAGGCAATCGACCGCAGCGGCGAGCGCAAAAGCGAGCTCCTGCGCTTCAGAGCCGCCGGCATTGTGAATAATGCGGCCGTCCGCAACGGCAAAGGGTCCGCGATAGCCTTGCGCAGCAAGGTCGCGAACGCCGCCTGCGAATGTTTCCGACAATTCGCTCCACGGTTTCGGGCTTGCGCCGCTGGCGGCAAAGCCGCCGATCGGATTAAGGCTTGCGCGCAGATCGACAGTCGCCGGCGAGATTTTTCGGCTTTTGACAAGCGCCGCGAACAATTGCACCGCGTTGCGCGTCGGCGCGCTGAGATTGAAATCGAACGTGATGGCGTCAAGCGCAATGCCGTCCAGCACGCGCGCCAGCGTCTGCGACGATGCATCAAGCCCATAGCCATTGGCATTAAGCGAGCCCGCGAATACCAGCGTCAGGCCGGTCGCGCCGTTCTCCAGGTCTTCCAACGCTTGGCGGTTGGCGGATTTGGGATCGGGATGGTCGATCCGCTGCATCACCGTCCAGGCGGCGCCCGGCTGGCGGCCCACGACCGGCTTGGCGTCTGCCGCGCGCGCATAGAGCGGCTCGACCCGCAAGCCGTCATAGGTCTGGCTGACCAGCCGTTTTTCGAAGCGGGCGCCTTTCAGGGCGGCCTCGACCAGCTTGCGCCATTGCGCCTGCGTGGCCGGCTCGAATTCGGCGGCGAGGGGAAGCGCTTGATCAAGTTCTTGGGTCATCGGCGGAAACAGCCATACACGGCGCGGCGCCGCTATTCCAGTCAACGCAAATTACGTGCCCGGGCGGGGCAAGCGGGTGATGCCCGATGCGTCAACGGCGCCCAAGGCATCGCTGACCTTGCGCCCGGCGATGACGCGGTCGGGCGCGATCTCAGCCAGCGGCACCAGCACGAAGGCGCGCTCGAACAAATGTGGGTGCGGTAGCGTCAAATTCGGCTCGTTAAGCGTCCGGTCACCATAGGCGATGATGTCGATATCGGCGGTGCGCGGGCCGTTGCGCTTTTCGTGTGCCCGGTCGCGGCCAAGCTGAAGCTCGACCGCCTGCGCCCGCTCCAGCAATTCGCGCGGACTGAGCGTGGTGTCGACGGCGATGCAGAGATTGACGAAAGGCGGCTGGTATTTAAAGCCCCAGGGCGGCGTCAGATAGTCGGACGAGCGCGCCATCAGCCGCACGTTCTTGCCGTCGCAGAGCAGGCCGACGGCGCGGTCGAGAATAGCCCGGCTGTTGCCCACATTGCCGCCGAGCGCGATCAACGCCTCGGTCATGATCTTGGATTGGCGCGGGCGCGCACCAGCGTGACGCCGACGTCGCTGAAGGTGGCGGCGATCGGCGCGTGCGGCTTGTGGATGGTCACAGCCACACTCTGCACGCGCGGGAACGCCGCCAGCACCGCGTCGGCCACACGCCCGGCGGCGGCCTCGATCAGCCGGAAGCGTTGCGCGCAGAAGGCTTGGCTGGCGCAATCCACTACCTTGTCGTAAGAGACGGTATCGACGACCTTGTCGCTGCGCGCGGCCGCGGCCAGGTCGATGGTCAGTTCGAGATCGACGGTGAAGGTTTGCCCGACCTTGGCCTCGTAGGGCATGACGCCATGATAGGCGTGCAGCGACAGCCCGTTGATGAAGATGCGGTCGCTCATATTGCGATTTCTTTAGCGCAGTCGATGGCCGCTTTGACGCGCAACGCCTGCACGGTTTCAGCGACATCGTGAACCCGCACGATGGCGGCGCCGTTTTCGACCGCCATGAGATGCGCCGAGATCGAGCCGCCGATGCGTTCGTCCGGCGGCGCCGGCGTCACCGCATTGATGAAGCGCTTGCGCGAGGCGCCGACCAGCAGCGGTAGCCCGAAGCGCTTGAATTGGGAAAGCCGCGCGATGCAGGCGATGCTCTGCTCCGGCGTCTTGCCGAAGCCGATGCCGGGATCGAGCACGATTTTCTCGCGCGCGATGCCGGCACGTGCCGCGATGTCGAGCGAGCGTTCAAAGAACATCATGACGTCGGCGATGATCTCGAGCCGAGGATCGACATTCTCGCGGTTATGCATGACGATTACGGGCACGCCGCGATCGGCAATGAGCTGCGCCATCGTAGGGTCGCGTTGCAGGCCCCAGACGTCATTGACCATCGCCGCGCCCTGATCGAGCGCCCAGGCAGCGATTTCCGCCTTGATGGTGTCGACCGACACTGGCAAGCCGAGCTTAACCACCGCCGGCAGCACGCGCTCGAGCCGTGCCCGTTCGTCCTGCGCCGAAACCGGCGTCGCGCCGCCATAGGGCCGCGTGGATTCCGCGCCGATGTCAAGGATGTCGGCACCCTGGTCCGCCATGGCGCCGGCATGGCCGATGGCCACGGCCGGATCGAGGAATTGGCCCCCATCGGAGAAAGAATCCGGGGTGACATTGAGGATGCCCATGACCAGCGGCCGTCCCACCGCCAATAGGGCGGAAAGCACGTCCGGTCCCGGTTTTTGCGGGGTTTTCGGCTTGCCGGCGAGGGTACTGGCGAGGCCCATGGCGGTCGCTTTGCGCTGGGAGGCGAGGGGCTGTCAAGCAGTCGGCAGGCGCCCGCAGAACCCTAATAGCTGATTTTGAGCGGCAGCTTCTTGGCGTGGTCGATCCAACGCGCCACCACTTTCTCGGACGGCAGGAAGCGGACCAGCTTGTTTTTCTTGTTGATGTCGGCCATCGCCTTGGCGAGGTTGGCGGGATTGCGATATTTGAGCTCCTTGACCGTATCGACGCCGGCGGCGTGTAAAAGCTGAGAGTATTCCTTGTTAATGCCCTTGATGCGCATACGATCGGCCACGTTGGCCCAGCACAGCAGAGATTTTTCAGCGAGGCCGGTCTTGGCGGCGAGCAGCTTGCGGCCGTGCACGGTGCGCGCGGTGTCGAGCAGACGTGCGGTCGACCTTATCCCTACCGACTTGAGGATAGCGGCAGCATCGCCGTCGATTCCCTCGATATCGGTGATCGGATAGGACATCCCCCGCCTCCACGGCTGCTCTTAAGTCGCTTGCCACAACAATCAAGTTCAAACGAACTGACTTAATCCAGGAATAGCTCCCACGATTTCGCCGATCGCGTCTTCGCCGGCCTGCTCGCGCGCATAGGCGATGACTTCGCGGGTGACGCCTTGCACCTGACCCATGGTCAAGCCGGCCGCCATCATCTTGGTGCCGGCGCCCATAATGCCGCCCATGGCAAAACCGCCGCCGCCGCTGGCGTCGATGCCGCCCTGGGCTTCCATCAGCTCTTCCGCGCCGGGGAGACGCTCCATCAGGGCCTTCACCTTGTCGGCGGGGCCTTCCTTGAGGAGGAATTCGAAGATGACGCCGACGGCTTTTTCCGCGGCGTCACGATCGACGCCGACGTTAGCGACGAGATGCGCGATCAACTCGTCCATGATCCCCTCATGCCCCGCACTAGCGGCGGGTTGTCGTCATATTGACCGCCGAGAGCGGCGATGACAAGCGCGACGCGTGGTCGCGCGCGCAAAAAATTTCGACGGGTACGTGCACCACCGCCGTTGCATGTCAAGTAAAATGTAAGATACGGCAGCGTCGCCATGCGGTTTGAGATTTTTCTTATGAATCGATGTCAGTGTTTGGTGATTGGTGCGAAGTACGGCCATGCATTCAACAATACCGTCCGCAATACTTGCCGATGACGGTCTGGCTAAGCGCAACCGCCCGCTATGCTTTAGGAAAGCTGAAGGAAAAATCGAAAAAACTGCGGCATCCATCTCGGTGTCGCCGTTACATTTTGCAAACCGAGCCAATTGAACGCGCTTTTCAGCCTGCGGTGGCATTGCTAGGTTGAATGTCCTCTCGAAGGGAGCCCGTCATGAGTACACTCGACGCGGTTTTGAGCCGCATCGACCAGGATATCGACGCCAGCGTCGAGCGGCTGTTTGCTCTGCTGCGCATTGCCTCGATATCGACCGCCCCTGCCTACAAAGAACAATGCCGCGCCGCAGCCGAGCACGTGGCGGCTGATCTAAAATCGATTGGATTCGAGGCCGGCTTGCGCCCAACCGCTGGCCATCCGGTCGTGGTGGGCAAGGCCAACGGCGCGGCCGGCCCGCGGGTGCTGTTCTACGGGCACTACGACGTACAGCCGGTCGATCCGCTCGATTTGTGGAAGACGCCGCCGTTCGAGCCGCGCATCGATACGCTGCCCGGCGGGCGCAAGATCATCGTTGCGCGCGGCGCCTGCGACGACAAAGGCCAGGCCATGACCTTCATCGAGGCCTGCCGCGCCTACAAATCGGTCACCGGCAAGCTGCCACTCCCCATTACCACCATGATCGAGGGCGAGGAGGAGTGCGGCTCGCAGCATTTGTTTAAATTCGTGCGCGACAATGCCGACGAGTTCAAGCTCGACCTGGCGCTGGTTTGCGACACCGCCATGTGGGACGCCGATACGCCAGCGATCACCACCTCACTGCGCGGCTTGGTCTATGAGGACGTCAAGATCACTTGCGCCGATAGGGACCTGCATTCCGGCCTGTTCGGCGGCGCCGCGCGCAACCCGTTGCACGTGCTGGCGCGGATCTTGGCCGACCTGCACGACGAGAACAGCCGCGTCACCATCCCTGGCTTTTATGACGGCGTGAAGGAACTGCCGCCCGACATCAAGGCCGATCTCAAGGGGCTCGGCCTCACCGCGGAGACCTTCCTCGGGCCGATCGGGCTGAAGGAGCCCGCCGGCGAGAAGGGTCGCCTGCTGATCGAGATGACCACCACGCGGCCGACCGCCGAGATCAACGGCATCGTCGGCGGCTATACCGGCGAGGGTGCTAAGACCGTCATTCCGGGCGAGGCGACCGCCAAAGTGTCGTTCCGGCTGGTCGGCGAGCAGGACCCGGAGAAGGTGCGCGATGCCTTCCGCACTTTCGTGCGCGAGCGGCTGCCGGCCGACTGCAAGGTCGCCTTCGCCAATTTCGCCCTGGCACCGCCGCTGCAATTGTCCTTCGACAGCCCGGCGCTGGCTAAGGCGCGTTCAGTGCTGGCCGAGGAATGGGGCCACAAGGCAGTGGCGGTTGGGGCGGGCGGCTCGATCCCGATCGTCGCCGACTTCAAGCACGTGCTCGGCATGGACTCGCTTTTGGTCGGCTTCGCGCTCGACGACGACCGGGTGCATTCGCCGAATGAGAAGTTCGACCTCAAATGTTTCCACAAGGGCATCCGCAGCTGGGCGCGGATTCTCGACGCGCTGTCTAGTTCTTGAGCCGGTAGCCGGTCTTGAAGATCCACCAGACGACGGCGAGGCAAATGCCCATGAATACCAGCGTCATGGCCAGGCTGACCGCCACGTTGACGTCCGCGATCTCAAAGAAGCTCCAGCGGAATCCGCTGATCAAATAGACCACCGGGTTGAACAGGGTGATGGTCTGCCACAGCGGCGGCAGCACGTGGGTCGAATAGAAGGTCCCGCCCAGGAAGGTCAACGGCGTGATGATCAGCAGCGGCACGACCTGCAGTTTCTCGAAATTGTCCGCCCAGATGCCGATTATGAAGCCGAGCAGGCTGAAGGTCGCCGCAGTCAGCACCAGGAAGGTCAGCATCCAGAATGGATGCGCGATACGCAAGGGGACGAACAGCCAGGACGTGCCGAGGATGATTAGTCCGAGAATAATCGACTTTGTCGCTGCCGCGCCGACATAGCCGAGAGCAATCTCTAGGCCCGATACCGGCGCCGACAGGATTTCGTAGATAGTGCCGATGAAACGCGGGAAATAAATGCCGAAACTCGCGTTCATGGTGCTCTGCGTGAGCAGCATCAGCATGATCAGGCCCGGCACGATGAAAGCGCCGTAGACGACGCCCTCGATCTCGGTGATGCGCGAGCCGATGGCGGCACCGAACACCACGAAATAGAGCGAGGTGGAGAGCACCGGCGAGACGATGCTCTGCCAGATGGTGCGCCCGGTGCGCGCCATCTCGAAAATGTAGATCGCCCAGATCGCGTGCAAATTCATCGTCTGTCGCTCACCAGTCCAACGAAAATGTCCTCCAGCGAGCTCTGCGTCGTCTGAAGGTCGCGAAAACGAATACCCGCCTTGCTAAGGTCGGTCAGCAGCGCAGTGACGCCGGTGCGCTCGGCCTGCGTGTCATAGGTGAAGACCAGCTCGTTGCCGTCCTCGCCCAGCGTCAGATTATGCGCGCCGAGCTCGGCCGGGACGGAGTCCAGTTTCTTCTGCAAGTGCAGGATCAGCTGCTTGCGACCGAACTTGCACATCAGCGTGTCCTTGTCCTCAGTGAGGATGATTTCGCCCTTGTTGATCACGCCGATGCGGTCGGCCATCTCCTCGGCTTCTTCGATGTAGTGGGTGGTCAGGATGATGGTCACGCCGGAGGCGCGCAAATCGCGCACCACCTGCCACATGTCCTGGCGCAGCGCGACGTCGACGCCGGCGGTTGGCTCGTCGAGGAACAGGATCTGCGGCTCGTGGCTGAGCGCCTTGGCGATCATGACGCGCCGCTTCATGCCGCCGGACAGCGTCATGATCTTGTCGTCCTTCTTGTCCCAAAGCGACAGCGCTTTCAGCACTTTTTCGATATGCGCGGTATTGCGCGGCTTGCCGAACAAGCCGCGGCTGAAAGTGACGGTGTTCCAAACCGTCTCGAAGGCGTCAGTGGTTAGTTCCTGCGGCACCAGGCCGATCAGCGAGCGCGTGGCCCGATAATTTTTGATGATGTCATGGCCGGCGACCTTCACCGCGCCTTGCGTGGGATTGACGATGCCACAGACGATGCCGATCAGCGTTGTCTTGCCGGCGCCGTTGGGCCCGAGCAGGGCGAAGATCTCTCCGCTGCGAATGTCGAGATCGATGCCCTTGAGCGCTTGGAAGCCGTCGGCGTAGGTCTTCGACAAGTTCGTTATGGAAATGATCGATTGCATGAATGGATGGCGGCCGTGCGGGGGACGAGGCGCATATAGATGCCGGCCTTTGCCCGCGCCAGCCCGCTCCTTACAAACATCGCATGGACGTCAGCCCAAAGCCGCCAAACCGCTGAGATCGTTGAGCGTCTGCTTGGGCGGAAAATCCAAATACTCGTCCGGCGCCTTGCTACGGTTGACCCAGGTGCCGTTGAAGCCGACGGACGTGCCCGCCATCACGTCCCAGCGGTTGGACGATACGAAGGTCACATCGTCTGGTTTACATTTGTAGTGCTCGGTGATGAGCCGATAGACCTCCGGCCGTGGCTTGAACATTTTCAGCACGTCGACAGAGAGTACGGCGTCGAGATCGCCGCCGATCTGAGCGGCTTCCACCGCGCCCTTGAGCATATTTGGCGAGCCGTTGGACAGGATGCCGGTCTGGTGCCCGTTGGCCTTCAGCCCGCGAAGTGCGGCGCGCGCGTCAGGGAAGGCGTCGAGCTGGAAATAAGCCTCGAGCAGCTTGGATTTCAACGCTTTTGGGACCGAAGGTACGCGCGCTAGCGAAAAATCGAGCGCGCGCCCGGTGAGTGTCCAGAAATCGACGTAGTGGCCGGCGAGTGTCAACGTCCAGGTGTATTCGAGCTGCTTCAGGCGCCAGATTTCCGACATGCGGTCGGCGTCGGGGCCGGCCTCGCCACGAAAACGCGCGATGGCGGCATGGACGTCGAACAGCGTGCCGTAGGCATCGAAGACGAATATCGCCGGCATGGTATCCTCCCAGTGGGGTCGCTATGGTGGCAAAGCACGACCGGCGTAGCAACAATAGCCGGTCAGCGGTCACAATCGAGTGTGCCGGGAGATTGACGAAATGGCGCCGGGCGCGGGCTGGTCAAAAACCTGGACTTTCTATGACGGCGATTGGCGCGAGGGCAACATCCCGATCATGGGCGTGCGCGCGCACGCGATATGGTTGTGTTCCCTGGTGTTCGATGGCGCGCGCGCCTTCGAAGGCGTGGCGCCCGACCTCGACCTGCATTGCGCCCGGGTCAATTTCTCCGCGGAGAGGATGCACCTGAAGCCTGCCGTCTCGACCGAGAACTGGCTCAGCCTCGCCTACGACGGCATCAAGCGTTTCGACAAGCATGCGCCAATCTACATCCGCCCCATGTATTGGGCCGAGCAGGGCGGCCCGCTGCTGGTGGCAGCCGATCCGGAATCGACCAACTGGTGCCTGTCGCTCTACGAGGCGCCGATGCACAAGCCGGAGGGCTTCTCCATCACGCTGTCGCCCTACCGCAAACCGAGTCTGGAATGCATGCCAACCGACGCCAAGGCCGGCTGTCTCTATCCCAACAATTCTCGCGCGCTGATCGAAGCCAATGCACGCGGCTTCCGCAATTGCGTGATGCTCGACCTGCTCGGCAACGTGGCGGAGCTTGCCACCGCCAACCTGTTCATCGGCAAGGACAGCGTGGTGTTCACGCCGGCGCCCAACGGCACCTTCCTCAACGGCATCACTCGCCAGCGCGTCATCAAGCTTATGCGCGATGCCGGTATCAGCGTCGTCGAGACCACGCTATCGTATAGCGATGTGCAAAACGCCGACGAGGTCTTTTCGTCGGGCAACTATTCCAAGGTGGTGCCGGTCAATCGTATCGACGACCATTCATTGCAGCCCGGGCCGCTCTACCGCAAGGCGCGCGAATTGTATTGGGAGTACGCGCACTCCTGAAGGGTAGCATGGCATCTCGCTTCACGGTCAGGCGTCGAACGCTATGTAAAGCGCTGGTGGCTTGCGTCGGCACCATAATCAGCACCGCCAGCGCTGCTGCCGAGGCGCCGGTCAACATGACGGCTCACTACGCCATCTATATGACCCATATTCGGGTCGGCGAAATCGACTGGACGGTCCACTTTTCCGACCAGATTTACCTGACCTCGGCCAACGGCAAAGCCAGCGGCGTGTTCAGTGTACTGATCAGCGGCGAAGGCTCGGTGCACACCAATGGCGCGATCGTCGGCGGGCAACTGATTCCAGCAAGTGTGACCACCAGCGTAACGGACGACGAGGGTCACAGCGAGGTGCGTATGACCTTCGAGGACGGTGCCCTCAAGAATGTCGACGATAAGGGCGCTCCCCCGAACCCGGACCGGATCCGGGTGACGCCCGATTTGCTGCACCACGTCACCGACCCGCTGAGCGCGATGCTGATTCCGGTCGGTGCTGACGCATTCGCGCACGCGAATTGCGACAAAACCTTGCGAATTTTCGACGGGCGCCGGCGCTATAATCTGGCGCTCTCGTACAAGCGCATCGACAAGATGACAGTCGAGCGCGGTTATGCCGGACCGGCATTGGTGTGCGGTGTCGTGCTGCGTGCGCTTGCCGGCTACAATCCCGACAGCCTGCTGGTCAGATACCTCGCCGGCAAGGGTGACCTGGAACTCTGGTTCGCGCCGGTCGCGGGTCTCAAGATCATAGCCCCGGTACGCGCGCTGATGCCGACCTTGATCGGGACGCTGGAATTGCGCGCAACGGAGTTCGAGCCGGCGGGGCCGCAAGCTGCAGATGGTTCCGCGCCGCCGCATTGACGCGGTGGGGGCGCCAGAATCGCCAAGGGTGGTGCGACAAATTGCGTCGGATGCATCGTGGTCCCTGCACGTTGACCTGACGTCTCAACGCACTAGCATGCTGCACCGTGAACGGCTGCCCGTGATGGGCGTCTTGCGAGGGCAGACCGGCGATGCCAACGATGCGTAGCGTGTCGGGCCCCACATCCGTTGGCGTTTGCTCCCATGGGCTTCGCGCCGGGAGCTCCTCAAGCCAGCAAAGGATCGCGCAATGAAACTGAATTCCGCATTGGTCGAGCGCACCTTAGATCAGTTCGATGCTCAGGCCATTCCCGAAAATCATCCGGTGGCCAATCAACTCAATTCGCTGTTCGGCGACCACACATTCTTTCTCGACGCTAACGGACTCAACATCGTAGAGCCGACCGGGCAAGCCGATTCGGGCTCGCAGACGGGACAGGTCGTCAAGCTCGCCGGCTGGAGCGACGACAAGCGCACCAGCCTGGCGCCGCACGAGCCGGAAGTGACCGAAGTGGTCGTTGTGCTTGAACAGGGCCCCGGCGACGCGGCCTGAGCGTCAGGACGAAACCTCAACCGGTCGGCCTTCGCCGATCGAGCGGATGACCGCCTCGAAGGTACCAACCACGTCTAGCATGTCTAACGTCGTGACCGGGAACGGCTTGCCGGTCTCGATGGTTTCGGCGAACGCCTCGATCAGCGTGCCGAGCGAATCCGCTTGCGGATAGGTCGTGGTCTGCGGCCGCTTGCCGATCATGGCGACGGTGAGCATGGTTTCCCCACGCGCTTCCGCCCAGCCCTTGCTGCCGAACACGTGAATGCGCCAGAACATCGGCGCGGCCCGCACGGTGGCCAGTAGCCCGGTGGCGCCGCTTTTGAACTCGACCAGCGCGGCCGCCGCGTCGCGCGGATCGGGTGGCGCCTTCTGCGAATAAACCCTTGCATCCACCTTTGCGATCGGCCCTGCGAGATTGACGAAGGCATCTAGCACGTGGAGACCCGCCCCCGTCATACCGCCACCGGGGGATTCGCTCGGATCGTCGCGCCAGCCGCCTTTCACGCGGGTCGAATGCTCGTTGCTGAAATTGCCCTCGACGTGGAGGATGTCGCCGAGCGTGCCCGCTGCGACGACGCTTTTGAGCTCGCGCATCGAAGCAAAGCAGCGCTTGTTGTTGCCGAGGGCGAACGGGACTTTGGCCTTAACAGTTGCAGCGATGGCGCGCTCGGCTTCGGCGCGGCTGAGCGCCAGCGGCTTCTCGCACCAGACCGGCTTGCCGGCCGCCGCCACCGCGCTGATCTGAGCGACGTGCAGGGAATGCGGCGTCGCCAGAAAAACCGCCTGTACTTGGCGGTCGGCGACCGCCGCCTCGAATTCGGTCGACAATTCGAACCCATGGGTCTTGGCGAAATCGCGGACGAGATCGGGCTCCTTGCTGACGCCGCGGATGAAATGCAGGCGTTTGCTCTTGCCTTGCACGGCCTCGACAATGGACTTGCCCCATCGGCCGAGGCCGATCACGGCGGCGTTGATCATCGGTTTGCGTCACTCTGGCGGGACACGCGTGCCGCATTTTAGGCAGACGCCGCTGCGAAACGTCAAGGCGGCGGTGATGGCCACCGCCGCCTTGATAACGGATGCAAGACGCCGAATGGCGCTACTTCGTCGCGCCGACGAACAGCTCTTCGACGTATTCCCAATTCACCAGGTGATCGAGAAAGGCCTTGAGATAATCGGGCCGGCGGTTGCGATAGTCGATGTAATAGGAATGTTCCCACACGTCGCAGCCGAGCACCGGCGTTCCGCCATGTACCAGCGGGTTTTCGCCGTTCGGCGTTTTGGTGATCGCCAGCTTGCCGTTCTGTACCGCGATCCAGCACCAGCCGGAGCCGAACTGGGTAACGCCGGCCTGGATGAAGTCTTCCTTCATCTTGGCGATGCCGCCGAGATCGCTGTCGATCTTGGCCTTCAGCTTGGCGGGGATCTTGTCGCCGCCGCCGTTCGGCTTCATCCATTTCCAGAAATGGGTGTGGTTGTAATGCTGGCCGGCATTGTTGAAGAGGCCGGCATTCTTGCCGAAAGCGCCTTTGACAACGTCTTCGAGCGATTTGCCTTCCAGCCCTGAGCCTTCCAGCAGCTTATTGCCGGTGGTGACATAGGCATTGTGGTGCTTGTCGTGATGATATTCGAGCGTTTCGCGCGACATGTAGGGCGCCAGTGCGTCGTGCGGATAGGGCAAGTCGGGCAGCTTGAACGACATCAGGTCCTCCTCGATCCACAAACGATGATTGCGGAATAAACCGGTCTCTCAACGTGAAACCGGCGCGTCCCGGGCGAGTTTCTCAATTAGAATTAAGCGTTGGCGCGGTCGGGGGCAACGGCTTTGGACGCGCAGGCTCGGCCGACGCAGACTCATTGCGGCGCAGGTCCGGGTTGCAAGAAGCCAGGGGGCCATCGACAACCACCAATCGGGCCGATTAGCATTGGACAACCGTCAGCGCCATTACTGGTATTTGGCCATAATTGCCGCGACAGCCGGAAAAAAAGCCGAAATTCCTGTTGTCAGAACGAGTTGTCCGGTATTTCAATACCCGGGCAGGCACGCTAGCCAGGGGAACGCGGCAATGTCAGTTGTGCTGTTTGTGGTCGGTGCCATCGCCGTCATGTCGGGTGTCGGAATGGTTGCATTTGGCATTCCGATCAATGAATTCAGCTTCGGAAACACACTTATCGTGGCCGGGACCACGGCCACGATCGGTGGCCTGATCGTCATCGGGCTGGGCGCCGCGGTCGGCCAGCTACACCGGATAGCCGTGATGCTTGCCGCGCGCACGCCGGCCCGGACCGGGCGTCCGCTTGAGATCGTCGAAGCGCCGCCTGAAACACCGCTCGCTACTCCCCCGGCTGCCCACGCCCCATTCCCGCCCAAGCCAAGGCCCGAGCCGGCCATGCGCGAACCTTTCGAGGCGCGTGTGGCGCCGCCTACCGAGATGGGCGAGCACCCGGCCCAATTCTTCGCGCCGACGCTGCGCAACCCGGAAGCGCTACCGCCGACGGTCGAGAATGAGGTTTCGCTGTCGCCGTCCGTCAATGGATCGGGCGCGGCCCAGCCGCGCCATGCGGCGGGATTCGAGCCTCCTTGGCAATCCCCGGCACAGCCACCGCCGCCGCGCGAAGCTCCGGGTGCCAATTTCGACGCCATGTGGCCGGCCGAACCCAAGCCGCCGAGGGGTCCCATGGGCGGCGCAGCTCCACCGGCGCCAAGGTCCGAGCGGCCACCGCGCGAGCCAGCGGCGGCGCCTCCCGAGATGCCCGAGCCCCCGGCTCCGGCTGCAAGCCAGCCACGCACGGTCGCGATCCTGAAGTCCGGCGTGGTCGACGGCATGGGCTATACGCTCTATGTCGACGGCTCGATCGAAGCTGAGCTGCCGCAAGGCACGCTGCGCTTTGCCTCGATCGAAGAACTGCGCAGCCACCTCGAAAAGAATCCATAGCGAAAAGCCTCGAAAACGCCGTTGCGCCCGCGCATGCCGCGGGCGGTTTTTTGTTGAACCGCGGCTGCACTTCGCGCGTGCTTGCCTATTCGGTAACGCAACAGCAGAAGTCAAAGTCTAATCGTGTTTTCTTCCATCTTTTTCTTGCAGTGCTTGGAATTCGATAGTAATGTTGAAAATATAAGAAGACGCATTCATAATTCGTTGCTTGCACACCAAGGGCAGGGGGGGCCGCTGCGATGGCCGACAGCACAGCCAATGGAAATAATTTCATTGAGCTGACCGCGGAGATCGTTTCCGCCTATGTCAGCAACAATACGGTGTCGGCGGGTGACATTCCTGCCCTGATCAACCAGGTGCATGCCGCGCTTAGCCGGGTGTCTGGAAAATCCGGCGACGCTGCGAGCGAGCCGCTGAAGCCTGCGATTTCTCTGAAGAAATCGGTCACGCCCGAATACATCGTCTGTCTCGAGGACGGCAAGAAGTTCAAATCGCTCAAGCGTCACTTGCGCACCCAATACAACATGACGCCGGAGCAGTACCGGGAAAAATGGGGCCTCGGCGCCGACTACCCGATGGTCGCGCCCAATTACGCGGCCGCGCGCTCGCAATTGGCCAAGCAGATGGGGCTCGGCCAGCAGCGCCGGCGGCGCGCCAAATAGCTCCGGCCAACCTTGTGAGGCTTTCCGGCGCGGCCCACCGCGACGATCCCGTTGCGCGCGCCGCGATTCAGCAAATAGTTGCGGATATAATTCCTATAGTTGTGGACATCTTTTTCTGCAATTCTGCCGATCTCGCGAATACCTCCATCTTATCAGAGAGATAGCTTTTTCGAGAAGACTTATCCCCGCTGCCATGTTTTCGGCGATAATGTAGGGAAATAATCCTAATTATATCGTTGACACCCCAATCAGAATATGCTCTATTGTGGGCATAGGAGATAGGTCCCATGGCCAGCTACACCGAAGCCCATTTCAATAACGAGGAAGCCGCCCGGGCGACCCTAGAGCGGATACTGTGGCCGGAAGGGCCGATTTGCCCGCATTGTGGGGTTGTGAACCACGCCTATGCCCGTAAGGGCCGTCTTGGCGTTTTCCGCTGCGCTGAGCCTGAGTGCCGCAAAGATTTTACCATAACCATGAACACGGCCATGGAGCGGTCCCATATCCCGCTACACAAGTGGCTCTTGGGCTTCCACTTGTTCACGGCTTCCAAAAAGGGCTTTTCGGCTCACCAGCTTCACCGGACGCTCGGGATCACCTATCGCTCAGCTTGGTTCATGGCTCACCGCATCCGCGAGAGCATGAGGGCTGGCGGCCTGACTCCGCCGATGGGCGGCGGCGGGAAGGTTGTCGAGATCGACGAAACCTATTTTGGCAAGCCCGAGACGCCGCACGTTTCGCCGCGCCGTGAGAAGGAAGGCCGCGCCTATAAGAACAAGGTTCGCAACAGCCGTCCTATCGTGGCGTTAGTCGAGCGCGGCGGCAACGTTCGTTCTTTTCACGTGCCAGTAGCCGATGCAGTTAGCGTGACGAAGATCGTGCGCGATAACGTGCATCGCGAGAGTCGTTTGCATACCGATGAAAGCCGCTTGTATCCCGTAGTCGGTGCTGAATTTGCCGCGCACGAAACGGTACAGCATACCGCAAAGGAATATGCGCGCGGGGACGTGACCACCAATTCTGTTGAGGGGTATTTCTCGATTTTCAAACGCGGAATGCGTGGTGTGTATCAGCATTGCAGCGAGAAGCATCTTCACCGCTACTTGGCCGAATATGATTTCCGTTACAACCACCGTGAAGCTTTGGGCTTCAACGATGGGGAACGTGCGACCCGTGCCATTGTAAGTGCATCAGGCAGGCGTCTCACGTACCGGCAACCTCACTAAGGCGAATTTCAGTTTCACCGCTAAGCGATTTCTGCGCTGGCGGCAGAAGAAAAATTAACGCGGATTATATGAAGGGGGCCGTACCGCAATGATTTTGCCGGTGCTATCGCGCAATGTTTGCGGGAAAAGGCATTTTTCCACCCGGCCTGCCGTTATCGCCGTCGCAGAATTACATGCAGCAATCATCCCTCGGGCGCGGTTGTGACGACCTGGCGGGGTTGCTGCAAAGGTTTGTTTTGTTGGATAGCGACGGCGGACAGTGCGGACCGCAGGAACATGGTCGCTATCGGCGCTGATAATTATAGCGCGGTCAAAAATATTATCGAACGCATCTTCCAGAAAAGTCAGCGAGAAGTGTACATCCGTTTCTTTTTCTTCGTGCTCTTTCCATGTAGTCCCGCACGCTTTGCAACGCGCGGTCTGTTCGCTGAAACGAGCAATATGGCATTCCACGCCAACCGATTTTAGAGCTGCAACGTACTCTCGATGCCGAGCATAGCGATCAGGCATCCATGTTGCGTAGGCTGAAAAATAGGCGACCTTGGTCAGCGTTTCACCTCCACGACACAAGCTCTCCGCAAGTGCCCAGAGATTTACCCATTTAAGGTGGGGCCGTCCAAGATCGGCTATCGCGTGATAAAGATTGAATCCGTCGATGTAACTGGCCACCCGCACGGGGCACCCCACAAAGTAGAAAGGCCGACCCTTGCGGACCGGCCTGTCCGACAGGACGTACCTGCCGGGGGGAATAGTGACTTACAAATAAGTCAGTAGCAGTGAATCGTCAATACACGACTAACGTTTTGCGCCGAGAAATGTTTCGGCCTATCCATTTGATTATATTATATATTTTGGCCTGCTCGTTACTTTTGAAGGTTCCGTTTGCCCCACTCTATTAGGGCTACAGCGTCATGCGTCGGCATGGGGTCATCAATCTTTGTATTGCGACCGCGCTTCATCGGCTCAGGCTTGGCCTGTCGATCGACATTCCGAGATCCCCGCAATGCGGCTTCAAAGCGCCGCTTAGATTCGGCCTTGGAATATTGCTCGGATGACTTTTTTTTCATGGGGTCCGGTAAACCTTTGATACTGTGGCCCTTTTGATTCCGCGTGTGGTTTCAATGGCTTATTGTTTCTTTACATCTTTTTCGCTACATAGAGGCCGTGGCACGCCGCCGGTAGGACGGCGACGTGCCACGGTTCTTCATGTCACCCTATATGGGTTGCATGTTGCACCTCCAGTCCCGACGGCCTTCCGTGCCTGCCGCCGGGTAGTTGTGGGCCCCTCCGCGAAGAGAAGCCCTGCCGGACTATTCCGGCTGCCGACTGCAACGGTGAGCACGGCCCGATGCAGCCGGGATTCCCGATTAGTGCGGGACCGTAGAAACCACTGCGGTCCCGTTTCCGTTTGCGTGACCGTTCGCACTACCTTTCTCGCGCGGCCACATATCTTCTAACTTAATCTCTGGACCCTTCTTCGCGACGGCGCGGCGCGCAGGAGGAAATGGATCGCCGGGCTTCCAGTTTTCCATTTTATAATTGCACCAATAGTAGGTGAAGGTTGGCCAAGCCATTTTGGCGGCCTTGGCAGCCTGCAACTTGGATTTTGCTCCACGCTGAATCGCGTAATAGGCTTCTGCCATCTGTTCGCCGGTGATCGAGCGTTTGCGTCCCCAGTGATCGAGCCGCGTTCGCTTCGCGTTTGCGATACCGGCCCTAGTCCTTTCTACGTGTTCAATATGATTTCGACCGCTCGCGTTATTGCGCGAGTCACGAAATTTTTTGATCTGTGCTGGTGAATACCATTCGACCAAGCCCCATTTGCCGTCCCCGACAAGGACAACATCGGCTTCCTTTTTCTCTCGCTTCCGCAGCGCCCAATTGACGGCTCCCTCCGGCCGCTCGGAGAGAATGCTAAAGCCTGCCGCAGAGATTGCGGCCCACACCTGCTTGGCGGTCAGTTCAACTCCACGGTTCTCGGCAAGCTGTTTGGCGCAAGCCTCGCCAAGACCCATGCCTTTAAATTTCCCCGCAGCAATGACTGGCGTAGCTGCCGAGAGTTTTTCAGAACTAGATGAGGGTGCGGCGGCATAAAGGCCGCGGCTTGCCGAGCCCGCGCGCGCCGCAGCGATGCTCGCCCGCAATGCGCGGACGCCATCCAGCTCGGCAACAAGACGCGCCTCCTGTTCCCTAAGAGGAGCATCGGCGGCTTCATAAGGATCGTGCTGATCTGCAACCATAATCGGGAAATAGCGGCTAAAAGGGCGGAAGTCAAAGGATTAGGCCGCACTCTGGTGGTTCTATAATGGAAGATATTGATAATACACAATAATTTGTAAAATAGCAGTTGGGGATAGGCTGCGTATGTCAGATAAGCAGCCCCGAATCACCATCTAGTTGCGTGGGGTGTCAACGATATAATTAGGGAAATAATCCTACAACAGGGGGGGCCGATGATCCTTCTAGAAACCCACCACCGACCACGGGGTTGGCCGCAGCCGCCGGCAGTCGGCGACGCCGCGCGTATTTGCTGGCTGCTGGAATCGGCGATCGCGGCCGCCTTCGGGGTGCCGGTCGACGAGTTGCGGGCGCCTTCGCGGCGCGCCGCCGATGTCGCCTTTGCGCGCCAAAGCGCCATGTATCTCGCCCATGTAACGCTGGGCTTGAGCTACAGCGCGGTCGGCAAGCTGTTTCACCGCGACCGCACCACTGCCGCCTATTCGTGCAAGCTGGTCGAGGATCGGCGCGACGATGCGACCATCGACATGCTGCTGCAGATGCTCGAAGGCGTTTGCAGCGCGCTCGCGCGCGGCATCCTCGCGCACCCGCAGGTGCGGCCATGAGAAGCAAGATGAGCGGCAAGCCGCGCAAAGCTGCGCAGGTGCCGGAGCCGCCGCACGCGGAAGTCGACCGCTTCCGCGGCCAGCATCTCGCTTTGGCGGAACGCCAGATCACGACCGAGCTAGGCCGCTCAAACGTGACCGTGGATGAAGCCGAAAGCCCGCTCGCCTGGCTCGCCCGCCGGCGCGGTCGCAGCGGCCGTGCCTTAATCGAGCCGCATCAATTGCAGGCCGGCGAGCGGCTGCGTGCCGATTTTACCTGCGCCAATCTGATGCCGCGCACCACCTCCAACTGGGCAAGCCCGGTGGCGATGGATCGCCGCGGCGGCGAGCGTGTCGCACACTTCACCGAAACCATGATCGCGGCACGCCAGCGCGTGAATTCCGCGCTCGACGCGGCTGGGCCCGAATTCGCCGGGCTGCTGGTCGATGTCTGCTGCTTTCTCAAGCGGCTCGAAGAGATCGAGCACGAGCGCACCTGGCCGGCGCGTTCGGCGAAAGTGGTGCTGCAGCTCGCGCTCGACCGGCTCGCGCGGCACTATGGCTACGGCGGCGAAGCGCACGGCCGCGCGCGCGCGCCGATCCTCACGTGGTTGGCGGACGACGCGATGCTCAGTGTCGACGGAGGTGCCGTATGAAAGAGTCATGCCGCCGGCGCCAGCGCCGCCTTCGCTTCGGCGCGGATGCGCTCGACCATCGCGCGCAGGCCGTTTGAGCGCTGCGGCGTGAGGTTCTCGCGCAGCCCCATACGGTCGAATTGCGCCAGCGCATCGGTGTTCAGGATCTCGCGCGCGTGCTTGCCGGAATAGAGCGCGAACAGGATGGCGATCAGCCCCTTCACGATATGGGCATCGCTGTCGCCCTCAAAGATGAGGTTCGGACCGGCGGCGCCGTCCGGCTTCACGTGCGTCAGCAGCCAGACCTGGCTGGCGCAGCCGCGCACTTTGTTGGCCTCGCTGTAGGCGGCCTCCGGCAGCGGCGGCAAAGTGCGGCCGAGCTCGATGACATAGCGATAGCGGTCGTCCCACTGATTGAGCAGCTCGAAATTCTCAACAATTTCGTCAATCGTGGTCATGCCATCTCTCGCGCCTCAGCCTGATATATAGGCTGCGCGGCGGCCGATGGCCAAATGAGATCGTAGCCCGCGGCCTTTTCCGGACCGCGCGGTAAAACGCCGAAAAAGCAAGTATTTAGACCGAGGGCTGACCGGCGCGGCGCGGCGACAGCGGAACCGGCGCATGCCAGGCCGGCGCCAGATCGGCCTGCGTGAGCGTTCCGCGATCGCGCGCCGACAAGGGAGGCCCGCCATTGCTATGGCCAGTTGGTTTCTGAGCGGTCATCTTTTGCGTAGGCGCTGACTTCTCGTCGATTTTGGTGGTGACCAGTTCGTACAACTTGCGCGCGCCGGCCTCGGCTTTATGGCCGATCGCGACCGCGACCTTGCCGCCGACCTCGCAGGCGTCAGGCTGGCGATCGCAAAAGCCGCGCATGTCGGATACGGCCGCGCTCGCTAGCGTCACCGCTTGCGTTGCGTTGATCCGAGCGTCGGGGGCAACCGGTTTGGAGCCGCCGCTCGGCAGCAGCACGCAAACGACGCCCAACCAAAACGCCATGCGCAGCAGAAAGAACATGACGCACCAATTATCCCCGGCGGCCTTTTCGCCGCCTTTGAACTAAAATCTAGCAGACAGCCTTGAACCGGCCGTTGGCGGTGAAGCGAGGGTTTTGGTCAAAATTGACGCGAATGCGATTTGAATTCTCGTCAAATTTGACAGGATCGAATTTGATTCAATTTTTAATTGTCGGCGTCGCCCCGCGCAGCAACGATGCCTTGGCGCCTCCGACATGGTTACCGCATCGGTAAGACTTGGCGGTTGCGTGCCGTATTGGGCCCCTTCGGCAACGGAAATTTCACCATGCCGGGCGATTCGAGAACTTGCTCCAGCGCTGCAATCGAACATCATGCCGGCGCCCAGCCTGCCTTAGCGTTCGCTTAAGTGGCGTTGGCTTAGGTTTCAGCCCGAAAAAGGGGCGCGTCTGCTGCGTCAAGACGTGGGACAGGATCGTGCGTTTCCTCACGCCGGTGTGGAACTATGTCGACGCTTTGGTGCATCCGACCGCGCGGCACGACGCGCTGACGGCGGCGCGCCACCGAGCCTTCATTGCGCCGCGCCTGCTCGGCAGCCTGGCCGGGCTCGCGAGCTTCCCGGTCTATCTTGTCTTCCGCGGTGTGCCGAGCGTGCTTGAAATCGGCGTCTTCGGCTGGCTGGTGGCGCCCATCCTGATCGCCTATTTTCTCTCGCGCACCGGCCGTTACGAAAGCGCGCACGTGCTGTCATCGCTGTCGCTCACCGGTCTGGTGACGGTGGTGGCATGGTGCACCGGCGGCATCGGTTCGTTCGCGGCGATCTGGCTGGTGGTAGTGCCGCTGGAGGCCGCGCTCTCGGCCTCGCGCCGCGTGGTGGCATTGGCCGCCACGATCGCGCTCGCTGCCGCCGGGCTATTGTTGATGGCCAGCGCCACCGACCTGCTGCCGCCCGCGATTACGCTCGCGAGCCAGCATGGCGCGCTCGCCGCCCTCGGTATCATTTCGGCCGCGCTTTACGCCACCGGGCTGGCGCTCGGCGCCGAGCAATTGGCGCGGACGAGTTTTTGGCTGCTCTATGCCGAGGAGGACCGCTACCGGTTGCTGGCGCGCAACATGACCGACGTCATCACCCGCCACGGCCGCAATGGCGCCGTGCTGTTTGCTTCGCCTGCGGCCGAGCCGCTGTTCGGCGTGCCGCTCGGCGAACTCGCTGGCCATGGCCTATTCGAGCGCGTGCATGTCGCGGACCGGCCGGCTTATCTCACCGCGCTTGGCGATGCAGCAGCACTCGGCGAAGACCGCTCAGTCGAATTCCGCATTCGTCGCGGTGGAGAGGCGGATGCCCCCGGCGGCCATTTTGTCTGGGTCGAAATGCGCTGCCGGCCGCTCGACCGCGCTGCCGACGGCGCCAAGGCCGACGAGCGCGAGGTAGTGGCGGTGCTACGCGACGTGAGCGAGCGCAAAACGCAGGAGCGCGCGATCGAGGTCGCGCGAGACGAATTGGAGCGTGCCAGCGCGGCCAAGAGCCGCTTCCTCGCCACCATGAGTCACGAATTGCGCACGCCGCTCAATGCGATCATCGGTTTCTCCGAAATGCTCACCAACAACGCGCTCGTGGCCTCGCCCGAGCGCGAACTCGAATACGCCAAGTTGATCAACGATTCCGGACGCCATTTGTTATCGGTGGTCAACGGCATTCTCGACATGTCGAAGATGGAGACCGGCAATTTCGAGATCACGCCGGAACCGTTCGCGCCGGCGCCGGCAATCGCAAGCTGCTGTGATCTCTTGGCGCTCAAGGCGCAGGAGGGCGGCGTCGCGCTCGTGACCCGCATCGCCGCCGGGCTGCCTGAACTCATGGCGGACCGCCGCGCCTTCAACCAGATTCTGATCAACCTCGTATCCAATGCCATCAAATTCACGCCGCGCGGCGGCCGCGTCACCGTGAGCGCTACCTGCGACGGCGCTAGGCTCGCCATTGCGGTCGAGGACACCGGCGTCGGCATCGGCGCGGACGATCTGCCGCGGCTGGGGGAAGCGTTCTTTCAGGCGCGTGCGTCTTACGACCGGCGCCATGATGGCACCGGGCTGGGGCTTTCGATCGTGAAAGGTCTGGTGCGGCTGCATGACGGCAACACCGATATCAGCAGCCGGCTGGGCGAGGGCACGCGCGTGACGGTGCGTCTTCCGATCGATGTTGTCGGCGAGCGTCCGGCTACCGATCCGGTCAAACTGGTGACGGAGCACGCCGGCGAGTTGGCTGCTGCGGCTAAGGTGAAGAAAAGTGCGTAGCCGCAGCCACCGTGAGCAGACCCCATTCGACGGCGCCGGCACGCTGGGCGGCGCGATCACGCGTCATCCGCGCGAGGTCGTCGGCATCGTGATGGCGGCGGTGGCTACGCTGGCGATCTTCGTGAACGCCTTGCTTCTGCAACATGGGCCCCATCCGGCACCGATTTTTGCGACGCGGGCGCTGGCAAGACAGGAAGCCGCCCTGCCGCGACATCGTCCGCTGACGCTGCAGTTGGCGCCGGCTGCGTCCGCGCGCAGCCAAGCACAAGTTACCTCCGATATTCAGCGCGAGCTGTCCCGCCGCGACTTTTATGACGGCGCTGTCGACGGCATCTGGGGTGCCAAGACCGATACCGCTGCGCGCGACTTCGTGCAGGCCGCCGGCCTGAAGCTCAATCCGGAGCCGAGCGAAAGCCTGCTGCGCGCGCTTGCAGCATCGGGCACGAAGGCGGCAACCCGTCAGACCGCTGCCCCTGCGCCCGTGCTAGCGCCGGCGTCCGCGCGCAACGATCCGATTGCCACCATGATTGCGCCATCAAAACGCGTGCTCGCGATCCAGCGCGCGCTTGCCGATTTCGGCTACGGCCAAATCAAGCCCACCGGCGCCTATGACGAGGATACCCGGGGCGCGATCGAGAAATTCCAACGCGACCGCCGGCTGCCGGTCGACGGACAGATTTCCGACCGTTTCGTGCGCGAGCTCGCGGCCATGACCGGCCGGCCGCTGGAGTAATAGCGGCGCTCGCCAACTCCGTGTTACTGAAGGCGATGCGGTTGAAGTCCGGCATCTGGGTGGCGGCTTATATGCGCCGCTGCCAAATCGAAGGCGCCTTCGCGGTCGTGCGGCGGCGCGGCGCCGAGGAGGCGGGCGCTGTGTTCATCATCATCAATCGACTCGACGGCACCGCAATATTGTATGGACCGGCGCCGCAAAGCGCATTCGATGAGTCCCAGCCGGCCGAGCGTTATTTCACCGCCATGCTCGGCGGCGCGATGCCGGTTCCGGAAGCCGATGTCGAAGCCCGCCTGGCGCGCGAGATCCGCTTCGATCCGGATGTATGGATCGTCGAGATCGAGGACCGCGCCGGGCGGCATTTTCTCGATCACGTGATGGCGTGAGAGGTTAACGTTCGTTTGATTTGACGCGGGACGGCGACACGTCGTTCTTGCGCACGGCGTGATGGGGCAGGGGCGTTGCCAGCACGCGGGCACTTCTGCGCTCGTCGTCCCAGGTGGCCGGCTCGTGGCGGCCTTGCGTGCGTCCGCCCGCTTGCCGCCAAATCGCCAGCATGCGCTCGGCGGATGCCTGCGTGATCTCATCGTACAGGCGGGCAAGGTCGTAGACGCGCTGGACGGATTGGCCGATGGCAGGGTTGAGGAGCAACAGAATGCGCTGGAGCACAGCGGCCTTCATGCCGAGAGCTTTGGCGGCGACCACGATCGGCTCGCCGGACGCATCGCGGACGATGCGCTCGGCCAGTTCGCGGCCGATGCCGAGCGCGCGCTCCAGCGTACGGCTGAATTCGCTGGCATTGCATTGCAGCGCCGCGTTCTCTAGGCGGTGCAGTACGTCGTTCGAGGCTGGCGCTGGCTTGCGCGCCGCGGTCGTGGCCACAAAGTCGAGATTGGTCAGGATCAAAGCGCGTTCTTCGGCGTTGGCCGCAAAGAACAGCTCGACGAGCTCGTGCCCCGATGCCGGTTTGGCCTCTGCCGGTGCGGCCGTGGCGGGCAGGGATGTCGTCCCGGCAAGCTTGCGCAAGATGGCTGGGGGCGCTGCGGGATAGTTTGACAGCCTGGCCGCGACCGTGACGCGGGTCGGCGCATCGACCGCTTCGATCAGCCGCAGCGCCAGCTCGACATATTGGACCTCTTCGTCGGCCGTATGAACCAGTTTCTGTACGTAGAGGTCCGTGAGAACGCGCAGCAGGGTCGGGCGGATTTCAATGCCGTCCCGGCATGCCAGGTCGAGCAAACCGTCGAGAGTGGGGTATGCAATGGACTTAGGCATTCCTGCGACGCTTTACTGGTTTACGCGACGCCTCACATTAGTCGGCGCCCGTTAGCAGAGCGTTAACCTTGCGGCCCCTTTAATTGTGGGCAGGCGCCGATCCGGCAGGCTTTGCGCCGGGACGGAAGGGGGACTGCAATGGGCGAAGTCATCGTATTTCCCGACGAGGCGGTCACCTCGCGCGGCGGCAAATATGTCGATGCCAAAACCGAACCCGCGACCGTGATCATCCTGCCGGTGGTGCGCATCGAGCGGGGCCCGGATGGCTCTAACGACCTTAAGCCGACGCCCCGCAGCCATAGCGGTCGCCGCCGCCGCCGCCGCAACGAGCGCTGATCCGGCCCAGCGCCGGCCTACTCAATGCATTTTCCGCCGCCTCCACAGACGCCGGTGCCCTTTTGGCGCCGGCGCATTATCGCGCTTGTGGCACTTTCGCTGCTCGGTGGCTGTGCCAATGGCGATTTCAACGAGGTGCGCTCTACGCTGTTGCGCGATGACATCCATGACTGGATCAGTCCCGCAGCCATCGCCGGTACGAATGCCTCGCCCTCGAGCTTCGAGCTAACCGATGATGAGCGCCAGCTTCGCGATCTCGCTTATCCGCTGATCGAGCCGCCCTACGATCGCCAAAAGTGGTATTCCGTCGCCGGCGAGTACGGCCTGATCGCTCGGGATCGCAGCCAGGCTTTCGACCGTACCGCCTATGCCAGCCACCTGTTCAGCGACAGTTACCGCTCGCCGGCGGCGCGCTATTCCCACCTGATCGACGACATTCGCAACGACACGACGCGCCTTCCGCAATTTTTCGAAACCGCCACGCGCGTGCTCGACGTCGACCGGAAACGACAGGAAAGCCTGGCCTATGTGTCGAGCTTGTCTCCGGCCGAGCGCGACGATGCGCTGCGCCGTATCAACGTCAACGCGGCGATCGTTGCGTGGGTGTATTCACGACTGGATCAGCGCGCGGCGAGCTACAAGTTCGCGCTCGATCGGATGGTCATTATGACGCCATCGCGGCAGGCGGTCGACACCGAGCTGGCGCTGAATCACCTGAAGGCGGAAATCGTTTACTATCGCAGTCATAGCGCGCCATCCTGGGGACGCGAGCCGAGCTTAGCGTCAGCTCGCTGACCGTAGTCCCGCTCGGAAACGGCGCCGTCCTACCGTCTCGGTGCCGGCTCGGCAGTTTGCGTGCATTTCGCGCCGCCGATGGCGCTTTGCACCTTCGGCATCAAGCCGGGTGCCGGCGCCAGCGCGCGGATCGCGATAAGCCCGGTGGGTGTCGGCGATTCCACGATCAAGAGGTCGGCGGCGGTGACGTTTTCATTCTCGGGCATCGCGCTGTGCTGCTCGGCGGTCATCAGGTCGAGCTCGATTGCGCGCCTGCCGGCGGACCGGTCATTGATGGCGTAGTAGGCTACGTCATTGGCCGTGTAGAACGATACCGAAGTGTAGGCGAGACTGACCGGGACGCTTAGTTTCAACGGGCCCTGCGAAAGATCGTAGCGGCAAATAGCGCTGGTGAAGGCGGGGTCCATGAACGGCATCGCGGCTTTCTCGGGCGTGGGGGCCGGCAGTTGCACCACCGAATTGACCGGAGCCATTGGCGTCAGCCGCGTATAGGCATCCTGGGTGGCTGTGTGCGGCAAGATGATGATGGTCGCGAGATGGACGATGCCGCCGAGCAACGCGCCGCCGAACAGCAAGAGCAGCCATCGGATCATGGGCAGCTCCTGGTTTTGATGGCAGGCATCGGAATCTCGCGACCTTCCTTGGTCGCGACTCCCACCGCCGTGTCATAAAAACGCAGTGCGAGGAGGTATCGCTCGATGCCGCCGGTCGGCAACCAGTTGCCCGGACTCGCGCGCGGAGCGATCACGATCTCGAAACTGCCGTCGGCGCGGCGGACAATTTCTTGGCTGGTGAAATCATAGCGGTTTATCGAATTGGCGACCAACTCACCGTCGCGGTTGTAAAGCGTCAGCGTCCAGAAGCGCGCGGCCGGCGTGACCCCGGAAAGAATGACGTCGCATCTTCCATCGAGGCTGCGGCCTTTGTCGTCGGTCTTTGCGAAAAATGTCAGGCCGTCGCCCAGCGCGATCGGCAAGCGGCCGGTACGCGCGATCGATGCCCGTGCATAAGGGTCAGCTTCCGTGGTGCCGGTCTTGGGCCAAGCGGTCCAACTTCCGATCGTCAAGGCGCCGAAGGCGGCGCCGCGGGTGAGCGCAAGATAGGTCGCGCCGAGGCCGACAGCGGCGGCGACAATAAGGGCAAACAGCGTTCCGAGAAGCAGCCGCACGATCGATCCGCTGGCGATGAAGGGATGTTGATTCGGGTACGGAAGACTACGCCGGCCGCAGGCATGCGGCTAATCAGTTTCGCTCGAACGCCCGCCCTTCCAGTGTCGAAGCCAAGGCATCGCTCTTATTCGAAGCCTGCTTCTGCTTGTCGCTAGAAACGGTCGGCGGCAACGGCCCCAAGGCGCGGTTGGCGGCGTCCAACATCTGCTCCAGATGGGACAGAATTTCGGCACCATTTTTGCTGAGCATGACCGGGCGCCTCGCCGGCGGCGCGTCACCCGGCTTGGTCTTGAAAGCAATGACGCCGGGCTGCTGGCGTTCCTTCGGCGCCGGGACGCCGGGCAGCGGTTTGATCTCGATGCCCTCGTGCGCATAGGCCATGATCTTGTGCCAGGTCATCGCCGGCAGCGAGCCGCCGGTCATGCGGTTGGTCGAGGTGTAATCGTCATTGCCCATCCACACGCCGCACACGTAGTTGCCGGTGTAGCCCATGAACCAGGCGTCGCGATAAGCGTTGGTGGTGCCGGTCTTGCCCGAAGCGGCGATGCCATCGAGGCGGGCGCGCCGGCCGGTGCCGTTTTCCACGACGTTGTTCATCATCTTGACCATGTCTTGGGCGACGTGCAGCGGCAACACCCGGTGCGGTTTGGGGCCGTCACGGTCCCACCGCCAGATCAGCTTGCCGTCGCCGCTGCGCACTTCAAGGACCGCGTGCGGCATGACCTTCATGCCGAGGTTGGGAAACGTCGCGTAGGCGCCGGTGTGGTCGAGCAGTGGCACGCCGTCGGCGCCGATCGGCAGCGACGGCGTATCGGGCAGCGGCGTACGAATGCCCATGGCGTGCGCGGTCTTGATGATCTTTGCGCGGCCGAGCTTGGGATTGCCTTTTCCGATGATGACCGACAGACGCACGGCGATCGTATTGATCGAATGCGTGAGCGCTGACAACAGCGTCATGGAACCGCGATAGGAACGACCGTAATTGTGCGGGCACCAATTGCCGATGCAAATCGGCGCGTCGACCACGATCGAGCTCGGCTTAAGGCCGTGCATCAAAGCGGTCGCATAGACGTAAGGCTTGAACGACGAGCCGGGCTGCCGCAATGAATCGGTGGCGCGGTTGAACTGGCTTTCGCCATAGTCGCGCCCGCCCACCATGGCGCGCACCGAACCGTCGACGTCCATCAGGACGGCGGCGGCCTGGCCGGCGTGATATTGCCGGCCGTATTGGCGCAGCGAGCTTTCGACCGCGGCCGCGGCGGCCTTCTGCAAAGCGGGATCAACCGCCGTGCGCACCACGAAAACGCGTTCGGTCATCGACTTCGGAAAGGTGTCGACCAGCTTCTTCATCTGTTCGAAGGCCCAGTCGAGATAATAGTTCGGCGCCTGGTCGTCGCGGCGGTCGACCGGCGTCGCCGGGTGGCGGCGGGCGCCGAACACCTGGCCTTCGGTCATGAAACCGGACTCGACCAAGTTGTCGAGCACGATATTGGCGCGCGCGCGCGCGGCCGGCAGGTTGACGTTGGGCGAATATTTGGTCGGCGCCTTGAACAGGCCGGCCAGCATCGCGGCTTCCGGCAGATCGACGTCGCGAGCCGACTTGTTGAAGTAATAGCGCGCCGCCGCGTCGACGCCGAAGGCGCCGCCGCCCATGTAAGCGCGGTCGAGATAGAGCTTGAGGATCTCGTTTTTTGTCAGCCGCGCCTCCAGCCACAGCGCGAGAAATGCCTCCTTGATCTTGCGCTCGAGCGTGCGCTCGTTGTTCAAGAACAGGTTTTTGGCGAGTTGCTGGGTGATGGAGGAGCCGCCCTGCACGACGCCGCCGGCGCGCGCGTTGGTCATCAGCGCGCGCGCGATGCCCGGCATGTCGATGCCGAAATGGTCGTAGAAGCGGCGATCCTCGGTCGAGATCACCGCCTTGATCAGATGATCGGGGAACTCGTCGAGCGGCACCGAGTCGTTGTGGCGGATGCCGCGGGTGCCGATCTCGTTGCCGTAACGGTCGAGGAAGGTCACCGCCAGTTCCGACTTCTTCAGCCAGTTGTCGTCGGTGGTCTCGCGGAACGCGGGGATGGCGAGCGCCAGCATGAGGATGCCGCCGGCGGTGCCCAAGGTGGCCGCTTCCGAGACCAGTTCGTTCAGCCCGCGCCGCCAGCCGGCGGCATGGAAGCGGTCCATGAAGGTGGAGAAGCGCTCCCACTGCTCGCGCAGGCCGACCGCGCTGCGGAACAGCGAAAAATCGATCCAGGCGTCGGCGCCGAGCAGGGCGCGCTTGACCGTCTTCTTCCAGTCGGCGGGGAACAGGTCGCGCAAGGGCGTCAATCTCTTGGTTCAACCGGCGCGGGCGCAGCGCCGGGGGCGAATTTAGCCGATCGGCGCGCCTGCGGCCAATGCCGGCAGGCGCGTCCGACGCGGTTAATCACCGCCAAGGTGAACGGAAAATGAGGTGAAAAGTGGCCGGGAAGCGGGGTCGTCGTCGTCCCGGCCGAGCGTTAGCGAGGGCCGGGACCCATAACCCCTGTGGGTCGGATGCGGAAAGACCGGGGTTATGGGTCTCCGCTCCCCGCCTGCGCGGGGACAGGCTTCGCGGGGACGACGGCTGAGGATGGCCGGGACGACAGTGAACGATTGGGGGCGGACCGGGGCAGCATGACGGAACCGCGCCCGGGGGCTACAAGGGCGGCCTTAAGGATTCTCCACCCCATGGCCGACAGCCAAAGCCCGAGCCCAGCGCCGCGCCAAACCGCGCGCCAAACGCCGAGCCAAGCCGCGAAGCAAGCCCCGTTCTGGCGCCGCAAGACGCTCTCGCAGATGACGCAAGCCGAATGGGAGAGCCTGTGCGACGGCTGCGGCCGCTGCTGCCTGAACAAGCTGACCGACGAGGACACGGGGCGCACGGTGTTCACGTCGGTCGGCTGCCGGTTGCTCGACACGCATGCCTGCCGCTGCACCGACTACGCCCACCGCCAGGCCCGCGTGAAGGACTGCGTGGGGCTCACGCCCCGCAACGTGCGCCGGCTTTCCTGGCTGCCGCCGACCTGCGCCTACCGGCTGGTGGCGGAGGGGCGCGATCTGGCCTGGTGGCATCCGCTCAAGTCGGGCTCGCGCGCGACGGTGCACGACGCCGGCATCTCGGTGCGCGGCCGGGTGGCGGCGAGCGAGAAGGACGTGCCGGACGAGAAGCTGGAGGAGTATGTGGTGAGCTGGCCGGGGCGGTGGCCGAGGGGGGCCAAGCGCAAGCCGGCAGAGGGAAAAGGAAAATGACGGCGCGGGGAAGAGTTCTGTCAGTCGCAGACAATGAGGGCGGCGCGGATGAGGCGAGGGAGGCGCAGGACATTGCCGAGCCGCCGCACGCGGCAAAAGCGTGACGCAGCTGTTAACCTCTCCCCCTGTGGGAGAGGGTGCCGAGCCGCCGAGGGCGGCGAGGCGGGTGAGGGGGCAGGTGCGTATAGAGAGTCACTTCCCCCCTCACCCGGCTCGCGCTCGGATTCCCTCCGCGCTCGCCACCCTCTCCCACAAGGGGAGAGGGGAAGCGTGGATGTCGCTCGCTCAGCGGCCAACGCTTCTCGATCGGAAAATCGTACGCGCGGCGCGGGCCGCCGAACTCGTAATGCCACCATTCGCGGAAATAGTTGCGGAAGCCGTGGGCGGCCATGGCGGCTTTGAGCACGTTGCGCCGGTGGCGCTGTTCGCGCGTGACCGCGCCGCTTTTGGTGTAGCTTTTCACGTCCAGGCAGTCGAAGCCGGTGCCCATGTCGAGCGCATTGTCGGGCGCGCGCTCTTCGGCCGGCGCGGTGCAGGGCCCGTAATGGGCGGCGCGGTCGAACGGCTTAGGTTTTGGCGCCGGCAGCTTGATGAGCGTGAGATCGACCGCGATGCCGGCGGAATGGCGCGAATGGGTGGCGATATAGCCGCGCGCGAATAGCTCGGATTTCGGCACGCGCGGATAAAAGCGCTTTTGCCCGCCGCCGCGCGTGCTTTGCGACCAGCGCCAGAAGGCGCGCACCGCGCGCGCCGGGCGGTAGCAGTCGTAGACCTTCAGGCCGAGCTGAAGGGTTTTTCCTGGCGCATGATCTTTTGCGAAAACCGGTTGCCACTTTTCGCGATCATGCGCATGCGCGAGGTCGGCTTGCACGCGGGCGAGCGCGGCCGCCACCTCGCGGCGCAGCACGCATTCGCCCGCCTGATAGCCGGGCAGGGGACGGCCGGTGAAATTGTCGGAAGTCGCGTAGCGCATGTCCTGCGCGATGCCAGGGGCGACATCGCGCAGATAGACGAACCCGGCCGGCAAGTCGCGCGCGCCGGCGGACGCGAGCGGTACCAGCAGCAAGGCGAGACAGGCGGTAAGCCGCAGCATCCGTTCCGGCATGGTGAAAGCCACTGTGGCGCGGGCGCGTCCGTCATACCAGTCCCGTGCCGCGGGCCATTGCATTAACCTTGACCAAGCGGCATCAACGCGCTGCGCAAGGTCCGCAGCATGAGTCCCAAACCCAAATCGAGGCGCCCGGAGGCGGCCAAAATTCCCGACAAGCCGGAGCCGCGCCCGCTCAGCCACCGCGAAATCCGCCCCATCGTCATCGGCATCATGCTGGCGATGTTTCTGGGCGCGCTCGACCAGACCATCGTGGCGACCGCGCTGCCGACCATCGGCCGCCATTTCGGCGACCTCGGCGATCTCGCCTGGGTGGTCACCGCCTACCTGCTCACCGCCACCGCGGTGACGCCGCTCTACGGCAAGCTGTCCGACATCCACGGCCGCCGCGTCATGCTGCTGATCGCCATCGGCCTGTTCGTCGTCGGCTCGATCGCCTGCGCGCTGGCGCCGAGCATGACCGCGCTTGTTTTTGCGCGCGCTTGCCAAGGCCTCGGCGGCGGCGGGCTGATGGCGCTGTCGCAGACCATCATCGCCGACATCGTTTCCCCGCGCGAGCGCGGCCGCTACCAGGGCTATATCGCCGCGGTGTTCGCCACCTCCTCGGTGGGCGGGCCGGTGCTGGGCGGCTTTCTCACCCAGCACCTCGACTGGTCGCTGATCTTCTGGATCAACCTGCCGCTCGGCCTGGTGGCGCTCGGCATCACCTCGAATGTGTTGAAGCGCGTGCCGTTTCATCCGCACAAACACCAGCTGGATATCATCGGCGCGCTGCTGATGATGGCGGCGGCGGTGGCGCTGTTGCTGGCGCTGTCCTGGGGCGGGCGCAAGTTCGACTGGATCTCGGGCTCAACCGGGGCGCTGCTGCTGACCTCCGCCGTGCTGTGGGGCCTGTTCGCCTGGCGGCTGGTGACGGCGAAAGAGCCGTTCCTGCCGCTCAGCGTGCTCGCTAATCCGGTGGTGCGCACCGCGGCGCTCGCCGGCTCGTGTACGATGGCGACGCTGGTCGGCATGACCATCTTCGTGCCGCTTTATTTCGAGACCGTGCTGCATCTGTCGGCGAGCCAGTCCGGCATGGCGCTGATCCCGCTGATGGGCGCGACCGTCGCCTTCTCCACCGTCTCCGGCCGGCTGATGATGCACATGCGCCATTACAAGCGCGCCCCGCTGATCGGGCTGGCGATTGCGATCCTGGCGCTTGCCGCGCTGTCGATCTGGCCGGCGTCGATGCCGACCGGGCTGGTGCTGGCGCTGCTCGCCGTGGTCGGCGCCGGCCTCGGCACCGTGTTCCCGATTTCCACCGTTTGCATGCAGAACGCGGTGACGCAGCACCAGATGGGCGTCGCCACGGGTGCTGCCAATTTTTTCCGCGCGCTCGCCTCGGCGCTGGTGGTGGCGGTGCTGGGCGCGATCGTGCTCGGCGGCCTGGGCGGCGTCACCGGCATGTCGGTGGAGATGCTGGCGCGCGCGGCCTCGGCGCATGCGCTCAGCGTCGCGTTCCGTTTCGTGTTCATGGCCTGCGCGCTGGTGCTCGGCTTCGGCATGGCGTTCCTGATCGCCATGGAGGAGCGCGTGCTCAAGGGCCCGGCCGCCACCTCGCCGGCGGCGAGCGCTCCCACCGCGCCGGCCACCCCGATCCCGGCGGAATAGTAGGCATGCCGCAATAGCCGCGCTAAGGTCTGCGCGGCTTTGGCTTGGCAACGGCGCCAAGCGGTCGAGCGGCAATAATTTCGCCACAAGCCCGGAAGAGTAACGGCCCATGCGTTGGGATGATTTTCGCCGCAGCGACAATATCGAGGACGACCGCGCAGGCGGCGGCGTCGGATTTCCAGTCGGGCGCGGCGGGCGCGGCGGGCTCGGCATCGGCACGGTGATCGTGCTCGGCCTGATCGGATGGGCGCTCGGCATCGACCCGAGCATTCTCATCGGCGGCGCCGAGATTTTAAGCGGAGGTGGCTCGCAATATCAGCAACCGTCCCGACAGCCGAACCGGCAGACCGGTACGCCGAAAGACCGCAGCGGCCAATTCGTCGCCGCCGTGCTCGGCAATACCGAAGACGTCTGGAGCGAGATTTTCCGCGCCAACGGACGGGACTACCGCGCGGCCCCGATACGCCTTTACCGCGGCGGCGATCAGGGCGGCTGCGGTTTTGCGCAGGCGGCGATGGGCCCGTTCTATTGCCCGCGCGACAAGCGCATTTATCTCGACACCTCGTTCTTCCGCGAGATCGAGCTGCGCTTTCACGGCTGCAGCGGCAAGGCCTGCGAGTTCGCGGAAGCCTATGTGATTGCGCACGAGGTCGGCCACCATGTGCAGGACCTGCTCGGCGTGCTGCCGAAGGCGCAACGCGCGCAGCAAGTCGCCGGAAGCAAGGCGGCGGCCAACCGCATCCAGGTGCGGGTCGAATTGCAGGCCGACTGCCTCGCCGGCGTCTGGGCCCATCATTCCAACCAGAAATGGAATTCAATCGAGCCCGGCGACGTGGAGGCGGCATTGCAAACCGCGGCCGCGATCGGCGACGACCGGCTGCAAAAGCAGGCGCAAGGCTATATCGTGCCGGACGCCTTCACCCACGGCACCTCGGCGCAGCGCCAGCGCTGGTTCACCATCGGCCTGAAAGAGGGCAAGGTCTCGGCCTGCGATACCTTCGCGGCGGCATTGCTCTAGAGCGCTTAGTCATAAATGCGTCGCCATATCCGGATGCCTGCGGGCTTGATCAAGGCAAGACAATTGCCGGCGCGTTTATCGTAGCGATACCCATTGTTGATGGCACTTTGCTGCGTTCACGGCACCGCACCGTTTTGATCGCTGACGGCGCATGGCGGACAATGGCCGGAACCGGCGCTGAATTGGCCGGTCGCGAATGATCCTTTGCGTCATTGCCGTGACACCAATGCCAGCCACAGAATGCCAGCCATAGACTATGATCGGCTCTCTCGTTTGATTGGCCAGCCGGAGAGACCGCCGCGCGGCGGTCTTTCTTTTCTGCGCACACAGATGAAGACATAGCCCCAAAGCATCTGAAGCTCGGCAACTTGTTTACCGCGCGGTTTTCAATCATCTTCTGTGTAGGGCTTCGGAAGAATACAGGTAGCAAAATGGCCGGCCCAGTAGCTCAGCGCACCTCTTCGCTAATGATGACGCCTCTTACTTGGGCAATGCTGGTGCTGTTGTCATTGTGTTGGGGCGGATCGTTCTTCTTCACAGGCATCGCGGTAACCGAATTGCCGACCTTCACCATTGTAGTGCTGCGCGTCGGGTTGGCCGCTTTAGCGCTCTGGGCTGTAGTTCTCGCGAGCGCTACCGATATGCCGGAGAGCCTGCCCTTCTGGAGCGCAAGCGCGCTCATGGCAGTCATCAACAGCGTATTGCCCTTCCTACTCATTGTGTGGGGGCAATCTTACGTGCCGTCCAGTCTCGCCTCGATCTTAATCGCGACGGGCCCCTTGTTCGGTGTGGTGTTGGCACATCTCATGACCTCCGATGAGCGCATGACCGTGCCGCGCGTCGCCAGCGTCGTCTGCGGCTTTGCCGGTGTCGTTGTGCTTATTGGACCGGGCTTGCTCAGCGACCTCGGCACCGACCTTTTGGCCCAGTTGGCCATTCTCGGCGGTGCGCTGTGCTACGCGCTTTCGAGCATTTATGGGCGTCGCTTTTCGCGTGATGGCATTTCACCACTTGTCACCGCGACCGGTCAGCTCACTGTGTCTACAGTGCTGTTGCTGCCGCTCACTCTTTACATTGATCAGCCATGGACGCTTCCCATGCCAAGCTTGGCTGCGACTGCATCGGTGCTCGGCGTCGCCCTCGTTTCGACAGCCTTCGCTTTCCTGCTTTATTTCCGCATTCTGGCGACCGCCGGCGCGACCAATCTGATGCTGGTGAATTTCCTCGTTCCGGTCAGCGCGATTATGCTCGGCGTTTCGATCCTTGACGAGACCTTGAAGACAGAGCATCTCATCGGCATGGCGCTCATCTTTATCGGGCTGGCGTTGCGCGACGGAAAATTGCTGGCGCTGATCTGGCGGCCGGCATAGGTAGAAACGGCGATCAGCACCTGTCCCGCATCACCAGGAAGCGGCGGAATGCCGAGCAAGAACTATTGGTTGCTGTTCGTAACATGCAACAGCTTGTGTCAAGATTTTTGCTGGCACTTAACGAACAAACCAACCGCGCCCGCGTTTGTCCGCTTTTGGCTGCCGGCTCAAACGGGGGGAGCGATGCTCCCGTTGTAAAATTCTATCAATACCCCCTGACCTTTTGATCTGCATCATTGCACATGGCGCGGTGGGTCTGCTGGTTTGGCGCAGGAAGCGGAAGGTGGAACGGGCCTAATTTGAGCCGCTGCGATGCTTGTCCTGAGCCTCGGAGGAGGCAATGAGACGGCGGGATTTTCTCGTTGTTCTTGGCAGTGCAGCCGCCGCGTGGCCGCTTGCAGCGCGCGCGCAGCAGGTGGCGGGCGTTCGTCGTATTGCCGTGTTAATGGGCGTGCCCAAGAGGCAGAGTTGGATTGCCGCGCTCTCTTCGCTCTTCCATCGGCTTGGCGAGCTCGGGTGGCGGGAGGGTCGCAATCTCGTCACGCAGGTGCAGTGGTACCAGCCGGGTCGAATGCGGGTCCGGGCCGCGGAACTCATGGCCCGTTCACCCGATGTCGCAGTGACGTTCACCAATTTTGCGCTGGAGGTGCTCAAACCGATCGCCGGAAATGTGCCCATCGTATTCTGTGGGGCCGGCGACCCGGTCGGCAGCGGCTTTGTTGCAAGTCTGGCGCGGCCGGGCGGCAATATTACTGGCTTTAACACTCACGAGCTGTCTATGGGCGGCAAGTGGCTTGAGATACTCAAGGAGACCGCACCCCATATCACCCGAGCCCTGGTGATCATGCGACCTGAAAACCCCGCGCATCAGAGCATGTGGCAATGGGTCGAGAAGGCAGCGCGGCGATTGGGAATCGAGGTCACGGCAGGCGGGGTGCACAATACCGCCGAGATCGAACGCGTCATCGCGTCCTTCGCGCAGAAACCAAATGGCGGGCTGGTTGTGATCCCGGGCGCGCTCGCCGCTTCTAACGCACAAGTGATTATCGCCCTGGCAAAGCGGTATCGGATGCCCTCCATCCATGCGTCGGCCGAAATCGCAGCAGCCGGTGCCGTGGTCTCCTATGGCGTCGACTGGGATGATCAATTTCGCCGCGTCGCCCGGTATGTGGATCGAATTCTCAAAGGCACTAAGCCCTCCGACCTCCCGGTGCAGAACCCGACCCGATTCAAGCTGGTCGTCAACCTAAAGACGGCCAAGGCGATCGGCCTCGCCGTGCCGCCATCAATACTCGCCCGCGCCGACGAGGTGATCGAATAAAGCTACTGTTTGCTGCAGCGCATCGGTCGTTCATGGCACATCGCTGCGTTCGCGGTCCTGCACCATTTTGATCGCCAACGGCGCATCGCGGACATCGACCAACTGTTGCTCGCCAACCTCGATTAATGAATATGCGGCCTAGGACCGCGGTAGCGTCCCGCGCCGAGCGGAACGTCCGCTTTGTGTCATCATGCGAAATAGATGCGGTTTCCTGAATTTTTTATTGCAGCGCAACGTCGCGCGCATTCGCTAGGGGCTTCATCATCGCAATCGCGCCGATTTGGGGGCGGTCGCGGGGAACACAAGTCTATTGTGATTGGATATCAGGCGTTGTCTCTACCGCCCAAAGCTGCCATCCTTGCTTCAATTCAATGATAACTGCCGCAAAAGGCAGACCAGACGGTGGAAACAGCAAGGAGGACACGGCGATGTTTTTGCGAGCATTGATTTTTGCGACTTCCGCGCTCGCCATGGCGAGCACGGCGCAAGCGGGCGAAGTCTACCGCATGGGTGGCGGTCCGTCGGGCGGGGCCTGGCACCCGTCCTGGAGCGCGGCCACGCAGCTTCTGTCGAAGGAACTCGGCGGCAAGTATACGTTCCAGTACACGCCGACCGCCGGATCGGTGGATAATGCCCGCAAGATACGATTGCAGGAACTCGCTTCGGGCTGGGCGCACATTCCGCAGGTCTATGAGTCCTGGTACGGCCAAGGCGGTTTCGCCAAGGACGGCCCCAGTCACGACTTCCGCGTCGTCGCCAACGTGCGTCAGCAGATGCAGATCATCGCCGTGCTCGCCGACAGCCCGATCAAGTCGTTCAGCGACATGAAGGGCAAGGTGGTGAGCCTGCTCAACAAGGGCTCCGGCTCGAGCGCCAACTGCGTCAAGATGTTCACCGCGCTCGGCCTGATGGACAAGATCGAACAGCGCTACATGGACTTCTCGGCGTCCGCGCGCGCGCTCGGCGACCGACAGATCGACGTGTTCTGCTCGGCCGGCGTTCCCTACAAGATCCCGGCGCTAACCCAGCTCTCGCTCACCAAACCGGTGCGCTACATCTCGCTGTCGCCGGAAGAGCAAAAACTATTGACGACCAAGTTCAAGTTCTATTCGCCGACCACGATCCCGGTGCAAAAGGACGTGAAGGGCATGGACAAGCCGGCGCTCAGCATCGGCTACGACGTGTGGTGGATCGTCAGCAAGAAAATGTCGGACCAGGCGGTCTACGACATGCTCAAGACCATCGCCGCGCCTGAAAACCTGAAGAAGCTCGCCAGCACGGCCAAGTACTGGTCGTCGCTGAGCGGCAACTTCGGTTCGCTGGTGAAGCACAAGATCGATATTCACCCGGCGGCGGCCATGTACTGGAAAGAACGCGGCGTGAAGGTGCCGGCAGAGCTCGTCAAGGGTTACGAAGGCTCCTAAAGACCGTGCCGCTTCGGTAACGGCGACGCATGATCAAGGATGCGGAAGGGGTTGATCCCTTCCGCATCCTTGCCTTGAATACATAACGCGAATTGGCGCGATTTCACGACCAGTTCGGCTGGGCGGATCGACATGGCGAACGGCGCACTTGCGGTCCTGATGAAGGTCGGTCTCGTCAGCGACGAGATGGTTCAACCGCGCAGGGTGACGGGAATTCCCCGAATCGCGCTTTCGATCGTGGCGGTCGCATTCTCCGTTTTCTTTATTTATGTCGCGTTTTTCGGTTCCCCGGCGACCGAGTATTTCAAGGGAGCGTTCCTGCTCGGCGTGACCCTTCTCTCGCTGCTTCTCTACAAGAGCCGCAAGCGGCCGTTGCGCGAAGGTTTCGTGTGGCTCGACGAGTTCTTTGCGGTGACCGACCTGGCGGTGCTCTGTGGCGCCATGGGAATTTGGGTGTACTGGCAGTTCTTCAATCACGTCGAGTTGTGGCGGAACTTTTCCAACGAGCAAACGTGGATTTTCGCAGGCGTTGGCGCGCTGCTGGGCATTGCCGTTTACGTCTACGAAGCCTCGCGCGCGAAATTAACCGAGAGCCTCACGGTCTCCGATTTCCTGTTTCTCGTCGGCGCCTCCGCGGCGATCCTGTGGTGGATCGACAATCTGACCAGCCTGACCGAGCGCATCGGCGGCCCGGTACCCACGCCCGTCATCTTCTTCTCGGGCATGCTGGCGGCGGCGAGCTTCGAGGTCGCGCGCCGCATTGTCGGGCCGATTATTCCGCTGATCGGTTTCCTGTTCTTCATCTATTCGTTCGAGCCGATTGCCCAGTCCATGCCCGGGCTGTTGCTGCACGCCGGCCTGTCGGTCGAGCGCGTCATGGAATTCCTGTTTATTTCCACCGACGGCATGACCGGCATTATCATCGAGGTGTTCGCGACCTACATTGTGATCTTCGTGGTCCTGGGCGCGTTTCTTGAGAAGACCGGCCTTGGTTCACTGATCATCGACGCCGCCTATCGGCTGACCGGGCAGCGCACCGGCGGGCCGGGCCTGGCGGCGGTCACCTCCAGCGGCTTGTTTGGCATGATTTCGGGCTCGGGCGTCGCGAATGTGGTGACGACCGGCACGTTCACCATCCCGCTCATGAAGCGCGTCGGCTATCGTGCCGAGTTTGCCGGCGCGGTCGAGGCGGCGGCCTCCACCGGCGGCGCCTATATGCCGCCGATCATGGGAGCCGGTGCGTTCCTGCTGGCGGAACTCACCGAGACCAGCTACTTCACCATCGTCAAGATCGCGCTGGTGCCGGCGCTGCTCTATTACCTGTCCGTCGGACTGGTCGTTTATTTCCGCGCCGCCCATTTCGGCTTGCATGGGGTGTCGGCGGACGAGTTGCCGCCCTGGAGCCGTGTCATTCCGCGCCTGCACCTGCTGCTGCCGATTCCGGCCATGGTGTACTTCCTGGTGATCGGCGACTCGCCGTTCCTGGCTGCCGGCAAAACCATCGCGCTGATCGTCATGCTCCGCGTCATCGATCTTCTGGTGGCCGTGAGCACGCCGCGATCGGATACGACCTGGAAGTACTTCCTTGGCCTATCGGTGCTGTTCGGCATTTTCGTCTATTTCTTCGGGCTCGATATCGGCCCGCCATTCGACTGGTTTGCTGCCGATTATCGTGCCATCACGATCGGCGGGGCGGGTTTCTGGACGGTCGCCTTGTTCATCGTCCTCAAGCTGGGCGAAATCGTCACCGCCAACAGCGCCGCCCGGATGGCTGCCATTCCCCACACGGGCCTGGCGGCCGACGCGCCGCCCGGCGAGCCGAGTGACGGCGCCGGCCGCTGCCTGTCGCGGATCGCTATCGAGCTCATCAAGAACATCTGGACCTCGCTGGAAGCGGGCGCCCGCAACACGCTGATGGTCGGCTGCATCGCCGGCGTGCTCGGCATCCTGTTGTCGAGCGCGACCCAGAGCGATCTTCCCGGCCGCGTCTCCCAGCTGCTGGTGGCGTGGAGCTTCGGGCTTTTACCGATCACCATCTTCTGGGTGATCGTGGCCGGCTATGTCATCGGCATGGGGCTGCCGATCGTGGCGAGTTACGTCATCCTCGCCATTTTCGCGGTCGGCGCGCTCGCCCAGCTCGGCGTGCCGGCGCTGACCGCCCACATGATCAGCTACTGGCTGGCGGTGGTGAGCGCGGTGACGCCGCCGGTGGCACTCGCGGCCTATGCGGCGAGCGCGATCTCGGGCGGTGATCCGGTGAAGACCGGCTTCCAGGCGGCGAAAATCGCATCGATGATCTTCATCATGCCGATTATGTTCGTTTACACCCCGATCCTGCTCGACGGATCGACGGTCGATGTCGTCGTGACGATTGTCGGCGCGATTTTCGGCGTGGTGGCGTGGGCCATGTTCCTCGAAAACTTCGCCTTGTGCGCCGCGACCGCCGCCGAGCGCGCATTGTCCGGCGTGGCCGCGGCTATATTGCTGCTGCCGGTCGATCGCATGATCGATTATTTCATCGGTATCCAGCAAAAGCTGTTCTACGAGACTTACGCCGTCGGCGCGGTCATCCTTGCCGGCGTGTTTATCAGTCAATTCGTGCGCCGTCCGCGGTCGCATTCCGAGGCCGTCGTGGTGCCGGGCGAATAAATTTCTGCGCCTGAAACCCGAAGCCAGAACACGTTTCCGCGGTCGCCGTGGGGCGGCGTTTCCCGACTCGGGCGGGCGGCGCTACATCGGCGCAAAGGAGATTCACCATGTCCCAATCCAAAAGCGCAAAGCGCGCGCGGCCGGCCGATTGCAAGGTATTGCGCGCGGGCAAGCCCTTCATCGGCAAGCAGGGCTTGACCTACGCGCCCGCCATATCCGAAGAGACGGTCGGCGCCTCGGCCATTCACATGCAATTGCTCACCATGCCGACGGGTGCGCGCGCCAAGGCGCACAAGCACGCAGCCCATGAGACCGCGATCTACGTGCTCAGCGGCGAGGCCGCGATGTACTACGGCGAGCGGCTCGAGCAGCACTTGGTCGTGCGCGCGGGCGACTTTCTCTATATCCCCGCCAACATGCCGCATCTGCCCTACAACACCAGCCAGTCCGAGCCTTGCACCGCGGTGATCGCGCGCACCGACCCCAACGAGCAGGAAAGCGTCATGCTGCTGCCGGAGCTCGAGACGTTGCGCGCGGCATAACCAGCAAAAAAGCCCCGGCCGCGCAGCCGGGGTTTCGTTTCGTGGGCGCTGCTTGCGGCGCCGCAGGTTTTGATGTCAATTTGAGCAAGACAGCAAAACGAGGGAGGGCTCGTGCATGGACATCGTTCCGCTCGGTCCGGGCTTTGCGGCCGAGCTGCGCGGCATCACGTTGGCCGCGGTGGCGGCGGATGATGCGCTCTATCGTGAGACGCGCGCGCTGCTCGACGAGCATTCGGTGCTGGTGTTCCGCGATCAGGCGGTAACCGACGAGGTGCAATTGGCGTTCTCGCGCCGCTTCGGGCCGCTGGAAGTGACCAAGGTCGGCTCGGACGGCGCCGGCACCAATCTGGTGATCCTTACGACCATCGGCGCGGACGGCAAGGTGGCGGCGCCGGATTCACGCCGCGCGCTGCGCAACAAGGCCAACCACCTCTGGCACACCGACTCGACCTTCAAGCGCGTGCCGGCGCTCGCTTCGGTGCTGTCGGCGCGCATCATGCCGGCGCAAGGCGGCGAGACCGAGTATGTTTCGACGCGGCTGGCCTTCGAGCGGCTCGATGCGGATCTGCGCAAGCGGCTCAACAATTCCTTCGGCTGGCACGACTACGCCCATTCGCGCGGGCAGATCGCGCCCGATCTGGCCTCGCCCGAAGAGCGCGCGGCGCTGCCGCCAGCCTGCTGGCGCATGGTATGGACGAATCCGGCAAACGGGCGCCAAGCGCTTTATCTCGCCTCGCACGCCTATGCGATCGAGGGCATGGAAAAGGATGAGGGGCTCAAACTGCTGGGCCAGTTGACGGCGCACGCGACTGCGCCGGGCACCAGCTATGTGCACCAGTGGCGTGCCGGCGACGTGGTGATGTGGGATAACCGCGCCACCATGCATCGCGGCCGGCCGTGGCCGGCGCACGAAGCGCGGCTGATGGTGCGCACGACCATCTCGGCGACCGCGGCGGACGGGCTGGAAAGCATGCGGCCCCCGTCGCAGCAGGCGGCGGAATAGGCCGGCACGCATACAACCGCTTCCCTGATGTTATAAAGGCCGGCTTGCCATGACGGCGCCGTCATCTCCTGCGCAGCCGCCGATCGCCGATTATGCCTTGATCGGCGATTGTCATGGCGCCGCTCTTGTGAGCCGGTCGGGCAGCATCGATTGGTGCTGCCTGCGCCGCTTCGATGCCGACCCGGTTTTCTTCCGTATTCTCGATGCCCGCCGCGGCGGCTTTTGGGACGTGGCGGCTGAAAACGTCGTCGAGACGTCGCGCGCATATCTGCCCGGCACCAACATCCTGCGCACCGTGTTCGTCACCGAAACGGGAACCGGCACCGTCACCGACTTCATGCCGGTCGGACGCAGCCGCGACGCAAGCGTGCACAATTATGTCTCGCTGAACGCGCCGTGCTGGCTGGTGCGCCGCTTCGAAGCGCTCGACGGCCATGTGCGCCTCAGGACTCGCATCCGGCCGCGCGGGACGGGATTCGCGACCAAGCCTGTCAAACTCAGCTACGACGGAACGGCGCTAAGGGCGACGGGTTTCAGCATTTGGTGCGGTGGGACCGTCGAAGCCGGTGATGATGGCGCGGACATCACGTTCGATCTGTCCGCCGGCCAGATCGAAAATGCCGTCCTGGCCCAGATCGAGCCGTTGACCGATCCGAGGCGGCATGGCGATCGCCTGTTCAATACGACGCTCTCGTTCTGGCGGGAATGGATCGAATACAGCCGTTATCGCGGCCGCTATGCGACCGCGGTGACGCGCAGCGCTTTGGCGCTCAAGTTGCTGACCTACGCCCCGACCGGCGCGATCGTGGCCGCGCCGACGACTTCCTTGCCCGAGGAAATCGGCGGCGTGCGCAATTGGGATTACCGCTACTGCTGGCTGCGCGATGCGAGCTTCACGCTGTATGCGCTCGGCGTTCTCGGCTATTCGGGCGAGGCGAAGAGTTTTGCCGGGTTCTTGACGCACCGCTGCCTGCGCGAAGGCGTGACGCCGCGCATCATGTACTCCATCGAAGGTGAGCCTTTTCTCCCGGAGGCGGTCCTCGATAAACTGGACGGCTATGCCGACAGCCGCCCGGTGCGCATTGGCAACGGCGCCTTCGATCAAATCCAGCTCGACGTGCACGGCGAAGTGCTCGATTGGGCCTTGCTGCGGCGCGCCCTCGGCGGACGGCTGCAACGAGACGAGATGAGCGCGCTGCACGCCTCCGCCGATCATGTTTGCCGAACTTGGCGCGATCCCGATCAAGGCCTGTGGGAATCGCGTGCGGAGCCGCGGCATTTCACTCACGGCAAGGTCATGGCTTGGGTCGCGCTCGACCGCGCCCGCAAATTGCTCGGCGACAACGCGATCTGGCGCCGCGAACAGGACGCGATCCTGGCCGCGATCTTGAACGAGGCAACCGCCGGTGATCCGCCCTATCTCGCCCAGGCATTTGGCTTGCGGGCGGTCGATGCCGCGCTCCTGCAAATCCCGCTATGCGGGGTGCCGATCCCGCACGACCTTCTCCAGCAAACCATCAGGCGCATCAAGCAGGATCTTGGAGACGGCGATTTTGTCCATCGTTACCGTACTGACGACGGCGTTCGCGGGGGCGAGGGCGAGGGCGCGTTCTTCATCACCAGCTTCTGGCTAGTCGACGCGCTGCTTGCCATGGATCGCGCCGCTGAGGCGCGCGAGCTGTTCGAGCGCCTGCTCGGCCATGCCAACGATGTCGGCCTCTACGCCGAAGAAATCGATCCGCAGTCGGGCGCGCATCTCGGCAATTTCCCGCAAGCCCTCACGCACCTTGCGCTGATCTCGAGCGCGACACTGCTCCACCTTTACAACATTGCGGGCGCGAAGGGCGTCAGCGGAACCCACGCCGACCGCGCCAGACGCCTGGTGGGAGCGACAGAAGGAAAGAAGGCGCTCTTGTACGCGCTGTGGCGGAACGGCGGTGTGCGGCTCTTCGGATCGGCGCGGTCGGTGCTCGATCTCAGCTGACGGCGCTTGCGACGGGTTCAGTCGCGGATGAAGGTGCCGCTCTGCAATTCACTCACGGCTTGTTGCAATTCCTGCTGGTTGTTCATCACGATCGGGCCGTACCAGGCGACCGGCTCCTGGATCGGCTTGCCGGAGACCAGGAGGAAACGGATGCCGGTGTCGCCGGCCTGCACGGTGATCTCGTCGCCTTTATCGAACAGCACCAGCGAGCAGTCGCCGACCGGCTCGCGCAACAAGATTTCCTCGCCGTCGACCTGCTTCTCGCTCAGCACGCCGAACGGCTTGGAGGAATAGGCGAACTTGCCGTCGCCTTCGAACACATAGGCGAAGGCGTGACGCTCGACCTCGACGGCAAGCGTCTTGCGCTTCCCCGCCGGCACGAACACGTCGAGATAGCGCGGATCGGCGGCGACGCCGTCGACCGGGCCGCGCTTGCCCCAGAACTCGCCGCACACGACGCGCACGCCGGTGCCGTCGTCATCGACTACCTCGGGGATGGCGGCGGCCTCGACGTCCTGATAGCGTGGCGCCGTCATCTTGAGCGACG
>Ga0307428_1000182_pt1 | contig 50770 bp, 86 predicted proteins | sample SalMarWE160240MG_FD_202161 | JGI IMG/M metagenome (GOLD analysis project Ga0307428, IMG submission 202161) | Salt marsh sediment microbial communities from the Plum Island Ecosystem LTER, Massachusetts, United States - WE1603-240 | ecosystem: Environmental > Aquatic > Marine > Intertidal zone >...
AATGGATGGAATTGGACGATTATGGTATCTGCATATTTTTTGAGCGCAGGAAAGACAATTTGGCTAACAAGTCGCTCAACTCAGACGCGAGAAGGCGCGGGTTAGCTAAGCGATGGGAGGAACTATGGGAAAACGTAGAATAAAAGAATGGCAAGAATGTCCTAAAAGAATGTGTTACACATTACATACTTGTAGCGTATGCCTTGAACGCATTACGCTAGGTCAAGAATATTACGATTGTGGCCAACGGCGCTGCCATATTGCCTGTGCGCCTCCTAACAAGGCAATCCAGCCGACCGCTAAACCCCGCCCCTGATCTAAACGATGGGAGGCTAAATGAGTTTTAAAGATTGGCTGTTATGGAAAGCAAAAAGCGCCGGAGAAAGATCTGATTTGATGCATAAACAGGGTTTAAATTTCCAAGCAACTATAGAGGCAGGAAAAGAAGAAGCCTACAGAGAGGTTGCTAATAGTAAGTTTGTTGCCTCCTATCAGGCTGATACAGCCGACGAAATAACGCTTGGTGAAATACTCCAATGCCCTCGCTGTCAGAAAACGGGTAAGGCTAAAATATTTCGCCGGGTGCCTTGATGAAGGAGCGACTTCAGGTACCCGATGCAACAGAGTGACGAGACATGAGTTTAGCCCGAGTGAAATGTCCAAGATGTGGATGGACAGGAAAGCGAGTGCCATTTTGTAATCGTTGCTCTGAATATGAGTGTCCGGCAGGTTTTTGCTGGATGGTTTTTGGCAAATGCCCTAAGTGCGGAAATGTTGTATATAGATTGAGGAAGGGAAGACATGAATTTCCAAAAGAAGCCACCTGAGGATGTTGTACAGATTCTGAAGGAGAGAAACATTGACTTCATAGATACCTCTTACTTTGCATGGCCACAAATCTTTTCGAGCACAGCTGGGCCCCACGGAGGCATTGGAGGACAAGCCATTTCCACCTTCACAGTTGAAGCGTGGGTAAGTGATGGGATTGGACCGACAGTGTACGTGTGTTCGAATATGTACTCTTTCAGCCACGACAAATTCGAACCTTTCAAGAATATAAGATCGTGGGTACCACTGAGTCAACCTATCAGACCAGATGAGACAGGTGGAGCCGGTACCCTGCCCGCGGCCCCTGGTTAATTTAGCAGCTATTAGAAACACAAAGAAAAAGGATTGCTCAATGTTCCCTACATCTTAAAACCTTAAATGAAGGAGATTTGTGATGGATGCAAAAAGCAAAATGACGATTTGGGTGGTGGGTTTAATCTGTCTTTTAGTCCTTTCGATGGTTGCCATAGTTTCGTATACCGATCGTAGCAACAAGAAACTGTTCGTTGAAAACGGATACGAACAAGTGATGCTGCCAGGAGGGACAAGCTCGAAATGGCAGAAGGTGCGCTGCCCCGAGACCGGGACCAAGCGTGATGAAGGCGAGAGAGGATCGGACACGGATGGATAAGGAGATCCCTGACCACAAAATAGATGTAATGAAGTTTTGCGAGCCCGAGAACGAACAAGGCAATCCAGCGGACGGGAATAGCTGCGCCTGATCGGGACGGGAGGGGAAAGGTATAAAACGAAGTATGAAAAAGTTTGAATACTATTTGCCCTGGGACAAACCTCCGCTCGATGAATGGAGCATCGTTGGAATGAATCATTATCACGTGCACGGGCATAGATCGTTATTTGTAGCGATGGTGAAAAATGGCGTATGTATTAAGGCTGAGGGGCCGTCAGACGAGTTGGTTTTTATCAACTTACGGCACCAGGCGAAAATGGCTAATTTAGCCGATCCTCAAAAGCCCACACCACCCCGATATGATGAGGTATATTTCAAAGGAGCGGAATGGTTAGACAAGCTTTGATTTGCGCTGACCGGCACGTAGGGTTCAATATGACAACAAATGAGGTATTTCTTGACGGTGATTTTCCTGTGAAAGATGCAGAGTGTAAGTACTATTGTTCACCAACCTGCCATCCTGCACAAATAGGGCCGAAGTGGGTATATGGCTGTTTGCATCCAAGTTGGCCTCAGAATAAAGACAGAGATTTTTGTCCAATTGTAAAGTGTGGAGGCATTTTAGCAAACTGTGAGTTGCCTCCTGATCAAGCTAATCCAGCCAACAGTAAAAGTGGCGGCTGATAGGGACGATAGATTGCACGGAGATCTAAATGAAAGAATTAAACGAGCTAAAAGCAGCGTTTAGGGATTTACAATTAGTTTCAGAACGTAACTTATTTATTATTCAGATAGAGCATAAAATCGAAGCTCTTGAGAAAGCCTTAATGGTGCAATCTAACAAGGCCATCGAACCGACCGCTGAGGGCGGCGGCTCATAACGACGTTAAATGGAAAAATAAAGAGGTATGTATGAGAAAGCCTGGTGGATGTAAACTGCTATATGACAAAAAAACTCATTCAATTAAGAAAGTCCGAATTAACCGATGGAAACGGTTTCTTTGGTGGATAACAAATTATTTTTCCATTTAACAAGGCCAATAAACCCGACCCGTGACCGTGCGGGTTATCGCTACGTTAGGTTGCCTGGAGGTTTTTAATGTGGTTATCCAAAGATGAAGTAAGATCGATGTGGAATTTAGGGTTTGATTCTGGAAGAATTTATGGCTTAAAGGGCGCCAATGATGAAGATACTGACCCTTTATTTAAGAAAGATATGATTCGTTTTAAAAAATACTGGAAGCGACCTAACAAGTCGTTGAAGAACGACGCGCTTTAGCGCGTCTTAACTCAATCGCTAGATTTTTCAGGAGGTTAACATGAAAAAAGGGGACAGAATAAAATATAGATCATTTGGAAGTGAAAGGCATTTCACTGGTACGATATTATCCAAAGTAGGAACCGTGTTGACAGTGCGACCGGACCATAAGAAATCATTACATACTGTGGACACTAATCATGCGGTAGTCGAAAAAATCTAACAAGTCGCTCCAGGCGACCGCAGCAGGCGGCGGCTCATAGCGACGTTAGATGGGAATATCTATGGGCGGGTCGGCTAAGCGAAAAGGGGGGAAGTAGAAATGAAATGGCAACCATCTGAGGAAGAACATAAGCATTTAAAGCTCGTGCTGAGTATGACCACTGATTGCATGATGGGTAAAGGCACGGACACCGTAAAAACTTACGCGATGAATTTAAGAAATATAGCCGAAAGTATTGAGGTAATCGCTAACAAACCAACCGGACAACGGCCTGAGAAAGTTCCTGGTTCCTAGTTGGAGAAAATAGATGCCATACATTAAATATCTGAAATACGTGCTTCGGCACAAATGGTTTGTCTTCACTGAATGTTACAAGATCGGAATCCCCTGGCTTGGCATTATCCACGATTGGAGTAAGTTCAGGCCAAGCGAATTTATACCATATGCCCGACATTTCTATGGTCATTATCGCTCATTGAAAGATTTAACTGTATGGGGAAAAAAATTTTATTCATTTCGGTTTGCTGAAGGAAGATATCAATCGGCGGTTTGATGTGGCTTGGCTTTTCCATATCCACCGCAATAAACACCATTGGCAATATTGGTTACTACAAAAAAATGATGGACCTTTGAAAAATATTCCTATACCAAAAAAATATCTAAAGGAGATGTTGGCTGATTGGAAAGGTGCGGGAAAAGCCATAACAGGAAAAGATCACACTGCTAAATGGTACGAAGATAATAAACATCGTATCAATCTAAATTGGGTAGATAGAGCATGGATTGAAAAAAAATTAACGCAGCAGGAAATGGATGAAGATAAACTATATTGGAGTGGGTGGAAGTGATAAATGAAAGAATATCCAAAAATACAAAGCATCTATAAACGTGATGAAAAGACACATAAGTTTATAGAAAGTGAATGGAGTCTACCGGAATTTGAATATCTGCAATATAACTTGTGGCTGTTTACAGAGAAAATTGACGGAACAAATATCAGGGTCTTATGGGATGGTGAAAAGATAGAGTTTAAGGGCCGGACGGATAACGCACAAATATATGCCCCACTCATTAAAACTTTATATGAAACATTTAAAATAACTACATTAAGAGAAGTTTTTGATCAGCCAGCATGTCTTTACGGGGAAGGTTATGGTGCAAAAATTCAAAAGGGCGGCGGCAATTACCGTTCAGACGTAGGATTCATTTTATTTGATGTGCTTATAGATAGATGGTGGCTGAAACGGGATGCCATAGAAGGTATAGCAGAAAAGTTCAATATTTTTGTGGTTCCAATAATTGGCGAAGGCACCCTAAATGATGCCATTAGATACATTAAAGAGGGCATCACTTCCACCTTTGGCGATTTCAGAGCAGAGGGTTTGGTATTGAAACCAAAGACAGAACTTTTTGCCAGAAACGGCCAGCGTATTATCACCAAGATTAAGCATAAGGATTTTCGATGAACACCATCCTTGACGACTATAAATTCCCCCCCGACTACCTCGAGACGGAGCAAACCCGGAGACTGAGGGAAGGGCTGGGGGAGGATGTGTGGAAGTATCTTGAGAGGTTGGAGAAGGAAGAGAAAGGAACATAATGGAGAAGGAAGAATGGCATAAAAGATATAAGGAGTACATGCTTGAGCTAGGTGTACCCGAAAAAGAAGCCGAGGTTCTGCCGACATTTGGCTTATTATGCCTGGTAAATGGGGTAAAAAAGATACACGAAGGCTATGTCCAGGTGGTCCTATAGGAGAAATTTTACATGATAACTTTGATGGAAGAGGGATTGTTGTGATGTTTGATGCTCTAGAAGTTAAACATTTTCTTTCTAACAAATCGCTTCAGGCGAGTCGCTAAACCGCGCATCCAGTCAGCTTAACGTCAGAAAGACTTAAAATGAAAATAATTTCAATTCCAAATTGTCCACCGTCAGATTTCATTTTATTGGAACAACACGTCAGGGAAGAAATAATTAGGTGTTGTGCTATACCAAAGCATTTATTGAAACCAGCAGCAATAGCACGCACTCTACCAGTAAAGGTTCTGGTGAGTGGTGCTTGGCGTCAGGAGGCCAAGATGGATAAGATAGAGTTAGTACAAAGTATTGGTGATTTAATCTGTGAGGGATGCGGACCGGATGCAGATTGTGGCATTAACCCGTCAGAGTGTTCCCGCATAAAAAATGCAGTGGAATTACTTGACGAATATCTTGCTCAAGTCAAATCCTAGCAACTCCACGCCTCATCCTCAGGCGGTATCGAGCGATAAGAAAGGACTCCAATGCCGATTTATAATCAAACGAGTATATCGCCCAAAATGCTCGTTCATAAAAAATGTAGAAGACCGGTAGAGAAAGGCTTTCTTTCGGATGGAACTCAATTTTATAGTTGCCCTGCATGCGACTCATGGGTTCCAGAGAGCCAAACGGAATGGGAAGAGCAATCGACCACATAAAGAATTGAGGAGAAATCATGGAACAGGGTGAACAGGAGCGAAAAGCTGTGCCTCGTCGATTTTCAACAGCAATGAGAGATATAATTATCGTGGTATGTACAGTTCTGTTTATTATCGGAACCGTGCTCGCTTGGCACCATCGGGAGATTGACCTCCTTAATGAGCGCGTGGCTGAACTTGAGCGGGACTGGCGGTACCTCAACGGTCAGATCAGTAAGAAGACACGATCCGAACTGGTGCGTCCGTTCATGCGAGATTTTTGGGAGGGAAAGGTAGTTAAGCTGTATGAATAAAAGAAAATCAATTTACCTGTATACATAGCAGGGGAGGATCCCCAAAGTGAAAAAAAAGTTTCTCTATCTCTTTACAATTCTCTTGATGACAAGGATTATATTTGTTGTTTCTTTCCCGGATACCTTTCCCTTTTTCATCTACATCCAGGAACTTGGAATCTACGATTGCACTAATGATTTCTGTCTAGAGATTACTGAGTCTGGTGAGATCTGTTTTCAGATATTTGAGACAGGCGAGTGGTTGTTTGGAAGCACCCTCGTCAACAAAAATGCGATTTATAAAATATCAAAAGGCAGCAATTCTTTAATCATAGAAAGATGGAAATGAAACCAGCGATTGCAGTTGATCTTTTTGCTGGCTGTGGAGGTCTGAGTCTTGGGTTAATTCAGGGTGGTCTGGATGTAAGAGTCGCTGTTGAGAATGGCGCATCAGCTGCGCTGACGTACTGGTATAATCTCTGCGATGGTTCATCAAAGTGGGTGGGAGAAAAACCCATAGCTTCAAAGAAGAATCATCCAGATCTTTCACAGCATAATGAACATAAGTTTGGAACTCCGGTCAAGGCATTAATTTTTAAGCCAATTCAAGAAGTCTCAGGAGATTTTATTAAAGAAGTTGGAGAGATTAACAAGGATGTGACTTTGCTCGCAGGCGGACCTCCCTGCCAGAGATTTTCAACAGCAAATACTCGCAGGCGCGGCGTAGAAGATCCACGATCACAGTTAATGTGGGAATTCATCCGACTCACGGGAGAAATTAAGCCACGACAGTTTATGATCGAGAATGTCCCTGGCCTTCTTTCATTCAAGAATTTTCTCTATCTTTTGATGGAAAGCCTAGAGCAACATAATTACAAAGTTCGTTTAAACATGCTTGATGCAGCTGGCTATGGAGTTCCACAAAGACGGAGAAGAATTTTTATCAAAGGGGTAAGATCCGATCTGGATAGCCTGCCCACCTACCCAAAGCCCACGCATTTCGATCCAAAGCAACTAAGGTCAACTCGAAGCGGGTTTTCATGTGCGACCATTGCCCAGTTCGCCTTTAAGGAGACAGGATTTCCCAAAGAAGACCTTAAGGAGCTGTGGTGGAATAAAAAGCTTAGTATCTTAATGAATAAAAAGACCGCAGGAGAGAATGTTGAGGATGCTTATCGTGCAGCACTGCTGGATGGAATGATGAATCAGCTGAAAAGCAATGAAGCCGCAGAAAATTAGCCTGCACCAACCAAGGATTAAATCAGTTTCATATTCTCAGGACGAGATCTTACGGTGGGTCTCTGAGCTCTATCTGCCTCAAGGAATTGAACTGGATGTAACTTATGGAAAAGGTTACTTCTACCGACAACTCCCAAAGCCCAGACTCAAATTTGATTTGAGCCCAAGGTTTCCAGAAATGGTAGCCGCGGATGTAAGAAATTTGCCTTTGCGCAGCGAGAGCATTTCGAGCATCATTTTCGATCCGCCGTTTCTCGCCCGGAACACCAAATTTAATTATTCTCTGATGGTGGAAAAATACGGCTTCGTTGGAAACGTTAAGAGCATCTGGAAGCTTTATCAAAGTGGAATGACAGAATGCTGCCGTGTGCTTGTTAATCGAGGATTCTTAATTGTAAAGTGCCAGGATTGTATTTATGGCCGGTACCAGTATATGACTCACGTTGAGGTTTGCAACCATGCGATTGGGCTTGGGTTCTATCCAGTTGATATTTTTATTCTCGTCTCAAAAACCAGACCGGTAGCGTGGAATCACGATCGTCAACTACACAGCAGAAAGTATCACTCATATTTCTGGATCTTCCAGAAAATAAAGAGGCCGATCCCGTATATCACAGGAGATTACTATGTTAGACCCTAACGAACCAGCTGTAGCAGAGAATAGATTCATCCTCATAGAAAATGACCCCCGTTTTCCAGTTGAAGATGATACCTGCTGGTATTGGGATACTCGACGCCCACTTGTCAAGATGGATCAACCATACATCGCGGTTCAGTGCTATCATGCTCAAATAAAAATCAATTACCTTGACATCTTCACATTAGATGTTTAGGATCATGGCATAGCATGCTTTTTTTTTTAACCTTAAAGCCAGGAGGCTGTCATGCGACACATTTTCATTGTTTTTTCGGTATTTCTGTTTCTGTTCGCGATTCTCTTTTTAGCTCCGGTGCAGGCTAAGAACCCCATTCAACAGAGCTACCTGGCACAGGGAAACCTGGCCTTTGTGGTTCTTACGCTCTCGAGCCCGACATGGACTGCAACGAAGAATATCGAATGTCAACCGGTGCTGCCCGGCACAAAAACATGGCAAAGCAACATCTACTTCGAAGAGAGAGGACGAATGATGCAAGATTTCCGATCTCGTAACGATTACAGTTGTAAGGCCTATGGGGGTTTGAAAGCCCTGAAGATGCCTTCACTAAACTACGGGCGGGTACGATTCACCAGGATATAACCTCAAAGGTTAACTTTCAGGAGGCGATGTTTCTATCGCCTCCTTTCTTTCACATTATTCCAAGATCAATGTCTATGAAATAAGCCAATTTCCTCTAAGAATACTAAGAAGAGGACCTCAGTTAGCAGGGTCCATTGTTGAAGCGGAAGGTAAAAAAAAAGGGCAAATACAACATGAAAAAAAGCAAAAGCGAGCGTCGTCTAGAAAAGATAAACGGGGGACCCTCTTCATGGCAGTGGTATTTGTCGTTTATCGGTCAACGAATGCGGCATAACTATTATCTTTACTATCTTATAGATATGATCTTTGCTCTAAATCCAGGGCTTCGGGCAGTACTTGAAATAGGAACTGGATCTGGTGCTTTAACCACAGTTTTAGGTCTATGGGGGTTAAAACTTTCTATTCCTGTACTCAGCATTGATAACCGAGAAAATCTGCACGATAAAAAAACATTTCAAACTTTGGGAATTATTTTTTTTGATAGAGACCAGTTTGAGGAAGATACTCAAGATGAAATGAGTAAATTTTTAGCCCACGGGCCTGTGTTACTGGTATGTGATGGAGCAAACAAGCCATGGGAGTTTAATACCTGGGTCCCGAGAGTCCCTGTTGGTTCCGTGATCGGCGTGCACGATTGGGGAGTTGAATCAACAAAGGAGAACATAGGAGAAACCGCAGAAAAATATTGTGAAGAATTCATGAGAGACCAGTGGGAAAAATATAATGTTCAATTTGCAATGTTTAGACGAGTCCGCTGACGTTCCCTGTGACTGAAATCACAAGATTCCTCGTTCATTTCGTAGTTCGCTTACGACATCATCTCTAAATCCATCTGTGAAATAATCCAATTGCCTTTGAAGACGTCCTTCGCGATTGCCACGTTCGGTGGATCCTCGTTCAATCTGAGAAATATTCCGACCTCTTGATGTGCCTTCCTAAATCCGTTGGCCAGGAAGACTTCCTGGAAAGGATCCCGCAACGAGCTCCAGACTCCCAGAGATTCATATCCAAAAGCGAACGATTCAGCAGTCATCAGCATATCCTCGAGATCAGATTTGGTAAGTGCTTTAAAATCAGCGATATACGCTTCATTCTTTCTGTAGGCCAGAAGCATATAACCGCGAAGATCCCCTGGTCTGAGTAGATAGTTAACGTATTTCTGATTCGGATTTTCAGTCCTCCAATTGAGGATCAAGGAATCCTTTATGATTGCTAGAGAGAAGCCTTTCACAATGTCCAAAGAGAATTCATCGATTTCTTTGCCAAGCTGGGGAACAGCAAGGCATGAGAAACCCCGATCAATGCAGTTGGACTTTTGTAGAAGCACCGCGTTTCCAATATAAAGCCAGCCTGACCTGATATATGCTTTATTTTCCCCTGAGCCTGAAATGGAGACAAGAGCTTCATTTTGCAATTCAAGCGTCTTTGTCTTTTTGAGTAAGGATGACATGATTTCTGGATCTTTACGTCCGCTCAGCATCCTGGATGAGTGATTGAGAGAGGCTGGATAAATGATGTGACCTAACTTGAGATCAATCGGCCTAAAGCTCGTAGACGCGATAGGCTTTTGCTGAAGCTTAAGGAAATACACCCTGCTTTTTGCATACGGACTTTTCTTGAAGTTCCAAGCATATTCCTCAGTAGAGATACTCAGAAAACGAATTTGCTGATTTTCTTCAAGGTCCTCTGCAAGCTCAAGGTCCACCGTTAGACCCCGTAGCTAAAATGTTGCATCAAAACACTGGTACCGGTATTCATGATCGCCTCTTTCCAGATTTCATCCGGTAGTGTACGCCACGAAGTGAGCGTAGAAATATTTGTGCGGCTTGACCAGTCTGAGGTTCCTGTTCCAATGGCAGAGAAGGTCCGTACCCCGTAGGGTACTTTGCGACCGAGGAACCGATAGATATTTTCAAGAGTATCATGAGTCTTAAGGCATAGATCCTCATAGCGAATTAGTTGAAAATGCTCGCTTGAGATCTCGAGTGCGTACTCAATATGAATTTTCCATAGCAAAAAAGTCTTAATAACTTCTGAAGCCCTCTCAAATTGAAAAAGATAGCTTGAGTATTTCGTAGAGCAGAGATTCATATACAGTCCGAGAGGATCCTTTAGACTGAGTGTAACCGCCCTTGGATCCCGCACAAGGTACAAAATTTTCAGCCCTCTGAAATTACTTTGAAGCCATGCTATTCTTAAATTCATCTTCGTAGTCTGAACAAGGGTCCGTCCTCGGAGAATATACTTGAGGTACTGTTTGAGCTCCGGATAACGATCCCCCTTATTAAGACAGAGATTTCTCAAAGAATACGCCGAGTCCCAGAAGCGATACAGCTGTCGCTTTCTAGCGTAGTCGTGGTAGTGATCTAGCTTTTGAATCTGGTATGGAAGCTTAGGATGAAGCGGCTCACAGAATTTATTCCGCACAAGAGGATCATGTGAAAGGACCCACCATAGATGAGTTGTGCCACTTCCACTCATACCGGTCACCATGATCGGGGACATTTTTAGGACTTTTTTCCGGATAGCTCCTCCTGACGTCTTTTCAAGGTTTTCGGAGAGAGTTGGACAGCCAAATTTGAAAAATATCTCCTCAACAACCTTTCAAGCCTAACGGTTATCGCAATTTCATTCAAGTTTTCTCGATCAAGCGCATGCATTTCCCAGGCGATGGAATTGAACGGATGAAAGTGGCAGACGCGGATTGGTTTGATGCTCCTGGAGTAACGAGGGATGAAGCCTGAGCAGCCAACATTATACGAATAGTCTAGCTTTGAGATTCGATTAATGAATCCTGGCATTTTGAAAACTCGGTTCAAGATTGGTTCCTCCTTGTCAGCCTTTTCCAGTGTGATGATATCGATCGTCGTTTGTACAATGTCTTTTGAAGCAGGTTTCCAGAAGATAGATCCACCATTCCATTTCGGATTAGAATATTGACAGGCGCCTACGTCGCCAGAAAAATCTGGACAGTCGAACCATACGTTTTGCCAGCAGTCAAGGTCTGCCGCATAAATCACATCGTCTATGTGGCCGTTATTCATGAGCCATGAGAGAGCAAACATCTTCGAGCCAGTGAGGCAAAATTCATTCATCGGAACCCGAATCGCCTTCACGTTCATGAATGAAAACTTGAAGTTGGAGACGAGCAAGATATCTTCAACCTTCCACCCGACCTCAAGCAAGTTCTCGATCTGGGCCCTGAGCATGAGCTCCATATTGCCATGAGTGTAGCGGAGGCGGCCTTTAGTTTGTTTGTTGGCTACAAGGAGACGTTTCATCCCTGAACTCCAACCTCAATTTCTTCCCCAAAATTCTTCACAAGCTTCGCCTTTCCCCAAACTCTCCCTTCATTGGCCTTCAATCTTTTGCAAATTACATTAGCATACGAGAGAAGCCGGTTTTCTCCTTCTGTCACCCACCATGGTTTTTCGTAGTTTCCTTCTTGGTGCTTGACATGCTGTTTGATGATCCCTACGAAATCTCCGTGACGTGAAAAAGGCATCATTATGAATCCAAGCTCCCATGCTCGATGAAGTAGATCTGCATCATCATGACCATAGGCCTTGAGTTCTTCTGAGTACCCTCCTAGCAGCTCGATAAATTCTCCTCGATAGAGCCCCATCCTTCCCCTCAGCAGCTGCCTTGATTTCGCAAATATCGCTTTCTCCGGTATTTCATTCGCACACTTGTTGATGAACTCTGCATATCCTTTCCCACAAAAACCATCTGCATCGATGTTATTCACTATGTCTCCAGAGGCTGCAAGAAATGCCACATTTCTAGAGTGTGACATGTCGAAGAACTCTGGCTCCTCGGTCCTAATGTAAATCAAGGATCTCCTTTCGATGTACTCCATGAGATTTTCTCTCACCCAGTCGTCCAGTCCATCCTTGCTGTTGTAATCTAAGAGCACAAATTCAACATGTGGGTAGTTTATGTTATCGAGTATATTCTTTGGCATTGTTTGTTTGAGATCATCAAGGCGATCCATACATGTCGTACACAAAGAGATCTTGTAATTTTCTGACACTCCCTTTGTAAATTTCCCATTCCATGTTGGGTACCCGCCCCGTTCCTTCATGCTTTTGTCCCAGGTCTTCTCGAGTACTGTGCCTAGAGCTTTTGTATCAATGAAACCCGGTGGCATGTTTCTTTTTCCCACGATATCTCCTTATCCTTGAATTCCAGTTTTGCTCTCTCGACCAAAAGTATCAATCAATTGGGCCTTGCCCCACATCCTTCCTCGATTTGCCTTGAACTGCTTGATGATCAGAGTAGCAGCAGAGATAAGCCTGTTTGCCGCTTCAGACTCCCACCAGGGGACTGGGTAAGGATCCTCCCCATGCTTCATACTTTTTACCGAGCCGGAAAAAAGACTCCGATAACCCATGAACTTCATACCAAGCTCCCAGGCCCTATTCAGAATATTCGAGTCGTCCGCACCATAATACTTGAGATTGGTTTCATCATATCCCCCTAGAAGTTCGATGAATTCTCGTTTGTAGAAGCCGATTCGACCACGGAGCAGCTGTTTGCTTTTGCCAAAAATAGCCATCTCGGGCTGCTCATTGGCGAGTTTATTGATAAAGGTAGCGAAACCTATGCCGTTAGATTGAGGAAGGAGGTTATCAGCATCAACATTATTCACGATCTCACCAGCTGCCGCAAGGAATGCTACATTGCGTGAATGAGCCATGTCGAAATATTGTGGTTCTTCTGTTCTCAAATATACCACTCTGCCAGATTCAATCAAATCGGGATAGCCAACCTGGATCCATCTACCGACATCATATTCGCGGCTGTTATAATCAAGTACCACGAATTCAAGATTCTCGTAATCAGAGTTGGCCTTGATATTTTTTGGCAATGTTTGCATAAGATCTTCGAGCCTGTCTCTACACGTTGTACAAATCGAGATCTTATGATTTTTTGTTACAGGCTTCGTGAAGGTACCTTTCCAGTAAGGGAAGGCCTGCCGCTCGCGCATACTCTGGACCCAGGCGTCTTCCAGAACCTTGGCGAGGGCTTTCATGTCTACGAGCCCAGGCTCTCGACCCAAAGCTTTTATTTCGTCTTCACCGAATCCGCGTATTCGAACCATCTGATATTTTCTCTTTCTTCCAGTATTCTGGATAGCTCTTTAGGATTAAAAATAGCCGATGGAGTCTTATGGACCATGGGTCTGTATTAGTAGTAGTCAACATTCTCCAAACCCATCTTTGAAAACGTGTATCTACAATATTCTTGACAGCACGCTCACAATAAAGCATGAGGGAAAACTCGTTTCTGGCATAACTGGCATAAGTAGCTTCAGATGAGGATTGATTTGCGAGCACTTTCATAGCCTTTTTGATGTCACTAATCGGATCGCTTTGCTCTGAATCCCAATTATTCATCTCCTAAATACCATCACCGTATTTTTAAACCATCTAAGGGTCGCCGTGTTCCTCAATCCACCACTCATCAAATCATCAAACATAAGTCCTCTTTTCGTAAACTGTCCTATCACATACTCATTAGATCGTTCATTAAAATGTCCGGTCCCACCCTGCCCCGGTACCGCCCAGCTCAGGACAAGATCCTTTTTCGTGAACTCGCATACGTTATCTATAAAGGTCTGTTCATGTTGAACGGGAATGTGTTCTCCAACCTCGAGGCACAGTACGAAAGAGTAGTTAATCCCTACCCATCTTCGCTTAGTTAGATTCAAAACTTGAATATTGTCAAAGACAGCTATCTCGGCAATTTCAGGGGTTCCTTCGTATCCATGAACTGCCGGCCAACCCTGTGCTCTGAATGTTTTGCAGTATTCACCTATCCCACAACCAAGGTCTGCTGCAAGGAGAGGATGAAATAGCTCTGAGATCTTTAAAGCCAGCTCATGATCGTAGCGGTGCTTTCTCTTAGCGGTCTCGATGCTCCAGATACCGGTATCAGGATTGATTTTTGTCACTTCACCCTCTGCTAATCCTATTTCTCTAACTTGTTCATTTTTTAATTTCGTAGTTTTTTTTAAAGACAAGCTTTCGCATGTCTTCTAAATGATTCTGCGTAGCCTTCAGGGATCCAGCGCTTCCACTTCCTTCGGTAGGTCTAACTCCGCAATTCCATAAATCATCCATCATTACTTGCAATACATTGGTTCTTTGTATTTCACGACGATCGATATCAACCGCAGGATCCATAGCAGTGTTGGAGCCCTCTACTTTTGTAAAAGTCAGTTTTCCCTGAAAAAGTTCATCAAGAGCTTCATCGAATTGATAAATATAGATGCCAACTCCACGCCTGATTTCTCGTTTTTCAATGCGGATCTGTAGTTTTTTCATCTTGCCTTCCTCTTTAAACACGCGTCGAGAACACAGGCGTATACCCTCGCTGGATTCTATCGCGCCAGTCAATTTGTTTCCTCGTTTTCAACATTTCCGTGAGTTCAACTACTCGAACTCTATTACTATGGTACTTACGGACAAGTTCCATCCCTTCCTTGGCAATGGCCTCTCGTTCTTTATCATGTGTTAGGAAATAGCTTATTTTGTTTTCGAGATCCTTAAAACCATCGTACAGGACTAAATGCTTACCATCTCTCATCCCGACTTGATCGAGTCCTTCTGGTCTGTTCGTCAGCAGTAGCGTTCCACATGCTAGAACCTCGAAATATTTAAGGCTAAGCTGCTTGAACCGTGAGTTTGATGTCACAATGATTTTCGATTCATTAATCCTTCGAATATAATTTTCAAACTTGACACAGTCTACTGCCGTTCTAAAATTAAGTTTACCAATGAATAATTTGAGCTTTACACGCTGTCTCTCATTTCTTCCGACTGGAGTCGAGACATCGAATTTCTTCTCCAAGAATCGATTATAGAATACACTCGTATCGACGCTGAAGGGCAAAAAAAGGTGGTTTCCCGGGATACCATTTTTCTTAAGATCTTCGAGGGTTTGGATAAACGGCGCGAAAACGACATCATACCGGGTCTTCTTTAGATGAGCATCATATCCTGAACTGGATGCCAGGCGCGAGTAGTCTCCAAGATAGTGGGCCTTCAAAATATCCACTCTACCTAACTCATCGAATATACCGATCGGAAAAAGCCGTTCTCGATGCTCAACGTGAGTGAAGACAAGATCTGGTTTTCCGAATCGTTCGAAAAGATCAGGTAGCGTAATGTTTGTGTCAAAGGGAAGAAAATACTTTTGGCCATAGAACAGCACGTTGTGATACTTGGCCAGCTCGCGTCTAAACAGTTCGTGTCCAATATTTCCTTTGGGGTGCCGTGGTCTGAATCGATTCCAACCAAGTAAAAGAATATTCACTCGCTGTCCTTTATCACGCTTATTAGTTCAAGCTCAGTTTCATGGAATTCCTCCCTCGAGGGGAATTCTCGTTCTTTCCGCTTCATCATGCTTACATACAGATAATTTCTTCTTCTAGGATCGCGCGGCCAGTAGTCATTGGTCATATCACGAAGATCAATGATCTTGTATCCAACTTTCCACGCTAGCTTTACGAAAAACTCGGGCGTATAGTGAAAAATACCATGAATCTGAGATTTCTGCCAATCCGTCTCATTCAAAAATCTGTCCGAAGGGTTGCTTCGTATGATCACGCCGCCCTGTCTGCATAGATTATGAATGTTTCTGTGAAATTCATACTGATCGGTAATATGTTCTCCGGTACCATAGTCAAGAATGAAATCAAACTGCTCATCTAAGTCAATGGGCTTAGCAAGATCACATCGCAGTACATCAGACGCAATCCTCTCCGTTCCAATCCCAAGATCTATAACTACGACCCTGAAGCCAAGCTGCTCAAAGTAGATGCTTGCACGCCGGTAATCGAACTTAGTGTCCTTTCTCATGAAAAGATCACCTAATTCACATAGACTCAGACCTTTGCAGCTATCGAGCTTTAGCACGCTCAAAATTTCTTCGAAATATCGCTTACCTTTGAGCCTGATTCCCATTTCTAAGTCACCTTCATTACAATTACATTTCTACGGATAAATCCCATGAGGAGCCCTCGCCAAGCTTTTGCAAGTCTCTTTTCTTCATCATACAGTTCCTTGCATCCTCTTTTTAGAAATAGTTCTACCCAGTACTCTTTCGGTTTTCCAGGATTAAGATGGCGAAAATTGAAGCTCAAAGCAGCTCGAAATACGATGAGTCTGGAAGATGCGTTCACGATGTTATCGATACACATTTCCTCCTCAGCTGGAAGCAAATGCTCGGCAGTCTCTAGGCACAGGACGCAATCCCATTTCCCCTCATCAATTTTTCTTCCGAGGTGACCCTTCCTGATAAACCGCTGAATGTTCTCGGGAACGTACTGTATCAAACGGTCGTAACCGGCATCGATCCCAAGAACCCAATCGGCTTCGCCTTGAAGAGCTCCCTCGAGGAAAAAACCAAGACCACAGCCAAAATCAATCAACGACCTCACCTTAAGCACCTCAGATAGACGTTTTCCAGCCTGATTCTGCTTTTTACGTTTTCCCTGTTTACTGCGGAAGTATCGTTTGGAATACAGATTAGCTGGATCTTCACGATATCTATCAGACCGTGACTCAAAGGTGGATCTCCAATCGCTCTCAAGCATTCCCATCATGCAATCCGTTTTACCCAGATAGTCTGAGGAAGAACTTCGATATCTTTGAAACACTCAGATACAGCCCTCTCCACGCCTGGTTTATTTCCATAGTCGTGCCCCGTTAGCAAGCCTCCAGTTCTCATAAGCGGCAACCATGCCCTAATATCTGCTAGAACTGATTCGTATGAGTGGTTTGCATCAATGAATACCAGGTCAAAGTATTTATCGGAAAATCTTTTAGATGCCTCGAGCGAGGTCATTCGCAGGACATGAAGCTTGGGAAAGAATGTCCTCAAACCACAGATTCTTTGGTATAGAACTTCCCAGTCATCCTCTGAGTATCTTTTCGCTTTGCCGGATAAAAATATTGTCCAAGGATCTATCGCCCAGTATTCTGAGATGATACTATGGCAACTCTTCAGAACTCGTTTAACGGTATGTCCTCTCCAGACCCCTATTTCCGCGACATTTTGAATTTTGCCCTGAGATTCCTCGATCAATTTCGATACAACATGTCCATGCTGGATTCCCATTATGCCCTGCAGTACGGTCTGTTTTCTTCCATTTTCAGCACCATTGTTAATCCCTGATTCATCGCCGTATACGGCCAGGTGAAAACTTGAAGGTCTTTTCGCAACTCAAGTTCCTGCCTAACTATGTAAACTTCTCCAGAGGCCCCACGGGGATGACTCTCATCTCTAATCTTTGCATCTGATTGCATGTAAGTATCGTGCAGAAAAATCATCCCACCAGGGGTTAGTCGTTTGAGAAAAAAGTTTGCTTCAAATCGAACCGTGGCTGAATCATGCCTGCCATCGATTAGACCCATCGCAATTGGGATGTCTGAAAAAAGATCTAAAGTAACTCTCGTCTTGCCAAGGCAGGTCCTACAACCAATGCCATTTGCCCACTCGCATTTCCGTCTGCTAATCTCGAAGCAGTAAAGTTCTCGATTATTCCGATTCGCGAGCTCTTTTAGGATCAGGGTTGACTTTCCTATTCCAATTTCGAAAACACATCCTTCTGTATGTTGAAGGATGACGTCACCCAGTCTCTCAATGATTGTCCAGTCTTGTGTTTTTCCCATTTATTCCTTCCAGTAAGGTCTGTTTGGATCTTTTCGCATGACCATCGTCAAGCCACAATCGGCCGCTGTATACGGCCAAGTGAAAACCTGAAGATCGGTCTTGGTCTCCAACTCAAGACGATTCTTGTAAACATCTCCACAATTCCGTCCATTTTCTCTAGCCCAGCGTAAAGGTGGAGCGGTGTCATGGAGAAACATGATGCCACCCAAAGATAGTTTCGGCAACAAGAAATCGACCTCTTGCTTCACAGTCTCATATCGATGATCACCGTCAATCAAGATGAGGGCAAGTTGTTTGCTTGAGATAAATCTAAGCATGTGAACCGAAGGCCCAAGAAACGCAGTAGCTCCATGTTCCTCAGCCCACTTGCATTTCCGTTCGCTGATATCGAAGCAATACAGCCGCCGGCAAAAGTTACTGGCCAGTTTCACAAAGATCTGAGTCGAGCGTCCCAAGCCAATTTCAACCAGATCACCCGCTACATTTTGTAGAATCACATCTCCAAGCTGATTTAGAATTGTCCAGTCTTGTTTGGCCATTATTTAATCTCTCCTAAGATCGAAGGAATTTTTCTCCATGAAACTTAAAAAACCTGGCAGGGATACCTCCGTAAAAACCTCCCCTCCCTCGTTGCAGGTGGCTAAATGGATGTCGTTGGTTTCACGCATACGAGTCTCCTATTTTTCAACGAGGCATAATTCCTCAAAAACTTTTATCCATGACTGGGGATCCAGGTTCTTTCTGGCCCACTCCTTTGCAGCTGCTCCCATTGCATAGCAGAGGTCTGTCTTACGTTTGAGGGTATTGATGTCCAGAAGATAATCATCGTAATGAACGCAATAAAATCCAGTCTCTCCATGCACAATTCGATCCTTTGTGCCATCCCTCGGCTCGCTTAAGACGGGAAGACCCGATGCTAAGGCCTCGGCCACCACTCGAGGATACTGATCTCTCCACGCATTGCTACAGCGGTGAAGGTAGAGGTGACCTTGTTTCAAAAACTCAGCCGGGTCCATGTAATCGAACTTGTAAAAGACCATCCGCGGCTCACCCTTAAAGTGGTCTATGAGCTCAGGATGCGCCTCCATGAAATGGAACTCGGTATTCTGAGTGTCTTTGAGAAGTCGAGCATAAAATTTGATGTCAGGCTCTTTGTCGAATTTTTTCTGCCAGAGATGGATTTTATCACCTTTCTTCGCGGAGGCGACGGTAACAAATTTACGCCAATCTGGGAGGGTGTGGCGGACAATTATAAATGGATCCTTCTTGTTCTCCCTCTTTTCCGGGCAGACCTCAAGGAATTTATCTAAATCAATGGCCCCAAAGAGAGCAATGAGCTCTGTATTTTCGAATCCAAGCTGGTCTCGTTTGAACTCATTCAATTTTTCTGTATTTTGAAAGATGATCGCCCGAAGCTTTCCAGTTTTGTCAAGCCACCTACACTTTGGAAGATCGGCATTCACATAGTTGATTCCAGCAATAAGCATGGAACTCTTCGAAACGATATCCTCTCCTTGCTCAAGAAACTTGAATATTTGATCATTTGCATAGAAGAAGAGTGGAATTCCCTTGGTCATGTTTTCAGCCATGCCGTGCTCAAAAGAAAATTTGCTCGTTTCGATCTCTTCAAATCTATCATGCTTCTTTCCCCATGGGTAGAAATGAACATTCCAGCCAGACTTTCTGAGCAATTCAACAATCTTGCACGCGCTCTGTTCGCCACCTCCTTTGGTGCTAAGAGAGGCAAGAAAGTTGATTTCTCTCCCACCTTGAAAGTTAGGCTCAACTTCGGCTTTGATTTCGGTTTTAACCAGTTTGATCCGTGACTTCTTGGATGAAGTAACTGGATTCATATAGGAATAAATGTTTCCATCATAATATTTCTCGATAGCTCTGATTACATCCTCAGCGGTAATTAAATTCATACATTGGGGAACAGTCCTGCCTTCTACATTGACAGGATAATCACAGAACCTTGTATTTCTTTTTGGATTGGTTGGAAGAGGAATTACTCGAGAATGCCAACAGCCTCCGTTGCTACAGCAGGTAAAAGCTCCGTTGGTGTGGAGAATTTGATGATTACAGTATGCCGTAAACGACGTTGGCTCCCGGCCCCCGTAGATTGCTACGCATGGTTTTCTCTCATCCTTAAATCGAGGAGGAACCGCCGCGGCCATGTGCATGAGGAAGCTTACTCCACTTACACACCCCTCGGCATGGTAGACCAGCGGGATCATGCCCCTCACATTATCGTTATACTTATCAGTCATATCGATCACATGATTAAGCTTTTCAACGATGTGATCACTCCGGCCGATAATTACGAACTTTAACATGCCCTCGAAATAATTAATCACTTCCTGGAATTTTCTCCAGTCCCAGATCTTGCACGTACAATCGGATTTCCCTCCAGGAGACACAACCCAATATTTGGTACTTTCGCCATAGAGGTCATGAATGAGGCTAAACTCTTTTTCTTCCTGTGTAAGATAGATATCCCCCCGCTGACGAGCGAAGAGTTTACAAAAGGTATTGCCGGCGCCAAAGAGAAGCTGGAGGTGCTCTGGAAGATGGTCTAGCCCACCATCCTTTGTCCCCTTGCCGTATCTGGATCTAACAGCTCTAAAATGTTCTGGAATTTCTTCATCTTTCGCCACTCCTTTGTCATAGTCTCCAATTTCTCCATTTGAGAATGCTGCACAGAACTCGCCTATGTTCATTCCCAGCGGCTTATGCAGATCCGCCACGGCGATCATGTTCAGGAGAAATCCCATTGTGAAATGAGTATAGGAGTTATTGGCGTTATTGATGATGGGATATCCAACATCGTAGTATTCGACGCCCGGGTCCTCTCTTTTGATTTTTGAATCGATGTAGGGATTTCCTGCCCAGAGGTCGGGGAAATTGCTATCAACGTTGACTCCAATTTGAGGAAAGAGAAGCTTAAAGTCTCTCAGCCCTGCTGTAAACATGAGAGCGTCGCCAATAGCCCGGCCGTGATGAAAGATTATCTTGCGAGGATAATCAGTTTTGGTTATCTCTGTTTTCAGATCCAGGACCGTCTCTGGAGGTTGAGCTGTCTTTGGCGTCCTCTTCGATTCCTTGCCTGGAGCTTTCCTCTTCGAATTCTTGGGCCTCGCCTTGCTTAACTTCTGATCCTTGTTCTTTAAAGTCAATTCCGGCCTCCTTTGCAATACTTAGGATGAATGATTTCATAAGTTTTTTGTTCTTGGTCGGTCCATGGACATGGATACGGGACTTTCGGTCAAGAGTGATTAGTAGGTGCTCACGGATATCTTTGGATTTAAACGGCAGTGTTCTTGCATCGGAGCAAAAGGGACATTTGAGCCGTGAGGACATAAAAAATGCTGGTAGCACAGAAATTTATGCGTGTCAAGTTTTTGGATAGAAAAAAGACACTGCGATATAGCGCAATGTTTAGAATTTTTCTATAAGGCTAATCCAACGGATGATATCTCAGATGAACTGTGCAATTTTGCGGCTCGAATCTTACCGTTTTGATTGTGGTGAAAATCCCATTCTGTTCCTTTACATCGTGCCCGAACCAATCTCAGAGACTCTCAAAACTTTGATTACCGCATCTCCACCCAGTTGATAATTCACGGTGTCTTCTGCATGAACCAGAAGGTCGAACATGTAGAACGCATTAGCTATCAGTGGCTGGCCTTCGTTGAATGTGCACGTCTGAATGTGAGCCTCCTGAGAAGACGAACTCGATGAGCTGCTGGATGAAGATTCCGAGGAACTTGATGAAGACTCTGAGCTGCTTGAAGAAGATTCGGAGCTGCTTGAAGATTCAGAGCTGCTACTCGAAGATTCGGAGCTGCTTGAAGATTCAGAGCTGCTACTCGAAGATTCTGAGCTGCTTGATGATTCCGAGCTGCTGGAACTTGACTCCGAGGAGCTTGAAGACTCCGAGCTGCTGCTTGATGAAGATTCGCTGGAGCTGGAGCTGGATTCGGATGAACTGGAGCTAGAGGATTCTGATGAACTTGAGCTTGAAGACTCTGAAGAGCTACTTGACTCTGAGGAGCTTGAACTCTCTGAGCTAGAGCTACTCGATTTGGACGAGCTTGAAGATATTGAACTTGAGCTACTCGATTGCCATGAGCTGCTGGATTCAGATGAGCTACTTGAAGATTTGCTCGAACTGCTTGAGCTTTCCGAGCTTGAAGATTCTGAGGAGCTGCTTGAGCTTGAGGAGACCGATGAGCTCGATGAGCTTTCAGAAGAGCTTGAAGAAGACTCGCTCGAGCTGCTTGATTCAGAAGAGCTCGAAGAAGACTCGCTCGAGCTACTTGACTCAGAAGAGCTTGAAGAAGACTCGCTCGAGCTGCTCGATTCAGAAGAGCTCGAAGAGGATTCGCTCGAGCTGCTTGAGGATTCGGACGATTCCGATGAGCTGCTCGAACTTGACTGCCAAGAACTGGATGATTCTGATGAGCTGCTTGAAGATGACTTAGAGCTACTTGGTTTCGCCCCACCTTGTGATGAGGGCGACGAGCTTGAACTTGATTGCCAGGAACTGCTGGATTCAGATGAGCTTGAGCTTGATTTAGAGGAGCTGGATGAACTACTTGATTCAGAACTCGAGCTTGAGCTGGATTCAGAGCTTGAGCTGGAGCTGGATTCTGATGAGCTCGAAGAGCTGCTCTCAGAAGAGCTTGAGCTGCTTTCTGATGAGCTCGATGATTTAGAGGAGCTGGAGCTTTCAGATGAACTGCTGGAGCTCGACTCACTTGAGCTCGAGGATGATTCCGAAGAACTTGAGCTTTCAGAAGAGCTGCTCGAAGAGATACTTGAGCTACTGGAACTCGATTCACTTGAGCTTGAGCTTGACTGCCACGAACTGCTGGATTCGCTGGAAGCCGATGAACTGGATTCAGACGAGCTTGAGGATGACACAGACGAGCTCGATGAGGATCCAGATGAGCTTGATGAAGACTCGGAAGAACTCGAGGAAATGGATGAGCTACTCGATTTCGAGGAGCTGCTACTGGATTCTGATGAGCTTGACTGCCACGAGCTGCTCGATTTTGATGAGCTTGATGATTTACTAGAACTTGATGAGCTTGACTCGGATGAACTGCTCGAAGCCGAGGAGCTCGAGCTCGACTTAGAAGAGCTTGAGCTTTGCCAAGAACTCGATGACTCCGATGAACTTGAAGAACTCTCCGAGCTGGAACTACTTGATTCAGATGAGCTACTGGATTCGGATGAACTAGACGAGCTTTCCGAGCTTGAGCTACTCGATGCACTCGAACTGGAAGAGCTCTCAGATGAACTTGAGCTTGCTGAGCTGGAACTCGATGATTCACTCGAGCTGGAAGAGCTTTCCGACGAGCTTGATGATTCCGATGAGCTCGAGACTCTTGTAATTTCAGCCTTGAATGTAACCGCACTGTCAACACAGACCATAGCGCGGAGGATAGCGGGAGGATACGTCGCCCAAATATTTTCAGCGAGAATATTGGTGTGGCCGAGCTGAACCTTATTTTGGACGCTTGCCTTCTCGATAGGTACAAGTCTATTCAGGAGCTGCTCGGCTGTTACGCGGCTCTGTCTTGGCGTCGGATGGGACATCGATTCTCCTTACTTCGGCGGTCCGTTGCTCCACACACTACTAGGAGAAGAGCCCGGAGGGTAAGAAATACCAAAACCACGACCGCCGTGAGCAAATCCTAAACCAAGGCCTCTATTGCCCCGACCCCTGTTGACTCCAGGATTCCGAAAGCCTGGTTGGGCGTTTCCAGTGCAGTACCCAGCACCACGGCCGGTTCTTGATCCTTGCCCGGCGGGCCCTGTTCGATCACCTCTTGGCATGAATTTCACCTCCTTTCACGGAAAGATTATGATTCACTTTCTACCTTTTGAATGCCCATCCGATATTTGCAACGAACGCCATAGAGGTAAAAATCCATATCGTCTATGGTTCCGGTGACTTCGACGATCAAGGTATCTCCAGGCCCGATATCCGCGTCTGAGCCGAGTGTGTTGGTGTCAAGAGTCGCCCATCCACGTGGCGTTGTGTCAACAACGGTAATGGTATCCGTGTAGATTGCCGTCGTATTTCCATACTCAAAAAATCGCACATCGATGGTGATATCTTCTCCGCCACGTTGTTCAAGCACATCGAACTCAAAGGCAAGCTCAGCGGCAGACCCAGTGTCGATCCAATCATCTGGTAGCTGCCACGTGAACCTCGTAAAATCTGCGGCATCGTTAGAGAAGATGTATCCTTCAGTAGTTCCGATTTCTGCAGCCCCTGCAGCAAGTCCAACGCAAGGAAGGGGACCCCCTGGTGCCCCGATCGTGATGGCCGTTCCACTTACATATCCAATCGATGCGGTTTTGATTCCAACCCCCTCGATCCGAAGGAAACCGTCTTTTACCAAGACATTCCCTCTGTGAACGACCGGATACGCCACTGCAGCAATCTCGCTTCGGAGAGCAAAGCAAAGAATGCCTGTGACCAAAAAGATTGCAATCAAGACGCTCACTGCAAAGTGACCGCTTGTTTTTCTAAAAAGAGATTTCATAGTGAAGCCTCCATTAGTTGATGGTTATACTGGACCACTTGGGTACTCATACCCCGTCATTTCACTAATCCTTTTTTGAATATAAAGCAGGACTGTTTTTCTTCTTGCCTCTCCAGCCTTGCTCTCTTGATCGAGATACTTCTCAAGCGTAGCAACGTTGAACTCATTTTCTAAAAACTCCCGGACTTTTGAAACGTTCATATCCTGGAGGTCTACAAGTTGAGGAATTCGAAGACCTTCTGGAGAAACAGTTGGCGTTGCTCGAGTCTTTGAGATACCCTCAAGATCGAGCAGGTTATCTCGATCTTTCTTGAGAAAAAAACCATCATGGACGATATCACCAGGCTTGAGAAGAAAAACCTGGTTCTCTTTCCCATACTTGATGTTTCCATTTACTCGGTATGGCATTTCCGCCTCCTGGCTTGGGGGTTTGAGGTTACATTCGATCAACGTAAATTACGTGATCACGTTTTGGATAAGATAGCCCGCCGTATTACAGACAATCTCCTCGTCTGAGATCTGATGCTGAACTCGCACCACGTCTGACTTCGCAGGCTTGTCTTCGTACGTTTCGACCTGGGTTCCCTGGGCCTGGAAGGTATATGCAAAACTCATGGTTTTCTTTGAAGGCCGTGGGTTCACCACACCCAGCCAGATTTTCTTGCCCCAAATCCTTGTGATGGATTCAGCTGCACCCGGCATTGCCGTGTTCTGGCGGGCTCCCGGATAGACTGCCCTCATTCCGAAAAGTCGCTGTGGAAATCCATCTTCTGTCAACTGCCTGGAGTCTGATTCCTTCATGAGACTCCGAATTGCGGGGTGCCTTCTGACAACCCTCCAAACATTGACTGGAATCGCAATGGTGTTCGGCTCCGCAGCGCCAAGGGCAACCGCCTCACGACCGGTCTCGACATCAGCCTCTGGGTCAGAGTTAACGAAATCATCCCACATCGTGATACCACCCAGCATTGCCCAGTAACCAACGGGATAGTTGGCCTGGGTAGTGAGCAGAGCCGTAACCCGCGCATCATAATTCGTCAAGAGAAGCTCAAGAGCGATCTCCTGGGTTGTAACTGCAAGTTCGAGGTACTTCTTCCACTTTTTGAACTCACGCCAGTCGATTGGCTTCTCGAGGGTATGCTCATCGCAATGGTAGGAATCGGTGCTTAATTTCCAGTCAAAGGTCGCGGCTCGTGTTCCAAGAGCCCGGGTATCCTCATAACCACCTTGGAGATTGGTTTTCCCAAATCTGAAGAAAGTCCCATCCTCATTGTCTTCTCCAACGTCCACTACTGGAGCAAGTTTTTCGCCAATCAGGCCTTGCTGAGGATATGCAATCGCCATCTTGTTCAAAACAGGATTGATTTGTGCTTCATCACTTTTGGTAATAAACATGGCTTACCTCCATAAATGCTGTTAATTTCTCATCTCTTTTGCCTTTCTCCGCTTATCAAGCATCTCATCGAGTCTCATAGAGCATTGATGGAGGAAACCTTTAACGCTTTTGCATTGCCAGTCTGCTAAAGGAATCGTTTTTTTCCTTCTATTAAAAGGATCATTCTCTACCCGGCAGTGCCGGGCAGAGTTAAATTCAAAGCTAGCTAACTAAGCTGAGTTAGCTCTCTTTAACCTGTACGTGCCTGGTTAAGAAAACCTTAAACCTTTCGCCGTCCGCTGCATCCTCGAGGGCAATTCCGGCAATCATCTTTCCTGCAACCAGGGTTTGCCCGGTGCAATTCGAAAAACCACCTCCAGGATTTGTTCCGTCTACGGTTGCGTTGTATACAGCTGTGAGGGGATTGTCCCTGCTCACAATTCCAACCGCGTATCCCCAAGTCTGGCCGGCATAGACCATCGCCACAGAGTGACCATTCGTCTGATCGTATTGGGCAACCCCAGCGATTATCGTTCCATCACCAACCGCGCCTGCTGCTTGGGGTTTTACCTGATGGTCGTCGCTGCCTGGAATGACCGTATGATACTGATAGACAGATCCCTCAGCCTCAAGATTCCCCCGAAATGGATTATCCATCGGGATTGCTGGTGTTCTTGCCATGAGAACTCCTCCAATTTTTGATTGTTAACTCTTTCGCGCGAGCCTGAATCCGATTTCGTAAACTACTCTTTCTTTGTCTTGAAGCCCGGGATCATCTTCAGAGCAACATCCTCTGGCTTGCAATTTTTCGCTATGGCCTCAGAAAACACTCTGAAAGCATCCGAGTAGGTGACCTCATGCTTCTCCGAGAAAGCCTGGATATCCCTATCCAAAGCCGCACTTTCCTGATCGACGCCAGTCGGCACGGACGGAGCTTGAAGTTCGTCGTCCGTTTTCCCGATTCTATCGAGAGGTATGAAAACTGCCTTACCCTTGGAGTGCATTGTGGCCATCCGGTCGATCAGCTCAGCAAACAGCTCGAAGTGAGTTTTTTCAACAGCACCTTCGCCTTCCCCGAACTTCATGGTTTTCTGCCAATCAAGGGTCATTGCATACCGCTTAAGCGAAAGCTTATTTCCATCATCTTCGTCAACAACAGCAGGAGCTAATCCCAGCTTTTTCATATCCTCACAGAATGAATCGACTTCTTTGAGATGCTGCATTCGCTTCTCATGGGTCCGGGCTTGTTCCTGCGTTAGAATCCTTTCCTCATACGTCTCAGCCTTTCGCTGCAGCGACTCTCGCTCGGACCGTTCCTGCTTCAGTTCATTTCTGAGAGCTTCAACCTCATCTTTAAGAGCCTGCATCTCCTCGCTGGATTTCTCAGGGGCTGGATATTTTCCCTTGTACGGGGTCGGATAGGGGTATGCTGCCTTAGCCGCGGAAAGTTCACCAACCAGCGTTCCCTCGGTTGAAAGCTTGTCCACGAGGTCTTTTCCCATCAGGATAGTAAGCTTGTTTTTCTCAGCGGTTTTGACCGTGGCGAAGATTTCCCTGTTTCCATCAAGAAAAACCCTCTCTCCAGTTTTGAACTCGCCCTCCTTGGGATCTATCGTGAGCACCTTCTCAACGAATTCCTGTTTTGGTTCAACCAGTTGGGCCTTTGCATTTGAATCCTTGCCGGTAAGAACTATATCCTTCGACAAATCCGTACCAGCGGTTATGGTGATCGTAAGCGTGTTATCTTCCGAGAACTCGTCGAGCTTTCCTCGAAAATCACTTGCATCACCGAACACTTCCTCTCCGATCTTGAACGTGCCTACAATCTTGAGCGGTTTTACTTTAATCTGGGACATGGGTTCTCCTCCTAGCCAGATGGTTTGTGTACTTTCTTGGCTTTTAGAATTTATCATTGGAAGAAAAAGTTCTTCAGCTCCATCACCCTCTTCATATCTTGCAACCACATCGCCAAGACTCTTGATCCGTGGTATATCAGCACCAAGCAAAGCGACTCTTCGGAGTACCGGACCAAACTCAACATCATCAAATGTGAAATTCCGGTAAATTTCAACCGAGGGAAATCGATATGCTGCATTCTTGATTGCCTTGACAACCAGGTCCGGCACCTCTTTGAAATCTGCTATGAGCTTCTTTCCTTTAGCCTTTAGCGATGAAACCCATCCTGCAGCAGGAAGTCCACTTTTCTGGAGAAGTTCCTGATTCTCACCATGTCCTAGAGCTACCAGAGGGGGTCGGTGAGTTTTGATCAGCTTGTTGAAATTTTCAACAATTCTCTCCAAGTCCTTCTCGGTATAGGTCTTGCTCTCCACCTGTCCAATCTCGAAGATTAGAACGTTTTTGCATTCGCCGTATTCTTCGAAGTCGTCAAATTCAAGCAGAAAAAGGGGACATCCGAATTTAAGCGCATTGATACAGTCCTCGACCTTATCTTTATCCGAAAAATCATCTTGCACAGGGCACTGCTCTGCGAAGTGACACAGTGATTTCGGCCAAGGGAACTCAGGATGGAGTTCTTCAGAGGGAATTGGGAAGGGATACTTCTTCACTTGATCTGAAAATGCCCAGGGAGACGTGCTGCTCTTGGGCATGGGGAACGGAAAACGGTATGGATTAAACATCGCTCCCTCCCTGAATGTATGAAATCTTCATCATGGTAGGATGTTAAGGAAGCGATTTCAGAAGTGTCAAGATCTTTTTTACTCTCGCCCAGAATTCTTCTGACCTGGACCCGCACTTCGTCTCCATGTCCAAAGATTACTGGAATCCTGTTGGGAGATTGTAAATAAGCCCTTCAGTCTCTTAGAATCTAGGGTGAATTTCCAGAAACCGTTGATAGCAAAAAAAGTAGCTTTGCCGGCTGTTAAGAGCCGACAGGCCGATGGAGTAGCTTTCGAATCATTCCAGAAGGATCCTGGTTTTGGCTTCAGATAAGACCTGTCTTCATTTGGCTTACCTCTCTCAAGTGCCCCTTCATCGGGGCAAGGAACCCTAGATGCGGTGGTAGAATCTTCCTCAATGGGATTGTCATTCAAGACAAAGCAGGTTACCGGATGCTTTTCGTCCTCCGGAAGGTCAAATAGGAAACGCCAAATGGTTCTTGATGGACCTCCACGAATCACCGTCTGGCCTTTGAAAACTTGAAGAATTAGACTGAAGCCTATCGACTTTTCTGGCAACTTCATGACTTCCTCCTAAGCTTTGGTCTGGAATTTTATTTGACAGATCTGGAATTTGTCAAGTAGCGTTTTGAGCTATGAAGACAAAACAGATAGGAGGGGCGATATTATCTACCGGGAGTTTACAAGCCAGAAAAATTGGAGCTTTTAGATTCACGCTTACTCGAGGGGATGGAAGTGCTGTAGACGAAGGGCTTTTGAGCTACCTCATCATCTACAATTCAGCGGGGGGGGTTCTCTCCACTACGAAACGCTACAATCCCACAACAAATGTTTGGACAGTCATACTTGACCATCCAGAAGAGGATGGAGATCCTGCTGGCTACTGGGCAGCGTACAGATGCACTGCATACAGCATTGCAAGTCAATACCCGCTTAGATACAAACCAGCCGATCAGTGGAAAATAGAAGACCTGATACAACCCGGCGACTACACTGATGAGATCCCCTATTGGTGGACATTTCTCCAGACAATAGATGCCCCCCTTGCGGACTTTACCTGCGGATGGGGCTGGGAATGGCCTGGGGGTGATATTTATAGGTTTGGTGTTGATTGGTACGCATTGGCTCCAGGAATCACAGCTGTGATAAAAACCCGGATTGTTAGGTCTTCGGTCCCATATCGTATAACCGAATCAACCGCTGTCGATGCCGACTCACCACCTTTCGCATGTTTCAAAGGACCGAGAGTGTGGAGTGGAGAAGTGGGACCTCTTTCATACTGCTTTCCTTTTGGAGGACCAATCAATCATTGTGTGGGTGAGGCTGGTCCAGGTTTTTTTTGGTTTGGTACTTCATGGTGGGATGGATGGGAAACAACCAACACGCTGGCGAAAGTAAGGGTTTTCGGCGAACTGCTTGATGTGGAAGTTCTTCCTTCGACGATAGAGAGCGTTTCCGTGTATGGTGAATACCCTCCGTTTGTTCCAGGGCGTGAACATAAAATGTCAGTGGAGAATATCTCTGAAGATCTTGTTGTCACGTGCAATGGTGGAGGTTCTTGCGCAGGAGTTGTGGTGAGAGGCAACCAGATATGGACCCGATTTGACAGATCGCTTCCACAAGTACAGGCAACCTGGAACTATTGATGCCAGAAAGAAAGATGAAGATAGAATATCGTTCTACTGCTGGTAAGTTATCCTAGATGCTGTCGACGTAAAGGATCTTAGATGCTATCTCTGATCAGTGCGCTTTTTGCTAAAAAAATCATGCCTTCTGGTGATGAGCATGATCTTGGCGTTCTCTCCACTCGGATTGTTACAAAGGCTTTTCGCGAGCTAATAATCGATGCTCTTCAAGCCCCGGTCGATTTAAGCACATTCAAGTATCATGCAACAGGCACCGGAACCGGTGAAGCACTTGAAACAGATACCACACTGCAAGCCGAGATAGCGCCCAGAACTTTGGGATCGCAGGAGGAGAAAGAAGGTGAACCATGGACCTATCAGTCGATTGCAACGGTTTCATATGTCGGAGAACACTCCATAACCGAGCATGGCATTCTTTCTGACACAATTTTTGGCACCCTTTTGGATCGAAGTGTATTCGAAGCGATAGAAGTTGCAGATGGAGACCAAGTCGAATTTACCTATCTATTCCAAGTTGCAGAATGCGCTGTTATCGAGACATTGGGAATTCCTGAAGAAATTCCTGAAGATCTCTGCTCATTTTCAAGTATCCTGATTTTTGTTGAAACTCTCGAGCATTATTTGAAAACGATTTCTCCCTCAGTCTTTGTCCAGGGAATCCAAGATACCCTTAAAGATCATTCAATTACCGAACGCCAGTTCCATGATCTTGATACCAAAATTCACGGCATAGAGGACTACGATGTTGCAAGAAGAAACTTGGATATTATGAAGGACAGGTATAGGAAATGACAGCTACAGCCGACATGACTGATGAGGAAAAGAAAATCGCAATACTCGCATCACTGGACAGATGTTTAAAAATAGTGAAAACCCTGTTCCCTGGTTTAGTCGGCTACGGCTTGAAAACACTCTCGGAAGCCAGAGATCAGTCTGCTTTCAACCGCGCTGCACAGCGAATTGAAGGTCGTCTCCCTGAGAAAAACAGAGATGGGGAGCAATTCTTAGATGAGGGAGATAGGCAGCTTGGAGCACACCTCTTAACATACTACCGAAGATTTTTCACTAAATAAGGAGAGCTCAAAATGTCTTACTCAGAACATATGGATCTTCAGCTACTTTGTGCAAGGATCGATGAGTACACCTGCTCAATCTCAGATCTACTTTTTACCGGTTCCGGCCTTAACGATATTACGGTTGGAGGAATAATAACTGCCCTGCGTCCCCTCCGCTTCCGGCTCGAAATAACGGAAAACGGGACTGATTTTGACTATTTTAAATGGTCGAAAAACGGTGGGCGTGCTTGGCATGCAACCAATGTTCCTATTGGATCAGCGGATACATACATCGAGCTGGATGAAGGCGTGAAGGTGAAATTTACTTATGCAGGCGGACTCAATGTAAAGCAACATACCGTGAGGGATTACTGGGAATGGACTGCTAATCCAGTTCACAGCGCAGAAGAGCGAAGAATGGCTTACGACTGGGTTAACGATAGATTAAGGTCAAAAATGAGTACACCAGTTGGCAGCCCATCAAATGTGGTAGTTCTCGCCGAGGCCAACTACGCCTGCTATGTCATTTTACGCGCAAACGGTGATCCTGATGCCCCCATGTTCAGAACTGAGGCTGACTCCTTAATCTCTCAGTACATCAAAAATGAACTGGAAGCGGGTACGCAATCAGGTCCGTCGACTAACTCGAGCGACATCATGCCGGTCTTTACTCGTGGAAAAAAGGATTGGGATCGCGTGACAGTGGGTGAAACGATGGGTAGAAGATCAGGATATGCTGGAAATCTGGATGATTGGTAATGGCTGTACCCGTCGAAATTTTAGGTGAATATTCGCCTATTGAAACCTCAGTGGATGAGTATTCACTAATTGAGATCTTAGTGAATGAAGAATCGGTAATTACAATTCTAATAGATGAAGAGGCGCCAATTTGAGCCAGATCTTCAGAGGCCAGACTGAACTTAGAATACGTTTGACCACCGGCCAGGATATTACGGGTGCCTTAGCTCAGTATATTCGTGCAAGAACCCCGTCGGGCGTGATCAAAAGCTGGATTTCCACGATCGAGGATGCTTCTGAAGGGATTATCTACTACGATTTAGTTGGAGGAGAGCTGAGTGAAGCAGGACTTTGGGAATTTTGGGCCTACGTAACTTTTGCTGATGGTAGATCTGCTCCAGGTGAATCGGTCTACGTCAATATCTTTGAGAAGGCTTCAAGCAGCTCAAGTTCGAGATCGTCGAGTAGCTCATCAGAATCTTCCTCAAGTTCCAGCTCAGAGTCATCATCGAGCTCTTCGGAGTCTTCTTCCAGCTCAAGTGAATCGTCTTCGAGTTCCTCCGAATCTTCGAGCTCCTCCTCTGAATCATCATCCAGTAGCTCTGAGTCTTCATCGAGCTCTGAGTCTAGCTCAAGCAGCTCTTCTATCTCATCGAGCTCATCAGAATCTTCATCGAGTTCATCCGAGTCGAGTAGTTCGAGTTCAAGATCCTCGAGCTCATCTGAATCGTCATCCAGCTCATCCAAGAGCTCAAGTTCTAGTTCGGAATCCTCCAGCTCGTCCGAATCGAGCAGCTCTAGTTCTGAAAGCTCAAGCAGCTCGGAGTCTTCCTCGAGTTCAAGTGAATCATCGAGCAGCTCATCTGCAAGTTCCAGCTCGTCTGAATCTTCCAGCAGTTCATCAGAAAGTTCTAGTTCCAGCTCGGAGTCTTCTAGCTCCTCAGAAAGCAGCTCAAGCGAATCGAGCTCAAGTTCTTCAGAGTCATCGAGCAGCTCAAGCTCTGAAAGCTCCAGCAGCTCATCTGAATCATCAAGCAGTTCGGAATCGAGTTCATCATCCGAGTCCTCCTCAAGTTCTTCAGAAAGCTCTTCGAGTTCAGAGAGCTCTTCGAGCTCCAGCGAATCGAGTTCATCTAGGAGCTCATCGAGTTCATCTGAGAGTTCCAGCAGCTCTTCAGAAAGTTCCTCAAGCTCAAGTGAATCGAGCTCAAGCAACTCTTCGGAATCATCCTCAAGCTCTTCGGAAAGCTCGAGTTCCAGCTCTGAATCAAGTAGCTCTTCGAGCTCATCAGAATCCAGTAGCTCATGGCAGTCTTCTTCGAGTTCGAGTGTATCATCATCGAGCTCAAGCAGTTCCTCAAGCGCGTCCTCATCAAGTTCCTCAGAAAGTTCAAGTTCGAGCTCTGGGAGCTCCCAGAGCTCCTCAAGCTCTTCTGAGTCGAGTTCCTCGAGCTCATCCACTTCAAGCAGCTCAAGCTCTTCCAGGTCTTCAAGTAGCTCCTCGAAGAGTAGTTCGGAGTCATCATCATCAGAATCCTCGAGCTCTGAGAGCTCCTCCGGATCCTCCAGCTCATCCAAATCTTCATCAAGCTCCTCGGAGTCGAGCAGCTCTTGGCAATCATCAAGCTCGAGTGAGTCTTCTTCAAGCAGCTTGGAGGCATGATGTGGGTCAGATTTTTAGAGATCAATCAAAACTCACAATCAAGCTCACTACATATGTCAACATAGCCGGCGCTACTGTAAAACAAATCAGAGCTCGACTACCTTCCGGGCTTATAAAGACCTGGAATGCAACATCGGAGTCTGATTCGATCGGAAAAATAGTCTACGAATGTGTAGATGGAGATATTTCGGAGGCCGGACTCTGGGAACTTTGGGCACACATCACATTTGCATCTGGAAGAACCGCGGACAGCGATTCGGTCTACGTAACAATTTATGAGAAGGCTAGCTCAAGCAGCTCTTCCAGATCCAGCTCGAGCTCATCTGAATCAAGCAGCTCCAGTTCTTCCGAGTCTTCAAGTTCAAGCAGTTCTGAGTCTTCAAGCAGCTCAAGTTCATCGGAAAGCAGTTCAAGTTCATCGGAAAGCAGCTCAAGCTCAAGTTCATCTGTCTCAAGCAGCTCAAGCGAATCTTCCTCGAGCAGCTCGGAGAGTAGTTCAAGTTCTAGCTCCTCAGAATCATCGAGCTCATCGGAAAGTAGCTCAAGCTCAAGTTCATCTGTCTCAAGTAGCTCAAGCTCATCAGAGAGTTCCTCAAGTTCATCTAAATCAAGCAGCTCCTCAGAATCTTCTAGCAGTTCATTTAAAAGTTCATCAAGTTCTAGCGTTTCAAGCTCCAGTTCGAGTGAATCGAGTTCAAGCTCTGAATCATCCTCAAGTTCTAGTGAATCGAGCTCAAGCTCAGAATCATCATCAAGCTCGAGTGAATCCAGCTCCAGTTCGTCTGAATCAAGCAGCTCTAGCATCTCCTCTAGTTCATCAGTTTCTTCAAGCTCCAGTTCAAGTGAATCCTCAAGCTCAAGTGAATCCTCCAGCTCCAGCGAATCCTCGAGTTCAAGTGAATCCTCAAGCTCAAGTTCTAGCGAGCCGCCCGTGCCGTGTGCTTGGGATTCAGGATGCAAACATGCCAATTATATTCTCTCAGGAAGTGATAAAATCGCTACGGCTAATGTTAATGTCTACAAGGCATTACGTGGAACTGTATCACACAATTCTGGAAAATATTACTTCGAAGTGTATGTCAATTCGGTGGAGAACTTTTCTAGAATCGGATTAGCGAATGCGGATATTTGTAGCTACTTGGGTGAGCTCTTGGGCAGTTCTGCCAACTACCAGGGGTGGGCTTTGGAAGAGGGAAGCTATAAATATCATGGTTCGTATTCTGCCGTTGTCCAAGGGGCTTTTGGTTCGGGTGATGTAGTTATGATCGCGGTTGATCTCGATGCTGGAAAATTCTGGGCTGGAGTCAATGGAGCCTGGGCTGGTGATGATGTTGCTCACATAGGCAACCCAGCTGCTGGAACGAATGCCCTCTACACAAATGATGGTTTGGATACTCTAGACCTTTTCCCAGCTGCATGTGGCTACTATTCAGGTCAACAACTCACTATCCGATGCTCCTCAGGGGAGTTCACTTATTCAATTCCCGCTGGTTTCAGTGCATGGAATGATTAGAGGAAAGGAATAGCGCAGACTGGTGATTCATGTGAGGAATTAAATTCGGCTTGACAAAACCTGAATCCGAGGCTTATGGTCGAACTAAGGCTAGAGGTACCATAAAAAGTCTTCTCAATCTGAAACAAGAGGCAAAATAATGAACCTTCAAACCCTCATCAAGCAGACAGCCAAAAGCAAGACGAACGAGTTCAACGTTGTGATAGCGCCGCTGATTGTGGGTGCTTTTACCAGCTTGGGGATAGAGGTGCCGCTTCCAGTGATTCTTGGGGGATATGCACTGGTCAACTTCATTCTGAGAACCTGGTTTACGACCAAGTCCATATCAGAAAAATAGATGAAGCCTGAGAAGGAAAAGAGGATCCGTGGAGTAGAGTCAGAGAAGTTCAGACTCGCGATTGACGCTGTTGGGTGCAAATATCATACTCTTGAAGCAGTCAACGACTTTCTTATTCAGCTGGCTGCAACGATAAAGGTCAAAATCAGATCTCTCACTCTCCTGGAAGTAAAAAACCTGATACAGGACAAGCCCCCTGGGATCATGGCATCAGTTCTTTTTCTGGAATCATCCATGGTACTTCACGTTTCGCCTGAGAATGAAGAGATTTCATTGGATATATTCCTGTATCATGACGCAGACGTCGCTCTTCTTGTAAATGCTTTGGAATACTTCTATCAGCCAAGAAAAATGAATATTGAGGTGAGACGAAACATCAGTACCAGCCTACCCTTGGATGGTAGTTAGAGCCCCTGGGGATGAGGTTGCGAGCAGAGTATTCGTATCTAATCTGACCTCTGGATTTCGCTCTTGCGTAAAGCCGATTCCAACCAATTTGCAAAATTTTCGCCTCGGTCTCTTCAAGCGCTTGATTCTCAACAACTTTATGCAACGCTGTCGCAATGTCTTCATATGATATTTCATCCCGGTTCCCTTTTCTGAACTCCTTTATAACATATTCAAATGCGGTCGGAATTCTAGATAACTTCACTCCCAACTTCTCAAGCTCCTCGGCGTCTTGCGTAAGTTTCAACGCTTTTTCAAGTTCACCTTTTCGCTGTTTGATTTGTTTTGATTTAGCTAGCTGTTCTCGAACTATAGCCATTCCGCCAGCCACCTGAAACTTGTCGATCTTCGGCTGAATTTCATCAGAAAAAGCCGATTGAGTTCTTTTTGGAATCTTTTTTCCCTGTCCAGCTACAATCTGAGATGAGAATCCAGAGGTCTTGGAGTGACCTCCAAGAGTGCCTTTGCCTGTAGATATGTTAGATGAAAATGATTTCATGCTATCCTCCTAAATTTTTCTCCCAGATGCATTGAATATAATACATTTGAAATCACCATCAGCCATGTGTGGCATCGCTCCAATGGAGCTTATGTCAGTTATTTGAACGTTCGCTTGGACGACGCCGACTGTAGAGACAACGATTCTCACATCGCAGGGCAGTCGAATCTCTCCTTCGTAGGTTCCACTTCCCTCCAAACCCATATCCCCAAACAGTGGCGCACCATGAAGCTCCTTTCCACAGCTGTAAAAAGTTATCCAGTCGGTTTCACCAAGAGGAAGAAATTGAAGCTTGAAGACAAGATCCCCAGCTTCTGTCCACACGGCATGACACAGAATGATAAACTCAAAAGTTATCTGCTCAGCAATCGCCATATACCCGGGATCAAAAAAACCACGATAGATCTCCTCATCTTCCAGTGAGATCAGGGAAGTAGGATTCTTGCTCTTCCACGTGCCTATCTCATCTTCATCTTCTGTGCCTACAAGCTCCTGCCACGCGTTTTTTACAGCAGCTGTATATCTAAACGGTACACTCATACATTTCCTACGCTCTTAGTTCGATGTTCTAAATTCTAACTTTATTCCAAGTCCCAGCTTCCTATTGAATATTTGAGCACAGCTTCATAGAGGGGATCGCCTGGTAGAAAAGTGTCAAAAACACGACCACGCGCTTGCCAAATTCGCATCTGATCATTTACCTGCTGCAATAGCCCGTTATTTTTTGTTTTTTTGGCATGACGTCTGATTTTCCCTAAAACAACACCCGGCTGTCTAGCGGGTCCGGAAACCAGTGGTTTTCCAAATTTCCTTCGAGGATCCCCGGTTTTTATCGCTGGACTAAACGCTTTGATTTTCACCAGTTAGGATCCTCAACCTGATATTAGTACCACCCAACCTTTGGATGGTAGTTGCTTCCACGTGGAATTCTTGGGCTGTCTGAATAGAGTAGCGGAAACGCATCATGGACGTTTCCGTTTTCATCAAGATCAACGAATCCAAACCAGGAAATCAACTTCCGCTCAAGGCTTTGGGACGGAAATGCGGTCGGATCACGGTGTCTTGTGTAACCTGGATCCGGGGCTCGCGAGAAAAGAGCGCTAACTCTGTTAATCACTGCATCTTTAATGCCCATTGCACCAAGTTGCTTTTTGATGAGCTCTTTCTCCTGCCTTGTCAAGGAATAATAGTAACCAGCAAAATCTATCCCCAGATCTTTCAGAATTGCTTTTCTCTCCACGAACGTCTTGCTGAAAAAATTATATTCGTCACGGAGCCTCTGGAGTACAGAGTATTCAGGGCACATCTTTTTCGGATAGAGATCCTGCACAGATCCACGGGCTACTGGATTCCAATAACGTTTCACGGGAATATTTCTTCCAGGGGGTCCAAGAACATGAGGCCAGCCTGTCTGGAGAATATTTTTTTGCTCGGGGCTTAATCCACTGCCGCCGCTTTCGTTCCAGTAGATCTCAAGCGCTGCTGCAATGTCCCCATCTGTAATTCCTGAGAGCTGATTTTTGATCCTCTTTGTCGCCGATAGAAATGCGCTTGGGTTCCATTCAGAATCCGCTTCTGGTGCTGCAGGAAGAATCTCTTTCCTGGCACGTTCTGCTCGAATCACTTCTCTCAGCTTTTTCCGAGCTGGTTTCTTCTCCTCAACGGGCTCAATCTTCATTCCAGCAAAAACGAAGGGCTCTCCTAGTTTTCCATGAAGTTCAGGCCAGCCTTCCTGTAAAATCTCTTGGTGCAGAATTTCTTTACTTCCGAGTAGCTTCTCAGTCGTTTTCCACCCAAGAGCTTGAGCTGCCTGGCCGCGCAATGACCTTTGACTTTCAGGTCCAAGGTAAGAATAGTTGCAGGCTGCAGTAATATCTTCCCAGGAGTATCCTTTCTTCAAAAGACCAAATGCATGTTGCCACCATGGGCTGACATGCTGTAAGTCCGTGTATTTGAACTCTCCAAACTTTATGAGTCCATCGGAATGAAAGTCAATCTTAGGGCCTGTCTCAATATCATCGGAAAAACTCTTTGGCTTTTCTCTGAGTTGGGAACCCGCTCCAGTTGAGATCTGCTTGGAGTATGCTCCCCGTGAGCTTGTACCCCTTGCTCCACGACCAGTGGATACTCTATCTGAGAATGCCTTCATTAAAAATCCTTTAGCTGTAATACCAGTTCTTTTTTGGAGTGCCTACTCGTCATTTTCTTTGGTACAGTCCCAAACATCGCTGGTTTTTCACCAGTCTTGATCTTTATGCTAAAGGGGCCCCGGCGATTCCTCTTCTTTGGATGAACTCCTCGAATGGTGATCAGTCGAGTACTCTTCATTTGCTTCTCCTGGTTTTTCCAAATATGGTTTTTTTTCAATACGACGGAATGTCTTCATGAATAAATCCATCAGAATCAATGTCCACAAAACCCAGATATGCAACCGCACACCAAGCATCACCTCCCTCTGGAAATTTTCCAGGATCAATATACCTTGTGAAGCCAGGTTGTGGAGAGTGAGTTCTAAGCGCCTCGATCTTGTCGATCTCTGCCTCAGCTAAGCCCTCAACTTCCTGAAGTCGTGCACGCTCAGCTGGAGTGAATTTTGGAAGGATCTTTATCGTTGACCTTTCTCTTGATTCTCCCTTGATCTTCACCCTGAGAACGCCTCCTTCTTTTTTCCACCTTTTGACATCTTTGAGAATTTTTTGCCACTCTTTTGATCCGGCAACAACCTCAATCTCTCTCCTCTCTTCACCAAAAGCTATGGAGGATGAGAATGTCTTCATAGATTTCTGGACAGCAGATCCATCTCCAGAGCTGATGGATTTGCTGAAAGAACCCGCTGAAGTGCGCGTAGAAGGACCTGCGCCTGTAGAGACACCCTGAGAAAATGATTTGGTCATCAGTACCATCCTCTGTCTTTCTGGTAGTAATTTCCTTTCGGAACTACATTGGACTCCGAAAACCTAATCGGTAGAAATGCTGGGTGCATATTGCCGCTTTCATCTATATCCACGAATCCGAGAGCGCTGACAACTTTCCATTCATCTGAACCCTTCATGAAGTCATTCGGGTTTACAAACCGCATATATTTCCCACGTCGTGGGGTTCCGGCCAGATTGGTGATTTCTTTAATCTGGCTGCTGGAGTACCCAGCTTTTTGAAGCATTTTAACCTGGTCATGGGTAAGTTCGAAAATTCCCCCAATTTTGAGACGAGCCGTTTTCTTCCCTCCCTCTTTCTTTAAGGTTCTCTGGTCCTGGACTCTCTGAATTCTTTCTCTATCCGATTTAGGCATTATCGAAATCAATTTTTCAGCTTGTGATACGGAAAGTTTTTCTGGATGTTGATCAGCAAGCTTGAGTAATGCTTTGGCCTCTTTAAGATCACAGCCGAAGTAAGCCTGAATTTTTCGGATAAGAATCTTGTTACGAATAGATTTCTCATTGGTTGCATATCTCGAAATGCCTCTTGCGATTTTTGATCCTGTAGAGATGCTCTTGGAAAATGCATGAATTCTTTTCATTTTCGACCCCTATTCAGTGAACCAGCGGGTAGAACGATCACTGATATGCCCTTCGAGAACTTTCCGTTTCCGCTTAGCCTGGACCCCCGCTTACTGTACTCGAAGAAAATTTCATATCCTTCCTATATTTTTCACCCGATTTAGCTGGTATTCCGGCGTACCCAAATTCTTCATGTGCCGAATGATCTCCGAGGTTGTCCAGTCGCTCTTTTTCTCCTGCAGCAGAATATTCCGGACTATAACTGGATCCGTGTCATGCTTGAGCATATCCTCAATGACCGCACGTCTACTGCGTTCGATATTCAACTTCCTCATTGATGGAGAAGAGCTGCCATCGGTTTGGAAAACGGAAAATCGCGAGTTTGTTTCGATTCCCTCGCTGAATGTTCTATGTGATCTGGCCATCTCTACAAAATTCCGTGCTCTGGTGGGTTTTTATGAACTTTTACAATCCTGATAGCGTCAGAAGTAATCAGTACCAGCCCACATCCTTATGATAAAACTCACCGAAGATCCTTGGTTTGAGTACTTTTCGTATTTGCTCAACCTTCCATGAATGCCACGGGTACTTTTTTCGAATATCCATAATTTGAGATCGAGTCAATTTCTTCTGCCCGACAAGATAGTCACTCAAGGTCATAACGTACTCATCACTTGGCTTAAGTGTGAGAAGATGTTCAATCTCTTTGTTTGTTAAGCCAGCTTCTTTCAGTCCATCCAGAATAGTCGCTTGTTTTCCCTTCGCCTCTTCGTCCTTGGTTCTCTTTTTCTCCTGCTCTTCTTGAATTTCCTGAACCAAGTCCAAGATTTTTTCCTCTGTCCATCGATATCTAAAGTCCTTCTTCAGAGCATTCGTGAGTTCATCTACTATTCTCTTATCCGATCTACCAGAAAGCTTTCTCTTTCTCATTTCATCCCTGACAACACCTTTCATAACATGCCAGGTTTTTTCATCCTCCTGAAATTTCTTCAAGTCCTTGTTTACTTGAGTTGAGAAAACTCTTGGCAGCTTGTGTCTCGGCAGGCTCCGACCGGAGATCTTATTATTTGAGAAAGGAGGCCTAACAGTGCTGGATGAGGCGCCGCTTCCAACCGAAATCGTGGATGAAAAGGGCTTCGTCATTCTGCCTCCTGTCTTTCATTTATTTTTCTAGCTGGATTTCCGGCCCAAACCTCGAAATCAGGAACATCATGAGTAATAACGGCGCCGGCGCCTATGACCGCTCCCTTGCCGATTCGCTTAATCCCAATGATAAGCGCATTTATGCCGATGAAAGCATCTTTCTCAATAATCAGATCGATCGGTTCCATAATCTCAATCCTGGTCCTGCGTCCACGAGAATGATTCCAGTGGTGTCTGTGAGAAAAGATCCTTACACCAGACTGGATTTCAACATGTTTATTGATTATCACAGTTCCCACAACATCAATCTGAACATCGGTGCTGATTGAAGCTCCCTTGGATACCATCAGCTTGCCGTGGCCTCGATGAGGTTTTCTCGTTGAAAGCCCAAAATTTGAATGCCAGAGCATGCTAGTACCATCCTCTGCTGGCATGGTAGCCGTTGCCTTGAGGAATTCTAGGATTACATTCAGATTCCTTTTCTATATCTTTAGACTTAAGAAGCTTTATCCCTCGTCTAACTACTTCCTCAACTGCGTATCCAGCCGCCAGAATTCCGGTAAGCTTTCCAGCGAGCCTGGCGACAGACTTAGCAGTGGCCTTCATGCCAGCTTTTTTTAGAGCTTGTTTTGCTGCTGCCTCAGCAGCGGTAGCTGCTGCCTTTTCAGGATACCTGACTGCTAGAAGCTTCTTTAATCCCCTAACTTCCAGCTCGGCTGTCTTTGGAGGACCCATGGTATGACCCACCTCAGTCTTCCGAGCTTGCTTTATCATGTCTTGGACCTCCACGATGTGTTCCGTAACGATAGCCTGGGCTCTTCTGAACGTTCCCTTATCAATGAATTCGCCTTTTGAGCTCTCGATCAATATTTTTTTGGCCTTTTCAAAAGTCATTGAAGCGGTCGGAGTCTTCTGAAATTTCATCAGTTTGCTACTATTTCTCCCGCGCCTCCCAGAGCCTGTCTTTATTCCTTCACTGAATGTCCTATATCTCATCGGTACCACCTCACGTTCTTGATAGTTATTGCCTCGAGGAATTCTAGAGATCTACCTCCGAATAACCTCGTTTCCTCACTTCCTTCCGAACTATCTCATCTCTCTTTCTTGCCTCTTTCCACCAATCCTCGCTCTTGAAATTGTTCCACATACGCTTAACTTCTTTGGAAGTAGCAATGTCAATAATTTCGGGAGCCCATATTAATGGAGCTAAGTAGGGACTTGCGAGTAGTTTCGAGAGGTTGGTTGCTGCTCTCAAAGCAACTTTAGCAGAAAGCTTCAAGCCTTCCTTGAATGCGAGATGATTTATGACCCTAGAAGCAGTGGAAAAAACTCGAGTTTTCTCACCGTATTTTCGTCTTCCAACCCCCACAGCGGTATGAAATAGAGACGTTCTAGAGCTGCTACCAGTGGTTATTCCTTCGCTGAAAGACCTGTACTTCATCAGTACCACCCCCGGCTGGGATGATAGTTTTCTCCGTATCTCACAACCCCACTCGAAAAGGTCCTTTTCTTTCTCTCTTTCTCAATCGGACCGGTACCGCTCATTACGTTAGAGCTAAATCCACCGGTCTCTCCAATTCCAGATCCAACTCCACTGACAATCGTTACCTTGTTTGAGAAAGGTCGCTGCTTCATGCCTTCTCCATTCTAGACCGGGGCTTGCACCCCGGTCCACCCCCAAGCCAGTACGAGCTTCTGGCAGAGCCAGAAACAATTAAGATGTTAGAAACTGACTTCCAGATGTGTCAAGAATTATTTGGATTAGTTGATCTAGCGGAGGTCTCTCCTGGTAGGATGCCAAAAGCCGACGTACTCATTCAATCAGTCGGTGGCTGCTGAGGTGGGGATTCGAGTCAACGCTACATGTTCGATTTGACGATATTCACAATCCGAGCACGCATGGAAGCAGGCACCTTCCCTGGATTATTCTCCAGATCTTTTAACAGTTGCTGTGCACGCGTTCTTGGTACGGTGAGCTCAAGCATTACCAACTCGACTATCTTCTGATTTCGGCTCCATCCTGACGTCACGAACCTTGAACCCGGAGGCGTTCTTCTTGGAAGCTGAGCTGACACTAAGATGCCATCGCTGAATGTTCTGAACTGCTTGGACATTTTTCCTAAATCTCCACACCTACAATCTTTTGAAGCAGTCGAAATTTCTCTTCCTGATCTTTTGTGGGCAAGCCCGCAAGGTGACGCTGCTTTACCAGCTGAGGATTGTGCATCATATCAATAAGGACTGCCTTGGCTTTTCTCTGATCAACGTTCAATGCAGTCTGTACCTTATTGAGCATAATCCTATCTTTGTCCCAGGCGGACTCCTGGAAACCTTTGGCTGGGTGCACAGAAGGCTCTAATCCTCTGTTTATATCCTGACTAAAAGTCCTGTATTTTGCCATCTTGGTTTCCTCAAATTAGCTTGTTTTTAGAAGAAGCTGATTCGCTTTATTTAAGTTATCTTCGGTTTGTCCAATATAAGATAGGGCATCCCGCTGGTTAAATCTTATTTCCCCCATGATCCTTCCTGGATTCTGAGTCGAGTCGTCTTTAAGAGCTGATAGATTGGTGTTAAACACTTCTTTCACCTTCTGATAAGCATCGAAGCCTCTTTTTGCATTTGAATACAGGTTGATCAGTCGTTGCTTTGTCTGAACATTTAGTTTACCTGAGCTAATTTTTTCATAAAGTGAGGACAACTGTTCGGCTGTCACGCCCAGTGATGCAATGGATGCGTAAGATGCGGGAACCTCTCTAAATTCAGAGATTCCCTCAGAAAATCTTCTAAGCTTCTTGATTTGGGAGTTCCTACTGGATCTCGTTCCTGCAGTGGGCTTCTGGCCGCGATTTATTGACTCCGAAAATGTTCTGTATGCTCTACTCATCTGCTGTCATCCCCATTCTTCAGTTTAAAAATGATCAAGAATCACAAATTACCATAAGCGGTTTTCTGCGGGTTTTGCACCCTTGAAATTTTCTTTCGGGTTTTCGAAAAGCCATGCGTCCTCTACCTGTCTAATTTTTACCTGATAGTCATGGGGTGTCTCCGCCTCAGGTACAAGCTTTGCTAATTCCTGAACTAGAGCCTTAAATCGTGCTTCTTGAAATGCACGTCGCTCTGTTACACTAAGATTTACTCGGGTTCTTGATGCTGGTAGCAATCGGAATGGACGAATCTGAAGAATGTGAGTTATAACAAAGTTTTCTATTTGGTTTCGTAGACCTGGCGTAAGCTCGAGAAATTTATCTGGAGTCCTTCTTCGATCTTTCTGTCCAGTGGCGATATTTTCGCTGAAGGCTTGAACCCGTGTTTGAGATCGAGCACCTCCAGGACGTCGAGACACTGAGATTCCTTCACTGAATGTCTTTGGCTTTGACATTTCTAATCGCCGTCCTTTCTCTTTACGACTCCTCTCTTTCAGCTGCACCTTAGAGCACTGGTACGCGTGCCGGTACTTGAAGATTAGGAAGTTGATTCCAGGGATGTCAAGCAGAAATGTTAAAACGGGCTTGGATGAGGAGAGTAGCCCTTAACGCAAAGCATCAAGGTTTTTCTAAAAGAATTCTGACTGAAGTTCAATCCTTCAAAATTCTTTCTCCCATTCTTGCTTTTCATCAGCCTGCACGTTTAATCTCTGGATGGCTCTCATAGCTAGGCCGATCAAGTAGGTAAATGATCCAGGTGGGTTACTGACTGTTCTCCAGCAAAGCTCTCCAGTTTTTCTCCTCAGGATCATCACCATGTGGGTAATCTCGCCCTTCTTGGAGAGATCGAGAAGTTCCTCGAAGACCTTGGTTTCTTCGCCAACAAGGTAGATTAAGTCACCCATTATCTCAAAGCTCCGCTAGGCGCTCCCCTCAAATCCATGTTCCTTCATCCACCTCTCCATTTCTTCCAATGAATCGAAGATCCCAAGGACAAGAAACTGACTTTCACCTTCAAACTTAAGTAAGGTTATCGCTGTTTTTGATTCTCCAACTCCTAGGTCAAATGAGCAGAGCATCTTACTTTGTCTCACCCCCCCCAGCTCAAAGTAAGAGGTTCTGCACTCAGCTCTATCTTTTTCTTAAGCTGGATCTCAAGCTGTTCACTTAAATCCAAAAGTTGTATCGCCATGAGAAGATAATAGTCTCTGGATCCTTCATAAATTTCAAGACTTTGCGCGAGGCAGTGCACTGAATGGACGATTGGATTGTGCTCTACTGCTTCCCGAATGCGCTGTTTAAGTTCGGGAATAGATGGATTGATACTCATTTCACTTCCTTCATTTTCTCACCCGGGGTTCCCGGTCTCTCGCGCTTCACCCCAGGAGGATCATAGCCTGGCTCCCTTTCTTAGAATCGTCTTTCTAAACTTGATTGTGCATTTGGGAATAACCATAATATCACGTACCTGATCGATGTCTGAAAAATAATCCTGTGCAAGCGCGATTGTTTCATTGGTTTCATTTACGAGCATTCCACTCACCCATGCTTGGCAAGTCTCAAAGGTTTCATTAAGATCTTTCTGATACGAAAGACGATTCCAATCTTCGGCATATACCATCACGATTGAAAAGGGAACCTTGTGCTTTTCTCTCTTAGCTATTCTAGCATGGGTCGTATGATCGGGAGGCGATGATCCAATAGGACCTGCCGGCTTGGGAACATCCGGCTTGTTTTTACGTAGCTTAGATACTTGCCGGGAGGCAAGATGTTGGTCTATAGCGCTGATTACCGCTGTTAAATTCAAACCTCCTCCGTCTTTACCATCTTCTAATTCAAGAATGAGACGCTTTGCCTTTTCACCGAATGCATTTGTAAAAAGACAATTTGCGATTTTCTCAGCTGTTGTCATAATTATTCTCCAACGCTAAATCAACCATCCCGAAAGACCCCTATCCTTGAGAGTTGTGTTGAGCGATTAGTCCGGAGGAGTTTTTCTTAAATACCAATAATCATAACCAGACATCTCCTCAATCCTCTTCATAATACAAGCACCACATAGCATTCCAGCACCTTCAGGCTTTCCACTAGGCTTAATTTTTTCCCATAACTCATCCGGAATAACCAAGTCAACTTTGTATTGATTGCCACAATCTTGGCACGTGCAGCTCATGAGAATTCTCCCCGGTTCCAAGCTAACTCATCTAGCTATGCTAGGTGGGGATTGAACGATTTATGAGGATCTTCTGGTATAAATACTGTGAACGTATTTGGATTTTCTGCAAGTCCAGCATTCGAAAAGTGTGGATCGTGGATTAATCCATTTCGCCAAACTACAGCATGATCCGCATCTCCTCTTGGAGATTTCGCGCAAGCAACACACAGAATGTCTTCTATAACGTGCATATCCTCTGGTAAAAACTCGAACGAAACAGCTTTAAAGCCATATTCTTTCATCAACCAGTCGTTATTTAATTTCCAATATTCTGAAAGATCCTGTGTCTGTTCCCAAAAGTTAGGCATTTTATCAATTGGAAATTCAAATATTGACGCCACACATGCTCTGAAACAATCCCCATGTGTATCATCAAATATTGTTTGTTGTACTGGTTTCATGTCTTTTTTAAATGAATGAAATTGTATGCTGTCTGCTAGACTGCTTGCTAGTCAAATAATGACTTAACATAGCTTCTCATTTCGTCTGTCCATTCGTGTTCTCGGAAGTATTCTCTCCATGGAACATAATTTGTCATCATGTCGCCATTATAACATACGCATCGATTTGACCGTCTTGTTCTACGGTTTCTTTTAACGATCCCTTCTCAGTTTTTTTTAGGTCCTCACTGATCTTCTTTCCATGGATTATATCGGCCTGATGAGAGGTAAAGTGCTCGTCATGACGAATAGCACATCTTTCCTCAAATCCGCTCAGCGTTTGATAGAGATCATACCAATCCGCCTGAGTCCATTCTCCTGTGACTGATATTCCTGTAACTCTGAATTTCATAAGGTCTCCTTAATGCTATTTACGAATCGCTTTTTGCATCCATTGCCAGTGTTTTGTTAGGCCTGAATATTACAACAGCGGATCCAAGACGTGGACGACCTGTTCTCCCGTCTTCCTGGCGGAACCATAATCGGCCCCGGATCCATCTTATTTCTGCTTTCAAACAAAAATTATGAAACCAATCTGTATCTGTCCGTACATTCAGCACGAATGCGAGGCCCAAGAGGATGGTGAGGAGAAAGATTAGTTTTAGGGTGTAGGAGAACATTTCACCACCATTTAGAAATGAAATGCCATCCTACCCAAAAAATTGTTCCCCAAAATGCTATTATCAAACAAAGGATAAAAACAATCATTCCCCAATAAAAATTATCTTTTTTCATCACAAACCGCCTTTCCCCCGTCGGATATCGGGTGACGGGGACCCCGCCTCTTTAGGAGAGGGAAGTTATGCGAAATTAATAGTAAAAGAAATCCTGATACATCGGCTCGAACCATTCGTCTGTCGGTGCAATGGTGCCGGTTTCAAATTGTTCTGTTGTGATCATGGCTCTGCCGAGTCGGGTTTATTGGCCTTGTTAGGTTTTTCATTTTCTATAGGGCATAACGCTAGAAAATCATCAATCGTTAAAGAGCAATCCTCAATCGTTTCCCAAAATACTGCGAAATAAGGACAGTTGATATTTTTGCATATTCCTGATGAAACATATTTTAATTGTCTCTTCCGTATTCTTGTATACTTCTCTGCCCATTCACTCGGAGTAAGACCGCTTCTGCCAATTTTATTCTGTCTAGCCATGAGGTTGTAGCTATAAGAGCTTCTACCTGCAAACCTTCTACTCATTTCTATCCCCTTTCTGCCTAATGTGGCTATCAGCCGCCCGAACGTTTCTGAGGCTCCGCTGGATCGGCCTGATGGGAGGATTTACTGGCTAAAAACTCATGCACAGCTTTACTCCCATCTTGGCAATAGTGCCAAAAATTTCGAGTAGTTGACGTGGTGTCCAATCATGGATTTCGTTTCCATAATCTTCTAAAAAAGCATCCCATAATAACATAATAATCCTCCCATCGCCTAAGTTAAGCCGCCGCCCTTGGCGGTCGGTTCTTTAACTGCTTGTTAGGTGTGCTCACGTGGGTAACAAAAAGCCCTTTCAGAGATTCACAAGCCAGCGTTACTTGCTGCCCATCCAGGTTTGTTGTCTGCATAATATCTTTCCAGACAAACATTACGCATTTACAACTACCTTCTGTTACCCCATCAGCAAACCTAACGTTTAGCTAACCCGCCGAGGTATCCGAGGTCGGGTTGAGCGGCTTGTTAGGGGGAAATTCCTGACAAACCCAAAGAAGTGATATTCCCTGTTTCGCTGCCATTTCATCAAAGCAGGAAGGACATAAAATATTGCCTTCAAAATTCTCAGTGATTTTTTCCCAAAGATAATTTGGAGCCTCCCAAATTATTGGAAAGGTCTTATTGCATTTTCGGCATCTCTCATTGCTTGACAAATCATCATATCTACAGTCCAAAATTTCCTCCTAACGCAGCGATCAGCCGCAGGCTTTAGCCTGTCGGCTGTATTGCCTTGTTAGCGGGAATTTTCGGTTCGGATTAATCCAATTAAAACATTACCAAGAACAGCACCGAGCCACCATTCCCATTGCACTACTTCATAATCGAGTGCCATCAATAAAATGGCGATTACTATGCCTTGTAGAATGCTTATAAAATATACCATTGTCTGACCTCCTAGAAAATTCCCTCTAACAGTAGCAATATAAGTAAATTTTTCTACTTTTTCATAAATCAGTAAGCAATAACTGTTTAGGTATCCCTTCCAACAACTCCTTTTCAGTAGCCTCAATAGCCGTTTTTCCGTCTGATAACATGAGGTAGCTAAAAAACGAAACGCGGGCGCCCAACACTGTAGCTGAAATGCATCTTCCCTTAATATCGTGATAAAGCAGGGTTGCGGCTTGCACCCTCGCTGCCCTTTCATCTCTTGCGTTAGAAGGAAGGACAGGCCACACAGCTTTGAATTTTTCGCCGTGCATCTCAAAGCCAATCATGTAGGCAGCGTTACCATTGGCATTACTGCCGAATCCTTCGGCAAGCACCTTGCCGCCATATTGTTCGATCACTTTGGTTGCTCGCTCAATCCACTTATCAGGGCCGGATTGACTTGTTTTCCAGTAGTTGATTGATTCAGCTTCGGGTAATTCCATTGCTCTTTTCCCTTTTTGCAATGTTTTTGTTTATCCTCTCTACCGCCAGTATCGGCCCTCCTTGTAAGACATGACTAACCCCCTCCCATGTAAAAAACCATAGCCCGCCTATCTTTGAACCCCCTAATTCCCGCGCATGATTACGTATCCATCGGGGGGAGACCTCGAACCTGCCTGCCATGTTTTTGACATTTAATACCCCCTCTCTTGGGGGGGATGTAGCACTATGTTGGGGGGAGGGCAACATTAATTAAAGCCAAGTATAAATTTACGCATTTCGTCAGGAGTAGATAAATGGCCACTGAAAACCATCCTTGAACCCAGTTCAATGCCAGCATGGTTTGCGGTCTCTGGATGCTTTTTGAGATCGGAAGCCATTGATGCCCACGCTTGCCCTACATCGCCCATATCACAATATTCTAAAGCCCTTTTCTTACACCATTCTAAGTGTTCTGATCTTGTCATCTCTCTCTCCTTCCCCTCTTAGGGGTCATGGATTATTGTATATCGCTAACGCTTAGCTAACCCGCCGGTGCCTTCTCGCGTCGGGGTTGAATGACTGCTTAGCCGCCAATACCCACACTTGAGACACATAATTGCTTTGGTTCCCGTGAGGTTTTGCCAACGCCTCATGGGTCGCATCCGTACATGACATTTTGGACATCTCATTGTTTTCTACCTAACGATAAGGGTGAGCTGCGCTGGTCCTTTCGGCGTCGGTCTCCACCCGCTTGTTATAATTTCTCATCTGTAAATGTCTCACTATATTCAATATCATTTCTGTTTAAGAGTCTTTTGTATATCTCAGCAAGCCTAAGTACATCTTCCCCTTTCTTCAATGTGATTACCATTTTTTTACCTTGCCAAGTAAAAATAAGAGAAAACGGATAATCCATCGGATCTGATGTGTCTATTTTTTCATTACTATCCATGTTTTAGCCTCCTTGAATTATAACACTAAACTCACTTGCCGCGCTTTTTAGCGGTCAAGTGGAGCGTCTTGTTAGACAGATTTACTTTACTATCAGATATTATGTGTAGTTTCGTTTTTGGACACTCAATCCATTGTTTTCCGCACGATTTACATTCAACATTGGGAGCACCATAATTGATATACTCTGTAAACCATACATCTTCTGCTTTACAATAAGGACATTGATTCCCTTCCAGTTTCCCTCCAATAGTCAGTTCCATATTATTCTCCTTTCTACCTAACGTCCCGGGTAACTTGCCCGGCGCGCCAAATCTTTTTGATTGTCTAACAATGCTACTTTTATTTCTGATTCAGTTTGCATAGCAAGTCACCTATCGTGTTCAGCGGCGAAATATTTTAGCCTTACCCGTTTTCTGACAGCGAGGGCATTGCAGCATTTCACCAAGCGTTATTTCGTCCGCTGGATCAGCCTGATGGGAGGCGAGGCAGGCTTTACAGACCTCATAGACAAATGCTCTGACCTCTGTTGAATTTAAAATAAGCACTGTTAAACCGCCTTCATGTTCATAGCGTTTAAGTTCTTTGTTGTATATCTCACGATAATTATCTAACATAGTTCCTCCCATCGCTTAGCTAACCCGCGCCTTCTCGCGTCTGAGTTGAGCGACTTGTTAGCCAAATTGTCTTTCCTGCGCTCAAAAAATATGCAGATACCATAATCGTCCAATTCCATCCATT
>Ga0307428_1000184_pt1 | contig 50427 bp, 46 predicted proteins | sample SalMarWE160240MG_FD_202161 | JGI IMG/M metagenome (GOLD analysis project Ga0307428, IMG submission 202161) | Salt marsh sediment microbial communities from the Plum Island Ecosystem LTER, Massachusetts, United States - WE1603-240 | ecosystem: Environmental > Aquatic > Marine > Intertidal zone >...
ATCAAGGCTATCAAAATGTAAAAAGCTGGGTGGTTGATACTGTTAACGGTGAAAAAATATTGAATTTGAGTGATTTTGTGGCAAAAGTGGAAGCAATTCAGGATGATTATATCATATTAGAGAATAAGTGGGACCGGCAAATTGTGATTGACCGGGAAATGGCAGAAAATACACATCAGGAAATTCTGGAAATCTACCGGATTCCCTTTGATCGTTCGGAAGATTTGATGGAATAAATAACAGTTTAAATCTCCCACGTTATTTCCGTGATCTATTGGCGATAGGCTGAAAAGGAAATTATTCTGAATCGATTTTTCAAAATATTGGTTATGGGGCTCTTGGTATTAACAGGAGCCTTTTTTATTTATAATTTCTCGAATCTACAATCTTCCGCTATTTCTAATGTTATTCCGGTTTATACCTATAAGGTTATAAATGCTTATCCTCATGACCGAAGTGATACTAGATCACTTGATTTTAAAACCAAATATTATTTATTGTTTCATAATATGAGAAACAAATGAAAAAAAAGAAGGATTTTCAAAAGTTAAGAATCTTGGGGGACATTCTTCTTTTGTATTCCCGCGATTATGCTTGGCGAAAAGTAAAGTGTGTCCCCCTGATATGAAAAAATTATGAAAAAAAAGAAGGACTTTTAAAACTTATGTCGTATATAATAAACATAGGCATATTTTGTTATAAGCAATTATAAAATAAGCACTTGAGTTTTTAAATTGATTAAATTTAATATGGTAACCTGTATGAAGGTAACAGGAGAGAACTTTTCTTTTCATCATAAAAGAAAAGGAGCCGAAGAAGTAAGATACCAAAAGTATTGATACTTTCAGGCAAAAGGACTGTTACCGGACAGAACTCTGGAGTTGTAAAACGGGGACATTCTTCTTTTTATTTCCCCGCATTTCATATCAGGGAAAAAGTAAAGTGTGTCCCCGTTTTACAAAAATAGGATTTTGTTGATAAAATTTCTTACTCTTTTTGTTCAACGGGGCAACTCCTAATCTTTAGGAAAACCCTTACAGAGTTTACTAAAAGAACTATTTCCTAATTACATAGGAAGAATCTTTCAAGTAAAAAGACATAGTAAGCAAGTAATATAATTATTTTATTAATCTGTCTTTTTTATTTATAATTGTTGAAAATCGATTTATAAATATAAATCTATATTGAAAAAAACAATACAACAATAAAAGAAATAGCTTTTTTGTGAACTTGTGAAGCCTGACCCCGAAGGACCCCGAAGGAAGGAAGGAAGTATTCACAACATTATATACCAAAATAATTTTTTAAAGGAGCAAGATAAATGAATTGGATAGAATCGCTTAGCCCCTCATTATTAATAATTACAGGAGGAATTATTACTTGGGTTATTAAGTCAAAAATAGAAGAGTTAAAAGCAATAGAGGAAAAACTCCGGGAAGAGAGGCGAAAAATATATAAGAAAATATTAACTCCCTATATTAAAGTTTTTTCTGATTTAAGTACAAAAGGAAAGTTAGAAGCATCAGAAATCATAAAATCTTATAAATATAGGGAAGTTGCTTTTGAATTGATTTTATTTGGCTCTGACAAAGTTATTTGCGCATACAACGACTTCCTTAGTTATGCGAACAAATACAAAAATATTAAAGAAAATAATCCAAAACTTATGAAGCTATTTGGTGTTTTTCTTCTGGAAATTAGAAAAAGTCTTGGAAATAAAAATACTAAACTTAATGAAGTCGATATACTTAGAGCCATGATTAAAGATATTGATAAATTTATTTAAATATTAATATAAACCTTATTTTTTAAGGATTTACAAGAATAATTGTGTAAATATTATTATTTTCTACACAATGTGTCGTGCATAATCGAAGTAATTCAGTTATTTTATACGCAATGTCGTGCCCTAAAATTAAGGAATGTAAGCCGTCTACGGAGATTTTAAGAAAATAAATACGATGGAAAATGAGACCTGACACCAAGTTTTTACTTGATAATACAAGGCCAAACGAGGATTAGACCATGGAAGGTACTCCTAGAAACATGCTCTTGATTATGAAATCTGTGTCTGGATGTAATCTTTCTTGTAAGTATTGCTACATGAACGCAGGTTCACGTCCCAGTATTACAATTATGCCTGAGGAGATACTTAAAAAAACAATCAAAGAAGTTGCAGCCTTACAACTTGATCGTATCGAGTTTGATTGGCACGGCGGAGAACCGTTGATTGCGAAATCAGATTTTTACAAGAAAGCCAAAGAGCTACAGCTCAAGTATATCAGTACCCATACTATAGTTAAAAATTGCTTGCAAAGTAATGGTACTCTCGTAACAGATGATTGGATAAGCTTCTTTATCGATTATGGCTTTGGTGTTGGTGTTAGCATAGATGGTCCGGAGGATATCCATAATTCTAACAGATGTTTCAAATCAGGTGAAGGGTCATATTTATCTGTTGTACAAGGAATTAAAGCTTTACAGGAAAAGGGAATAGATGTTCATGTAATGCCTGTAGTAACAGAAGCCTCGGCTCATAAAGCCAAAGAGATGTTTGATTTCTTTGTTGGGAATGGGATAAACCATCTTGCGTTTACACCGTGTTTTCCAAAATCCTCTGGAATAGAACAATTGTATGAAGGTTTTGGTAAATTCACGATTAGGCCAGAAAGTTTTGGTAAATTCATGGTAGATATATATGATCTATGGATGGAGCAAAACAACCCTGCTATCTCTATTAGATACCTGGAGCAAATTATTAAAATGCTTCTGGGTGGAAAGTCATCTTTATGTATTTTTAGAAAAGGGCATTTCTGTCACAGATTTCTGACTATTGATACTAATGGTGATATCTATCCGTGTGATTCGTACATGTCGGAAGAATTCCTACTGGGTAATATAAAACATGACACTTTAAAAGAAGTGCTGTATAGCCATAAATACAATAGATTTAAGGAGAATGTGGTTAAAATCTCTAATGATTGTAAATGCTGCCCAATTTTTGATATTTGTGGTGGGGGTTGCTCTTTTTATCGTTACGTTCAGTCGGGAGATTTCCGCAGCAAAAGCTACTATTGTGAGTCCACCAAAATGGTGGTGAATCATATCTCTAAGAAATTATTTTTAAACTTAAAGGAGGGATGATTTTTATGGATACTATTGATCTTAAAAATTTTAAAGCTGTATTAGCGAGTGGCCGTATTTCTGGCTCTCAAGTCATTCTTAGAATAATGAGAGAGATAAAAGCTGAATCTAATCCTGTTCTACAACATGGGAACTGGGAACAATGGGAACAGTGGGATCGATGGGATGAAATGTATACCCCTCGCCCTCCTGGATAATATAGGATAGTGGGTTGAAATAGATGCCCCCCTTTAGGAAAAGTGAAGTAAAATAGCTCCCAGATGATTTCCGGGCTTTCTATAAAGAGTGTAAATGTATCGGGTCCAAATTTTGCGTTAGTGAGTGAAAAAGGGCACGGCACAGCATATAACATTGTGTATTTGCAAGGGCTAAAATAAATAGGGCCACATCCCATTTTCTTAGATAATTAATATTTTACTTTTAAATTAAATAAATAGGGAAGGTGTGCCAATTCAATATTTCGGTAACTTTTAGCGGGAAACCTATGGGGTCTGGGGAGTTTCTTAACCAGATAGTTGAAACTTTAGGTATTACTATAGATAGACGTCCTAAAGGAAGATTTCGTAAAAGGGAAAATTAAACCATAGAAAAAATAGGATGTGTTGTCCCTATTTTCTAAAGACAAAGAAAAAATATTTTGAACATGTTCAGATACAAACAAGTTTTCTTTAATAACGCATATACAACTAAGGAGGTTTGAATATGGCATTTCAAACACCTATAACTATAAGAAAAGCAATTAACGAAATACATAATAGAGGATATTTATTGCCGGCCATTCAAAGAGAGCTAGTATGGGAAGCAAAGCAAATTGAAAAAATTTTTGATTCTTTGATGCGGGATTACCCAATAGGTGCATTTTTATTTTGGAAGGTATCAAAAGAAAAAATAAAAGAATATCAATTTTATGAATTTTTGAGAGAATACCACGAAAGGGATAAAAGACATAATCCGAAAGCCAACATTACCGGTGAGGAAGATATAATTTCTATTTTAGATGGGCAACAACGCCTCACAGCGCTTTATATAGGACTAAAAGGAACATATGCTTATAAGTTACCTTACAAGCGTTGGGACCATGATGATGCTTTTCCAAAAAGAAAACTATACTTGAATCTATTGTCGGAATCAAATGATTCCGATTTTAAATATGGTTTTAGATTCTTAACAAATAAAGAAGCTGACAAAAGTGACGAAAATACATTTTGGTTTGAAGTCGAGAAAATACTGGGTTTTGACCCCGATAATCCTGCGGAACTATATAATTTTCTTGTAGACCAGGGTTTATCTGGCAACAAGTTCGCCGGTGAATGCCTTTTTAGATTAGCCGATGTGGTGAATAAAAAAGGGAGTATTATCTATTATTTAGAGGAAGATCAGAAATTAGATAGAGTTTTAAACATTTTTATTCGTGTAAACAGCGGCGGTACACAATTGAGCTATTCTGACTTACTTTTATCCATTGCGACCGCACAGTGGAAGGAAAAAGATGCTAGAGAGGAGATATATAACTTTGTAGATGAAATAAACAAAATCGGAGATGGATTTCTTTTTAACAAGGATTTTGTATTAAAAACTTGCTTGGTTCTTTCAGACATCTCAGATATTGCCTTTAAAGTTGATAATTTTAATGCTACAAATATGAAAAAGATTGAAGGATACTGGAGTAGTATTAAAGAAGCTATTAAAATAGCTGTAAATTTGGCTTATAGTTTCGGTTATAATTATCAAACGTTAACATCAAATTATGCGATTATCCCAATAGCATACTATGTTTTAAAACGTGGAACTCCCGAAAGTTTTGTTTTATCCTCCAAATATAAAGAGGATAGAAGACTAATTGGAGATTGGTTTTTGAAATCTCTGTTAAAGAAAGTCTTTGGCGGACAACCCGATAGCGTTTTAAGGCCTGTGAGGGAAGTAATTAGAGTAAATAATGAAGTTTTTCCGTATCCAAATATCATCGAAAAATTAAGAGGTACAAACAAATCATTAATCTTTAACGAAGACGAAATAGAAAATCTCTTGCTCTATAGATACGGACAAAATTATACTTTTTCTGTCCTATCATTACTTTATCCTGATTTGGATTACAGAAACAAATTCCACCAAGATCATATTTTCCCAAGAAGTTTTTTTATTAGTCGTAAAAAATTAACCAAAAAGGGAATAGCAGAGGACAAACATGATTTTTATTTGGAGAACTATAACTACATAGGAAATTTGCAATTGTTAGAAGGAATCCTTAACGAGGAGAAGACGAACAAAAACATTAAAGAGTGGTTGGAAATTACTTATCCTGAAGAAGAATCGAGGAAGGACTATATGAAAAAGCATCTAATCCCAGATATTGACATAAGATTTACCAATTTTGAGGAATTTTTTAATAAGAGAAATGTATTGATTTTAAACAAGTTAAAAGAGTTACTCCTCACTAAAAAAGGTGGTTAAGTATCACATGCAAAAGTGTCAGGAGGACGGTTCTTCTTAAATAAATAAATAGACACATCCCATTTTCTTAGATAATTAATATTTTACTTTTAAATTAGATAAATAGGGAAGGTGTACAAGTCAATAATTCGGTAACTTTTAGCGGAAAAGCTATAGGATCTGGGGAATTTCTTAACCAGATGATTGAAATTTTAGGTATTATACTATAATATATAGACGTCATAAAGGAAGACCTCGTAAAAGAGAAAATTAAAGCATAAAAAATAGGATGTGTCCCTATTTGAAAAAGTTACTGAAATAAAAATAGATGAAATAAAAGGGAACACAAAATCTAAAAGAATATCAGATATCAGAAAGCTATACATTAAAAATCTTAAAAAGTATACAGATGTACCAAATAAATAGATAGCCGATTTGCTTGAAATTGGAAGTTCAACGGAAACCAATGTATTAAGCGGAAAATATAAGGAAAATGACTTTATAATCAAATTGAGTATGGAGATTGATAAAAATGTGAAGTTGTGAAGCCTGACCCCAAAAATCACCAAAAATCAAAAATACCAAAAATACCACGAAGGTAGGTATAAAAAGTATGGTTGCAGAAGATCTAATTTTATATGCAATTATTGCAATTCTTATATTGTTACAACTTTTAGTAAAGTTTATATAAATATTATACGGAATTTATTTGATAAATATAGCACATATTTTACTTTTTATAAATTTTTTTATACCTTTCTGAAATGAAAATATAATTCTAATACAACCAAAATAAATGCTATATCTTAAAATATATAATTCGAGAGAAGTACGAAAATATGATAAATTCATTACAACTTATATTATATGCGATTATTGCAATACTTATTGTTTTAGTCGAATTAATCTAATAAGATTTATATCTTACTTTTCTTGACTATTATTTATCATTTTCTAAAAGATAAATGTAGCATTAAACTTTTCTATAATATTTCGATATAAAATACAAGGTGGAAAATATGAGCACATTTGAAGTCCAGACATTTGTTTATACGCTTATAGCCCTTATTATAATTATAGCTTCTTTTATTTAATAAAATGGATTTAATTAATCTAATAGAACTTTATAATAATTGAACATATAAATTTATATAAAAGGTAAAAAGTATGTTTGGATCAGATCTTATAATTTTTGTAGTTTTTGTAATTCTAATAATTTTAGATTTGTTGTTAAAATATATATAAATTTAAGTAGAATTTAAATAGGGAGCTGTCTATAAAACATAAGGTAGGTAAGATATGTATATAAGTGATGAATTTCTTATTGGTATTATTTGTGGATTAGTTATTGTGGCATTATTAGCATTAATACAGGTTTTATGAATTAATAAACAAAAAATAATACTAAATAGTTCAAATTCAATTTATTATAGTATTAAAAATAAAACTTAATTTTGAGATCCAAGAATGAAAAATTAAAGTTAAATTCTGCGCTCCATGTGGATATTTTAAAAGAAGATTAATTTTCTCATTTAGTATTTTTATAATATAAACTAATAGCTCTATATCTTTTTCCAATTATTAAATTTATAATAATAAAAATATTAAGAAAGAGCTCAGATGAAAAAGTATCGAGGATTTTTAATAATACTTATATCTATTTTTTGTGTTACCTTGTATCCTTCATTAATTGAATGTAATGAGAATTATGGTCTTGAAGGAACTGTAAAGATGAAGAGACATGGTAATATTTTTTATGGAAGTATTATAGAAGAGCAAGTCAAAATGCATGTTTCTTCTTTAAATGAGGATTTTGAATGGTCTATGTCAGAAATAAAACAAATTACATTCCAACGTATATTCGCAGATAAAGTTATTTTATTAAATGGTGCTCAATTCAAAGGGAGAATAAATAATCTTGATTTTATAACAATTATACTAAGTTCTGGCAAGGAGATGATTTTAAAAACGAAGGATATTGATACTATTATATTTAATGTAAAAAAAAGATCTTGGCAAGATGAAAAAAAAGTATTTCAACAAAATATTTTAGCTTTAGAGAAGACAATAGAGGAGTTATTGAAGAAAGAAAAAGAATGGCGACAAGAATATGCTGATTGGAAAGAGATGGAAAAGGAATGGCGACAAGATATTGAGTATTTCCGACAGAAAGAGAAGGAATTACAAGAAAAAGAAGAATTACAAAAATTAAAGGAGCTTCAGCAGGAAAGAGCTAAAGTGATTAATAAATGGTCTAGTAATTTGTCTATATCAATATCTATTATCGAAGCTTGTTTTATAGGATCATGTCCTGTAGCAGTTCCTATTGTGGGAATTGTGAATAGTATTATTGGAGCAATTGCTACTTATTATTTGCAATAATTTAAAATAAAATTAAGGAGGACTAAAAATTATTCTCTACTCATTTTTTAATCACAAATCAAGCTTTTTATTTTAGCTATTTTTACTATATTATAATTAGAATAATATTAGGCAGGAATGTATATTAGTTAATAAACTAAGGAACAAAAAATAATTGTATAATATTAATAATAAATATGGAAACATCCCATTTTCTTAGACGGTTAATATTTATGCTTTTAAATTAAATAAATAGGGAAGTTGTACCAGGTCAATAATTCGGTAACTTTTAGCGGAAAACCAAGGATCTGAGGAGTTCTTAACCAGATGGTTGAGGTTTTAGGTATTATTATAGATAGACGTCCTAAAGGAAGACCTCGTAAAATGGAAAGCTAAACTATTGAAGAAATAGGATGTGTCCCTATTTAAAAAATGTTCAAGAAAATAGAGTATCAATTACGGCAAGAAGAATAGATCTATGCCATCCTTGGCTTCGAGCTATTTTAATAAAAGGGGCGCAGGGCTTCATATAACAGCGAGTACCCAGTTCCGCTTTGCTACAAGTAAATTGGCTCCCGTCGGTCGCCAACTCGGGTACTTGCGGAACGTTATATGAAATTTCGAATCCCGCTTAAACTCGACCAAAAAAAGAAAAAATATCTGTAAATACAGCATGAAGGATGAGTATTATGGAAAATAGTCAACTTCGTTTCAACCCATTTGGTAGGATGCCATTACGCGCTGAGGCATCCAATATTGGCGAGTTAATTGTAAAGACTAGCTCAATCCAGTACGCTGAGAAAGAATATGTCCCTAAACTTTTCGATAAAAATCCTCCGTCATTATTAATCATTGGCGAAAGGGGAAGTGGCAAAACAACGCTTATGCACTACCTCAGAGACCAATTACAAAATTATCCCCTAAAGAAAAAGATTCTCCCCCTGCATCTTGCCATGAGTGCATATAACATCTCATCAAAACAAGATTTCGGTTCCGCGTTTTATTCAAATTTATTATTGTCAACTATTGATTCTCTTGCTAGATATAATAAACATGATAATCATAAATATGTTAGAAAGATTCATCATATACTATCTTTAATATATCTAAAAGGAGCGAATATAACAGCAGAACTTGAAGAAATGATCAAAGAAAGACTTAACGATTTATCCTCCAATTTTGAAATGCTTCTCATTTTTATTGATGATTTTGATAAGTACGTTCCGGAAATTTATGAGGATGCTATAACTTACCTTAATGAGTATCAAGAAACATATAAACGAACGTTGGTTCAATATGCAAATTCAATTGGGTTAGAATTAGCCTTTGTAATGGCCTCTTCCCCAGATCAGTATAATGTGGTATTTACGATTCTTAACAAAATGAAAAAATCTGAAATAATATCAATTCCACTATATTGGGATTTGGGATATTTATACGATTTAGTCCGAAAAAGACTATTAATCTCATCAATTAGCCAAAGGTCAAAAGTAGACGATTTTTTTAATGACGAAGCTATTTTTAAATTATTCCTCGCCTGTCTGAAAAACCCAAGATTATTCCAGATTTTATGTCAACGTTCAATGGATATTGCTATGGCTTTAAAATCCTTGCCTATTAGTGAATCATTGGCAGTAAGAGTAATTGCTGAATCCCAAGGAATTGAGCCGTTCTGGTATAAGCAAAATAAACAATTTGTGATAAAATACAAGCAATTACTGAAAGAAGTAAAACAAAGTAAAAGTAATGTTGAAAAGGGGAAGAGTTTAGAACGATTAGCTAAACATATTTTTGAAGCAATAGATGGAATTTTTGTTAAGGAAAAACGAAAGCTAACTTGGTCTGGTGAGTTAGATCTCTTTCTAAAGAATGATAGAGATGATGGTGTGTGGAAACACTTGGGGGACCTAATAATAGTAGAATGTAAAAATTTAAATAAACCAACTGGTATAAATATTTTAAAAGGTCTCATTGAGTCAGTAAGAGGGGGAAGAATAAAGACTGGTATATTATTTTCTACAAAAGGAATTTCTGGTGATAAAACAAAATATGCACGGAAAAAAATACGCGAAGCTTTTTTAGATGGTATATATATACTTGATTTCGATATGAAAGATTTAGAAAGAATTTTTGATCCTAAGGACTTTGAAAATATGCTTGATGACAAACGAATTAATCTTCATATGGATGTTGATTAGTATGATATCATACAAAAAAGGCGGGGTTCGAAACCCTGCATTGCTACGCTTCTTGCCTCGCCTTCGGCTCGGTCATATAACAGGTGCGGCTTCGCTGTCGCTTCGCCCAAACCCCTCCCTTCAGTCGGGGCTTCGCATACGCCCTAACCGTTATCGGAAATTGCATCTGAACATATTATTAAGAGGAGGTAAATCATATGAGGGTTGGCGATATACTCTACTTTTCCCCGAACTATAAATTTTCGGTCCTTAACTGAAAAAATAAATAGAAAAATAAATAGACACATCCCATTTTCCTAGACAATCAATATTTTACTTTTAAATTAAATAAATAGGGAAGGTGTGCCAAGCCAATAATTCGGTAACTTTTAGCGGAAAATCTATAGGATCTGAGGAATTTCTTAACCAGATGATTGAGGTTTTAGGTATTATTATAGATAGACGTCCTAAAGGAAGACCTCGTAAAAGGGAAAATTAAACCATAAAAAAATAGGATGTGTTGTACTAGCTCAATAATTAGGTAAATTTTTCTAGTTTTTCGTAAGGGATTTATTGAGTCCAGAAGGTTCCCAATGTCTTCTCAAATTATTAGAATATAGTAAGATATAGTCCTTTATTACGCTTTTATAATATTTTAAGAAATTGTAGTTTGTTAAATGTTGAGACTTGACTCCAAATATCTACAGTGAGAAAGGTGTATTTTAATTTATCATTCACAACTTACTTTACTCTTGAGACTAAAAGTGAGTTTGGTAGCAATAGAGCAGAGAAGGGTATATAACGGACAGAGGACGGTCCTTTGGCAGGTTTTTATTGAACAGTGAAAAAGTATCTTTAGATAAAATGTAAACACATCCCATTTTCTTAGGCAATTAATATTTTACTTTTAAATTAAATAAATAGGGAAGGTTTGCCAAGTCAATAATTCTGCAACTTTACACAACTTTTCGTATGGTTTCTTATAAATCCAGAGGTTCCTAATTTTTAAATATTTTATCCTGGAGGTGTGATTATGTCTAAGAATGATGATGCTATTATTAATCGATTGGACGAATTATATGAATTATATAAAGGTGCTGATCAAAACGGTCAAAAACTTCCCCTTAATTCTAACACTAAATATGCTTTATTCAGTGATTTACACTTAGGGGATGGCAAAAAAGCTGATAACTTTGCCCGCAATGAAGAAACGATGATATTGGCATTAAACCATTATAAGAAAAACGGGTATTCGTTAATCTTATTGGGAGATGTTGAGGAATTATGGCAATTTGATTTAATTAGAATACAGAATAGATATGATAAAAACATATATGATCTTATAAGAAGCTTTACAGACAATAGAGTATATCGTATATTTGGGAATCATGATAGAGAATGGAAAAGACCACCTGATCCAATCCTAAATGATGTAAATGTACCACGTGGAACTCCTGAAGCTATCATGTTGGGTGATGGTATATTTCTAGTTCATGGTCATCAAGGAGACTATTTTTGCGATAAAGTAGTATGGTTTAGTAAATTTTGGGCTCGTAGTGCAAAATCCCTAGTACCTGTTGGAAAAATGTTTGGATATGAAAATCGTTCAGCAGCAAAGTCTCAAATTCCTAGACGTCGTGAAAAATTGTATTATAATTGGGCAAAAGAAAATAAGGTTATTCTTATTTGCGGACATACACATAATGCTATTTTTGCTTCCCGATCGTATTATTGGTGGTTAAAAGAAAAAATTAAACAAAAAGAATTAGAAAGGGAGCAATATCCTAAAGATAAAACCAAACGTAGTGAATTATCCAAAGAAATTAGAAATTACAAAAAGAATTTACGTTATGAAAAAAGAAGGGGAAGAAAATATATTCGGATGACAACTAAAGGAAAACCATTACCATGTTATTTTAATACAGGGTGTGGACTTTACAAAAAAGGCATTACAAATATTGAAATTGAAGGTGATAAAATAAGGTTGATTAAATGGCATAAAGATAATACCTTGCCTTTAAAGGAACGAAGAGAAAAATTATGGGATGAGGAAAGTTTGTCCGAATTAAGGAAAAAAATAAATATAAAGTCTGCATAAAATAGCCATCATGTAAAACAGGACAAGGAATCGTTGTGCTAGCGCAATAATTCGGTAACTTTTTCTAGCTTTTTGTAAGAGACCTAATAAGTCCAGGTTCCTAATTTCTTCTCAATTGATTAGAATGTGACAGGATACAATCCCTTATTACACTTTTATAATATTTTAAGAAATTATAGTTTGTCAAATTTTGAGACCTTGCCCCAAATATCTACAGGGGAAAGTGCATTTTTATTTTCCACATTAGGTGCATTTTAGTTTACCATTTCCAATTTACTTTACTCTTGAGACTAAATAAACATCCTATATTAAATAAATAAAATACTAAAAAACTTTCCGGAATCTTTGCATTAAAAGAGCAGGGGGTCTCTTAAATAAATTTTTTTAAAAAAAGGGTTTTTAAAAGATTTGTAGTATAAGGAATATATAAATATTTAAAAATTAAGTTTATGAATAATTAGAAAATTAAAAAAAGATATAATTAGAGAATTTTAAAACAAATAATAAGTTCAGATATAAATACTTATAAGAAATTTTGCAAAATCTTAATTAAATAAGGTAAGATTTATATGTATGAAAAGAAAAGTATGCTAAAAAACTTGGTGATAATTCCGCTTATAGTAGGCTTAATTGTGGCAATCTTTCAATTTGGCCTTCCAAAGCTATTCGAAAAGGACAATGAGTTAAGTTATTCACTGGAAGAGCCAAAGATCCACCTCGACCAAAATACAGCAGGTGACGCTAAAGTAGAGATTAATAATATTGAAACATCTCTTTTAGTTAGCCAATCAGTTAGAATCTGGAACTCAGGTGGATTTCCCATAAAAATGCTACCCGTAAGATATATATTCGAGACTTCCAGCTCAAAATTTAAGATCTTCTTGGTAAACCATAACACTAAACCAAAGTATGAATTCGGAAACATTACCTTAACAGAAACCGATCAATACTCAAGAAGATTTGTCTACGATCTATTGAATCCCGGAGATGAGGTCACTATTATATTCTTTACTAATATAGTAGCTCCTCTCAGAGTATATGCAAAGGGAGAAGGACTTAGCATTAAACTAATCAAGCCTGAAAAAGGGTTTTTGTTGTTCGTTACTTTAGGTGCGATGATTGGAGCAATATTGAGCTTTTTATTGAAATCTTTCCAGAGTTTCTATGTAAAGAAGCTTAAACGAAAGAGGTGCTAAAAAGATTTAATGGAGTAAAGCTACAGAGCAATTTAGACGTCACCTATCAGGGTATATCAGATTATTAAGCGGGTTTTGTTATAATAATATTTAGAAGTTATTAGAAATATAAGAATGCAGAGCATAATAGTATAAAAGAATCTATTCCATAAGTAGTACTTGTAGAGGATTACGAATTAAAATTAAATAAACTAGAGGAAAGCTTCAAATGAAGAAATAAACTTATGCAAACAATAGCCCCAATCAACCAAAAGGGCAGGGGAGGGAAAACTATCAATAAAAAAATTTTAATACTCTAATAAAAGTAATGAAAATATTATAAACTGGGAGTTTGGATATGCCAAAAAAAATTAGAGAAGGAGTTTTTAATAGAATAATTTTTGCTAAAAAACTTTATAAAGATGGAGAATTAGCTTGTAATATAGAAAATGACCAAATGATATTTTCTAAAGGATTATTACTTCTACATGATGCTACAGAAAATGTTTTAGGGGCAGTTGCAGATTATCTTGGGGCTGAATTAAAAGGGAATAAATATATTCTTGATTATTTTGAACTTATTAAGAAAGCAGATACTGATAAAAGAACTTTGCCATATATGATACCAATTCGAAATTTAAATATTATCAGAAATAATATAAAACATCAAGGAATACTTCCTGATATTAAGAGCAATGCTCATTTTCCTTCAACGGTTTATCAATTAATTACTGACATTTGTCAAACTTATTTAGGTTTGGATTTTAGCTCACTTAGTCTTAAAAATCTAATAAGAGATAAAAAAATACTGAATTTTATTAACAGGGCTGAAAAAGAAATAGAAGATGGAATGATAAAAGAAAGTCTTATTTCTTTGGCATATGCGATGTATTATATTTGCGAATATTCTACCGTTACTATGCAATATGGACTTTTTTCAAAGCAGAAAGAGGTAATATATGCCGAACCATATAGTTCAAGACTAAATATTAATTTATTAGAAAATAGAGTCGATCCATATTTATATCATAGATTTAAAAATTTGACCCCCCTCATTGGTGAAAATACTAAAACAGATGAATTGACTTATTATTGGGAGACAAATTATGGACATCCAGCTAATTGGACAAAACGAAATGCAAAATATTGTTTAGATTTTTGTATTGACACAGCATTAAAATTTCAAAGAGAAAAAGATGAAGGTTATACTATATTTGATTATCGATTCGTTTTTGAAGACATAATTGAACCAGTGGGAGAAGAAGCAGTATTTTGGGATCAATCAAAATGCCCTCCTGAAACTACGCTACCTACTATTCAAAAACCATTAGAACCAAGAAAGAAGGTTTTTATTTTAAAAAAGGGTGATTCAATAATTGGATATGTGAGAGATGATAAAGACCGATTAGATGAATGGATGGTTTTCAGCAATGATGAAAGATTTAAAGAAATACGAATTCCAATTGTATCTAAAAAAGAAGTCAAAGTAACACGTAAGAAAAGAAAATAAAAAATATAATTAGGGAATTAAAAAGATAATTCAATGTTTTAATCATAATTAACTAACGTCAAAAAAACAAATATTCACCAAAAATCTTTGCATTGAAAGAGCAGAGGATTTTTTATTAGATCACCAAAAATAAACCTTCAAATTTTGATTTTAAGGGGGGTCTTTTACCTCTACACGTACAATCATAAGCGAAGCCTTAAAATTTTTCCATACAAGCGATTCTGGTGCATATTATAAAATCTCGCTAACCCTTTATTTATAAGGGTTACAGCGTATTGTGTGAATAATTATTAAATAATAAAATATAGTAAATATTTATAAAAAATATAGTTTTTTTATAGTTTCTGTAGCGGAAAAAGAGGGAATATTACATAGGAATAGCGTATAGTTATTAAAATCGGTCGTTAGTCGTTGGTATTTAGTATTTAGTTTATAAAGAAACAATGAGATTGCCACGCACCCAAAGTGGTGCTCGCAATGACAGAGAGAGAAAGGAACACTTAATAATGGATTCCCGCCTGCGCGGGAATGACAGAAGAGGCAATAGGAATGACAAAGTGGAATGACGGGATTGCCGCGTCGCTGCGCTACTCGCAATGACAGAAAAGGAATGACAAAATAGGACGTTCGGAGAAATTTATACTTTTTTTCAATTTTACAACGTCCTATAATATATCTTATGTAAAGTAATATACATTTTATTATATTTCCCTGCTTTTTTCTTATTTATTTACTATAATGGCAATATTTTTATTATATTAATATTATTTTATTAACAGTTAGCAGGTTAGATGAAATGCAGCTATTGTATTTTTCTTTTTATAAAGTGTATTGTATTCATCGCAAGCATCTTTTGTTCTTTTAATGATGACCTCAATATTTTTTGATTCTAAATATTTAATTAATTCTGAGGGTACTTTCATTAAACCATAATATCCTGTTCCGATAATTAGTGTTTCAGGTTTATTGTCCAAGATTTTCTTTATATCTTCGATGCAAAGATTGTGGCTTTCTCTTCGCCACCATTTATCATCGATACTAGTTTTATAAATAATAATATCGGAATGATATTCTTTATTGTTAATTATTATTTTTCCGAAATTATATGATTCTATCACTTTATTATTCCCCTAATTTTTTTAATTTTTTTGTAATATTAAATTCAATTATACATATCGATATATTTTTACCTTGACTCTTTTTTATAATATAATTAAAAAACGTAGTTTTCAAGACCAATATATATTATTTATCTTCAAAATACTGCTTATATGTAAAAAAAGACAATAAACAGGGAAATCTTTTCATAGGTTCTTGTCCTGCTAGTCTCCCCAGACTGTAACATAGATAGAACTTTTACTTCTACATTTTATTTTCCTCACAAAGCAAAGAAAGCCAATCAAATTATGCGAATATATCGGAATCCTATTTACTTAGCAAGAGAATATAAGTGCATGATTGATAACCACCAAGTGAAAAATCAGTCTGGCCCTGCACATAAACTTGGTGTCTCCAGAGTTCGCATTCACCAGATTTTAAGCTTATTGAAACTCAATTCCTTGATCGTTCAAGAATTAGAAAAATTTGGTGATCCACTTAAATCAAGAATTATCACTGAACGTATGCTGCGACTATATGTTAATAAATCCTTCCGAGAACAAAAAGAACTTCATAATATTTTAAAAAGTCTTCTTGTTGGATAAAAAATAAGACCCTTTAGTTTTAGTTAAAGGGGCCTAAAAGATAAAAATCGCTTAATACTACTGTCTTCTTAATTTTACCATCAACCGAACGTAACATCCAGCGCCATCATCAATACAAACCCTATCATAGCAGATATTGTGGCTAACATTCCCTTATCTCCTTTTTGAGACTCCGGTATTAATTCTTCAATTACCACAAAAATCATTGCACCTGCCGCTAAACCCAAAGCGTACGGCAAAATAGGCTTTGCCACTATAACAGTCCATGCTCCAATAAGGCTGGCAATAGGCTCGACTATAGCGGAGAGCTGCCCATACTGAAAGCTCCTTAAACGTGACATACCTGTTTCTCGTAAAGGCAAAGAAATCGCAAGCCCCTCAGGGAAATTCTGAATCCCAATTCCCACAGCTAAAGCTACAGCCGCCGGCAAATTCGCAGAAGGAATCTTTGCAGCAATGGCTCCAAAAGCCACACCAATCGCAAGACCTTCGGGTATATTGTGCAGAGTCATAGCAAGAACAAGTAAAGCAATACGTCTCTCAGGTGTCTTGATACCTTTATTCTTATTTATGACTGACCCTATACGAAAATGAGGTATTATTTTATCGATATACCCCAAGAAGATACCACCTAAAAAGAAACCGACTGCTGCGGGCAACCATGACGGCAAATTATTTCCTTTGGACATTTCAATAGAAGGAGCTAATAAAGACCAGAAACTTGCGGCAATCATAACTCCCCCTGCAAATCCAAGCATGCTTTCAAGAAGTTTTTTATTTACCTTCTTGGTCACAAATACAAATGATGCTCCAAGGGCGGTTACGCCCCATGTAAAAAGTCCAGCAATAAAAGCTTGGATGACCGGAGAACAATTCTGTAAATAATTTATCATAGTATATGCCTGTAAAAATTTTTATTTACTGCAAAAAGCATAGAGAGCTGTCCTTATAATTTCAGGACAGCTCTCTATAGAGGCTTACTGTAAAAATTTGGACACAAATGGAGAAGTCTCTCCCCGACGTAGAAAATGACCGGAAGGCCCTTCTCCCAAAAATTCAGAGAACCAGGATTCATGTTCTATCTCTTCATTAAGAATTGCTTGAGCCAAATCGTAAGTGCGATGGTCTTTACCGGCAGTCATATTACAAACTTGAGTATAACCTCGCACTGCACATCTCTCTGCTCCTACTAAAACTTTCAATATCTCCCGAACGTCGGTCGGGTCATCAGGTAGATATGCCGGAGGACAGGCAGAAATATCGTGAAAATCGTTCATATTTCGAGGTAATTTTCCGCCCAATTCGTAAATGCGTGGAACTAATGCCTCAAAATGATTGCGGTCCTCAATCCTCGCTGTTTCGGCAATCTCTTTAATCCCTTCTCCCTCCAAACCAATTAAATTAAATCGAAGTATGGTGTAATAATAAAAAGTGGTTAGTTCAGCAGAAGCATTTTTTATTAAAAGCTCAAGTAACTGGTCGACATTAATTCCTGATTTCTCTGCCATTTCTCTGGTAACCTTAGCCATTTTTTTTCCTCCTTTTTTTATTCATAAAGATAGATGGTTAATTTCGCGAAACTAACTGAGTTTGATTTCTGGGTTAAATAGTCCCTTATACTAACTACCTATTAGATTTCTCTATTTCATAAGTAGTCTTACCGCATTTCGACCTGATGCGGGAGAAGAAACTATAGTGAGTTGCATGTAAAAATAGGATTAGATTATAGATTACCCTTTATTATATCATACGATATTTACTAAAAATGTTACTTTCTAAACCATTAATATAGAGAATAAACGAAATAAATTTAATTAGAAAAGCAACTACTTATTAAATATAACATAAATCTTAAAAATCCTTCTTTTTCTAAAAAAATTCTTTAAAAAATAAAAAAGCCCTTCAGCAAATGGCCAAAGGGCTGGAAATGTCTTGGCTCCCCGGACAGAACGAGTTTCGCAACTTTTGTTTAAGTGATAAAACTAAAAAGGTGTATCAAAAGTTAGAAAAAGTTACCGAATTATTGAGTCGGTACAATTCCCTGATTCATAGAAGCGCAGTTTACTATAAACACCGTATTCACCGAAGTTGCAATCATTGTCCTAATGATACCCCGAGTTCAAAAGCTTTGTGGAGCAGTTCTTCTCGCTTTCTGGCACCTTCTCCACGGTCAGAGTCCGTAATAACTAAAGTATCTACCAACTCAACATTGGCGAAATATTTGCACCAGATTTTTATAGATACCAGTGCGTGTTCAGGATTTTTCGATATGTTAGCCACCCAGATAAAGATGCCCTTCTTTCTTTTCTCCAACCTCGACTTGAATATCAATTTACCATCCGGGAGTGTAACCATCTCCGCCAGGCAATTTGAGCGATCAATGAGCAATTTGAGCTGAGCGCTGAAGGAACCAAAATATGCAGGAGCCCCGATAACCAGTGCATCAGCGGTTGCAAGAACATCATATATTTTTTCCATTCCATCTCGGTAGAAACAATAATCAGGGGCGGGAAACCTGTCACAGGCTTGACAGGGCTTTATTTTAAGATCATTGAGGTAGATTTTTTCTGTTTCTGCACCGATGGACTGGGCACCTTCCAGCATTTTCGTTACAAGAGTATCGGTGTTCATCTCTTTCCGGGGACTACTTACAATTCCCACTGCTTTTAGAACCATAGTTTCATTCGCTCCTTGTAATGGTAATTTCAGCTACAATCGATAGACACAATAATGCGTTTATCCTGCCAATATGGCATAATGTCAGCAGTATTAAGGACTTTCCTAATGATTAAGGATTGCCTCTTCGGTTCTTTTTCTTATAATGTTATTTTTTAGATACGTTAAGATCTCAATAAAATTCTACTATTATTTATATACTATACAACTTATTAAAAATCCTTCTTTTTGAAAAAGAAAAGCCCTTTAGTGAATGCCAAAGAACTAAGAAGGGTCAAAACTCCCCAGGTAGCTCAAGAGGTAGAACTTTTCATATTGTCTTCTGCCTTCCAAATCCAAAAGGAAAATTAAAAATAACAATAATAAAAAAAGTAAACCTAAATGATAATAGTCTAATTTATTCAACTTCTCCGGTTAACAGATTATAACCCGGAGGGACTTTATATAAAGCTTTTAACATCTTTTTTACGTTTCTATCAATTGAAAATTCCCACCATTTCCCATATTTTTTTTCATCTGCCTTATAATTAAAACCAGCAATCTGAGTAAATTTTGATAAGAAAAACTTATTATTTTTGCTATCATGGACATATTTATTGCTAAGTAAAGTTACCCATTTTTCTAAATTATACCCCTTCCAACTCCATTTAGATTCTGCAGCATATTTATTAGAGGCATACGATTCAAAAACTACTTTACTTATTTTTTTATAGATTTTTTTAATCAGCTAGGAAAAGCGTAGATACCCATAGAAAAGAGAAAAGTTTCGATCGGTTCTTCTCTTTTCTATATAGATAGTTAAATTTATCTTAGTTTTTAGATCTCAATTTTACTCAAAGAAAAACCTTCTATTTTTGTTATAATAAAAATCGTTTTAAAAGTTAATTAAAAAACTAATACTTTAATACCTCTTTAATATAATTGTTTTCATTTAGATATTAATTCTACTTATATTTACTGGTTTTCTAAAAGCTCCTGGAATTCCTTAATAATATTCTCAACGGCTTTATCAATAGGTAAAATTGTAGATTTTTCGTTTAGATTATCATCAGTAATTTTAAAAATTTCATCGATTAAATATTCACCAATATCTAATATATCATCTCTTTCATTTTCCAAACTTACTTTTAAATTGCCATATCGATTATCCCAAGACTGCACTTTCCAATCGTCATCAAAAAAAATAGTAGAATTTCGATATTTAAAAGATTTAAAAGATATTTGGATAGATTCAGGGGTCCCCATAGCTTTGATAACATCTTCTATGGAAGAACCAATGATAATGGGAGGAGCATCAGGGTCTTTTCCAATATTATTAATAGTTACAGCGGTCATAACATCATCTACAGAAGAAAATCCTACTTTTTTTGAAATTAACAATCTAGTTGTATTTATGTTCCCAATAATGTTTCCCTGTCCATCTGTTATTTTAAATGCTCCCGATGACTTACTCGTATTGATATCATCATATTGTGGTGTAGGGCTTATGTCATTAGAATAATTATCTTTTAAGTATGTTTCCCGAATCTTTGACGAAACTTTACTAGCAACTGAAGTAACATCACCAGAAAATTCGATAACCCAAATTTGAGCATAAACAAATGATAAAAACAAGGAGAGGATAGTTAAAACAAGAACTGTTAAAATAATAATTCGTTTAAATTTCATAATATTCCTCCTTATACAATGCTTTTTATAGAGAAGTAAAGATATTTGAATTTTTCTTAGAAATTATATAATTTTGATGTATATCTTACGAAATTAATTTTTTAAGATAACTATGTTAATAATACTATAATACTATAATACTATAAAAATTTCATAAAATCCTTCTTTTCCTGTAAAAAATAAAAAAGCCCTTCAGCTTGATTGCCAAAGGACTGGGTATTTTCTGGCTCCCCTATCGTTTTCTAATTGTAACCAAATTGTAGAAGAATTACGAAAATCTATAAATTAAAGGAGCTATTTAGTATCCCTGCAAGTACTATAAATCCTGTTTGATTGCTTCTTATATTGCTTTTTTCATACTAGATAGAATGCTCAATGATATTAATTTGCAGTATGGAGCATTATTTAGATACTATCAATGAGGCATAACCAACTACCTGGTCATACATACCAGTAATATCACCGGATGTTGCATATTTAAGTAGTTCCGCTTTTTTTGCACCTAATGTTTCACAGGCAATAAGCATTACAGTAATTGAACCAGGGCCGCACATGGTTAGATTCTGATGATAAATCATATCATATAGTTTCTTGGGATTGAATTCAAGAATTGCGTTTATGGCTTCTTTATCAACGTTTTCAGCGTATTCTTGTGTTTCATAGTGGGTAAAATCTGAGCTGGCAATTATTAAAATATTTTTATCAACTACGGAAGAACATATTGATTTTGCAATTTCTATATCCGTATCAATATCCTGACGAGTCATGCAAATTGGTACGATTTTAATATCCTTACCAAAAATATACTGAATAAAGGGTAATTGGACTTCTATAGAATGTTCATACTGATGAGCTTTTTTATCGTTTTTAATTATTTTAGAGTTTTTTAAAATGTCTTCTGCTATTTCTGTATCAATTTCTAATTCTCCTAAGGGTGTTTCCCATTTTCCTTCCGCCATAATAGAAACATCTTCTCCAAAGCCACGATGATTAGGGCCTAATATAATAATAGTGTCGGGTTTACCATCTAAAACAATTTTATAAAAGCCATTAGCTGCAACAGGCCCCGAATACATATAACCTGCGTGTGGACTAACTAATCCCATAATATTATTTTTTCTTTTGGGATTTGTCTGAGGAATTTCACCAGGTCCTATTTTATGTAAAAAACAATTTTCAATCTGCGTATTTAAAGATTTTAAATCACCGGCGTAGAAACTACCTGCGACGGCAGGTTTTCTTAAATTTAACTCTGCCATTGACCATACCTCCCCTACTCTTTTAAAAGTATAAACCAACTAAATGTTTTAAATAACTTCGGATTAATATCTTCCTCTTTTGGAATGCTGACTATTTTTTCTCTTCTTTTTTATTTTTGGTAACAATATTATAAAAAATATTATTACAATTAAGGATAAAAAGCCTACTCTAAAATAAGTTGAATAAAATAAATATTTAGAATAAGATAAATAATATCTTTTTTTGGCTGAAGGATAATTAGGATTTAAATTTAATACCTCCTTATATTGTTTGGATGCATCTTTAAAAAGGGATTTTTTTTCATAATCTACAGCCAAATTAAATTGGGAATCAATAATTTTTAACTTTATTTTTTGATCATCCGGACGGATATTTTGGAGATAGTTATAAGCCTCTATTGCCTTTTCCCATTCTTCATTTTCATAATAAGCTGAAGCAATTGCCTCACGTGCAGTTACATTTAATGGATCTAAATAAATGATTTGCTTAAATTCTGCTATAGCCTCTTTATATTTATGTTCATCAATATATTTGTTTCCTAAATTAAAATGTATAACTATTTTAGATAGACAATATTTTACAATACCATTATTGCCCGCATCAACAACAAAAATATAATCTCTATCATCTATTGCAATTCCTTCAGGATAACTTAACCTAATTCCATCTGATTCATTTCCAAATTCTAATTCAAACTGCTCTTCTTTATTAAATTTCACCACTTTTCCATTTTTATAATCAGTTACATATATATTTCCTTTGGAGTCAAAGGCAATATATCTGGTACCATTAAATTCACCGATATCTTCGCCGCCTTCTCCAAATTTTCTTAAAAATCTCCCTTGATTATTAAATACTTGTACTTGGTTGTGAAAAGTATCAGCAACATAAATATTTCCTTCATCGTCAAGAGCGATTCCTCTGGGATAATAAAATTCACCATCTCCCATGCCTTCTTTTCCAAATTGCTTAATATATTTAAAATCTGATGAAAATATTTGTATTCTATTATTTCCCGTATCAACAACATAGATATTGTCGTCTTTATCTATGGCAATACCTCTGGGGTTAAGGAATTCTCCGGGACCACTGCCTTCTTTCCCTACTATATTTAGAGATTTTCCTTCGGTGGATATTTTATGTACTCTATTATTAAATTGCTCTACCACAATTATATTTTCATTTTGATCTAAGACTATTCCAGCCGGGCCATCAATTTTTAGTTCACTATCTTTAACGGGAATTACTTTTAATAGTCGTCCTTCTGAATTAAACTTTTGTATACGATCATTTTCCCAATCGGTTATATATAAATTACTATTTTTATCTATAGTGATGCCTACGGGATAATCAAACTCACCTTCTCTATTCCCATATTCGCCAAAAGTTAATATAGTAATATAATTGGTATTTGCATCGACGTTAACAGATAAAAAAGTAAATAATATCATTAAAATAAATATAATATATTTTTTCATAATTACACACCCTTTTCTATCATTAGTTTGATTATATAATTTTATTAATTATTTAAGTATTTGCTATAGATAATTCCTTTATCTTTTTACTTAATAAATTTAATTCTCGCTTTTGGTACATTTTATCTTTTGACTTTAGTTTGTTGAAATGTTGAGGGGCACCATATTTGACAATTATTTTATGTTTAAATAAAATAGGAAATTTTATACCTCGAGGATATATTTTATGAGTACCAATAATTCCCACTGGCAAGATGGGAACCCCCGTCTTCATAGCAATTTTTATTACACCCAACTTTAGTTCTTGAAGTTCTCCATTCGATGAACGTGTACCCTCCGGAAATATACCTAATACTTTTTCTTCTCGTAAAATATTTATGGCTTTTTTAAAAGCAAGTATATCAACATTTTCCCTATCTACCGAAAACGCATTCAAGTTCTTCAGTAAAAAACTTACAAAAGTGTTTTTAAAAACTTCTTTTTTAGTAATAAAATATATTTTTCTATTTAATGAAGCAACTAAAACAGCTGGGTCTAAATAACTTACATGATTTGAAGCAATTATTACAGCACTTTTCTTGGGAATGTTTTCAAAACCTTCAACCTTCATTTGCCAGAATATTTTTAATAATAACCAACATAAGGCTCTTACTACATAATAGAACATGCAATTTATCCTAACCTTGCTTATATAATAATTAACCAATTGGCTAATTCCCCAATTTACCAACAAGTGTGTAATGTGCAACATGTGACAAGTAACGTGTAATAAGTACCTGTTTTATTATTTTAGAAATTTAATCTTATTACTCATTACTGTATTTTATACTCTATACAGATTTATTCTGGTTCCTGGTTTTTCCCTATTATTTTCTTAACCATTTAACCAGGTAACCAACTAACAAGCTAACTAATTCTCATAGGAATGGTGTGCCCGAGAGGACTTGAACCTCCAATCTACGGCTCCGGAGGCCGTCGCTTTATCCAATTAAGCCACGGGCACATACTATCTCTCTATCTACCATAGCTTAGCCTATCAGCTAAGCTCCTGGGTAATCCGGCATTAATAATTTTGCTTTTAGTTAAGTGAATCGGGTAGGAAACACGATAAATATTAACAATTCCGTATTTTGGGTCATAAATTCCATAACTTGCCTTTGGATTACCATCACGAGGTTGACCAACACTCCCACAATTAATAATATACCTTTTATTCTTACTAATTTCAATACTCCCGCCATTGCTATAATTTATATAATCTATTTGATTATTATTTTCATTAAAAGAAAAACATCCTGCTAAATGAGAATGCCCTACAAAACATATTTTAAAATTAAATTTACTGAAGATTAAATTTGCGGTATTTTTATCTAAAATGTATTCCAATATTGGTTCTTGGGGACTGCCATGAACTGCAAAGACATTATTCTTAAGTTCAATCTTTTTATTCAGGCTTAATAAAAAATTAACGTTATCTTTTTTTAATTGGCGAGAAGTCCATAATATTGCAGCCCTCGCAGCATAATTAAAATAATTTATATTTACTTTTCCTACAGCTGCAAAATCGTGATTTCCGCCTATACATCTACAGTTTAAATCTTTTATCTTTTCGATGCAATAATTGGGATCAGCACCATAACCTACAATATCTCCCAAACAAATAAATTCATCAACTTTTTCAATGGTTTTCAAAACGCAATTTATCGCTTCGGAATTACTATGAATATCAGAAATTATTCCAATTTTCATTATTATCCCTTTAATTAAAATAAAGTATTAAGAATTTATTAATTAAACATCGCTTATAATTAATTGACTTATTATTTAATTAAAAAACGGTGTAAATTAAAATCACACTGTTTTTTTAGGCCCTTATAATTTCTTTAATTCGCATAATTGCTGAATTGGTCGATCTTGCCATTTCGTCTAATTTCATAGTAATAAATTTTATCGTTTCTTCTAAATCTGGAATTAATACATATTCCAGTGCATTAACCCTTCGCCTGGTTTTTTCAATTTCATTAGCTAGAAGAGTTATTGTTTTATCTAATTCAGCTAATTTTAACATCAGAGTCAATATTTCATGATATTTTTTTAAAGCACTGTCCAACTCGGCAGTAGTATCAACCAGACTATATGAATAATATTTACCCTCGCATTTAAATTTATATTGGGGGACATTTACACTCATTATATTTTTAAAAGATACTTCAGTTACACTCTTTGCTTTCGGAAACATCAAGGCTTCTTCTAAGGTCAGCTTGCTTATTAAAGAAGAAGCGTTTGAAAAAATAGCATAACATTTTAGAAGCTTTTCCTCTAATTCCTCCCTTACTGTGTTATTCTCTTTTGCTAGACGAACAAATACTTGAATTAATGCATCTCTTTTATCTTTTAATAGTTTATATCCCCGCTTGGCGACAACTAGTCTCTTTTTTATTCTCAGTAACTCCATTCGATTTGGATTAACTTTTAGCAACATTAGTATCTTTATCCTCCATGGTTATATCCGTTGGTAAATATTTTTCTATAAGATCATCTTTTATTCTTTTTAATTCTTCTTTTGGTATAATTGTTAACAGTTTCCATCCTATATTTAAACTATCTTCAATAGTTCTATTTTCATCTTCTCCCTGTTTAACAAAAACTTCCTCAAAATTATCTGAGAGTTTAACATATTTTTTGTCTATTTCTGTTAGAGCAGCTTCTCCCAAAATTACTGCTAATTCTTTAGCTTCCTTACCTCTTGCATAAGAAGCAAAAAGTTGATTCATAACATTTGCATGGTCTTCGCGTGTTTTATTTAACCCAATTCCTTTATCTTTTAAACGAGATAAAGAAGGTAATACATTAATAGGAGGATAAATTCCTTTATGGTGTAATTCTCTTGATAAAATAATTTGGCCTTCTGTAATATAACCTGTCAAGTCCGGTATGGGATGAGTTTTATCGTCTTCTGGCATAGTTAATATTGGTATCAAAGTTATTGATCCTTTTTTATCTTTTATTCTTCCAGCTCTCTCGTATAGAGTAGCTAAATCTGTGTACAAATAACCGGGATAACCACGTCTGCCGGGAACTTCTTTTCGAGCTGCAGAAACTTCCCTTAAAGCTTCACAATAATTGGTCAAATCAGTAAGTATTACCAGTACGTGCATATCTTTTTCAAATGCTAAATACTCTGCACAGGTTAGAGCCATTCGGGGAGTTATAATTCTTTCTACCGCCGGGTTATCAGCTAAATTAACAAACATAACACTTTTTTCTATCGCCCCGGTTCTTCTAAAATCACTTATGAAAAAATTTGCTTCCTCAAAAGTAATTCCCATAGCGGCAAATACAACGGCAAATTTCTCCTCTTTTCCTAATACTTTTGCCTGCCGCGCGATTTGGGAAGCAAGTTTTGCATGGGGTAATCCTGAGCCAGAAAAGATGGGTAACTTTTGTCCTCTGACCAAGGTATTTAATACATCGATGGAAGAAATACCGGTTTGTATAAAATTGTTAGGATAGTCTCGAGCATAAGGATTAATAGGATTTCCATTTATATCTAATTTTTTTTCTGCAATAATTTGAGGACCATCATCTATGGGTCTTCCCGAGCCATCAAATATTCTTCCCAAAACATCCAGGGAAATAGGCAATTCTATTACCTTACCTAAAAAACGAACCTTAGTATTTGAAACATCAATTCCTGTTGATCCCTCAAATACCTGGACAACTGCCTTGTCTTCGGTGATTTCAAGCACCTGCCCTCTTCTTATTTCTCCGGAAGATAATTCTATTTCAACTAATTCCTGATATTTTACATCGATTGTTTTTTCTACTATTATTAAAGGCCCAGCTACCTCTGATATGGTTAAATATTCTTTAATCATCTTTGCTATATTATCTCCTTCCCTTTAATCGGTTGTCGAACTAACTTGGGACATTATTTCTTTTTCAAGTTCACTAAATATTTTTAGATTCTTTTCTTCAATAAATTTAGCCCTAATTATTTTTGCTTTGACTGGTAAAGCATTTAATTTTTTTATGGTCGCACCATTTTCGATTACTTTTTCAGCATTTTCGTGAAACATTATAATTAATTTTAAAATAAGAAATTGCTTTTTTGTGGAACTATATGAATCGGTTATATCAAAGGCATCTTGAAGTAGGAAATCCTCCCTGATAGATCTTGCTGTTTCTAATACTAATTTTTCATGAGTTGACAAGGCATCAACACCTACTAATCTTACAATTTCTTCTAATTCTGCTTCTTCCTGAAGTAATGCCATGGATTTATTCCGTAACTCCATATATTCTTCCCCAATTTTTTTATTGTAATATTCTGTTAGTCCGGACAAGTAAAGAGAATAACTTGTTAGCCAATCTATTGCGGGAAAATGCCTTTTATAGGCTAATTTATCTTGTAAGCTCCAGAAAACTTGAACAGTACGTAAAGTATTTTGGGTAACCGGCTCGGATAGATCTCCCCCTGGTGGTGATACTGCACCGACAATACTTAATGTTCCTTCCTTATCATCACTACCAAGACATCTTACTCTTCCGGATCTTTCGTAAAAACTTGAAATTCGAGTACCTAAATAAGCGGGAAATCCTTCTTCTCCCGGCATTTCTTCCAACCTGCCTGATATTTCACGCATTGCTTCTGCCCAACGAGAAGTTGAATCAGCAATAAGTGCAACATTATATCCCATATCTCGATAGTATTCCGCAATAGTTATACCGGTATAAACAGAGGCCTCACGAGCTGCTACCGGCATATTTGATGTATTGGCAATCAAGATAGTTCTCTCCATTAATGGTTTTCCGGAATAAGGGTCGATTAATTCCGGAAATTCAAGCAAAACATCGGTCATCTCATTACCTCTTTCGCCACATCCGATAAAGAGAATAATTTCTGCATTACACCATTTGGATATCTGATGTTGTACTACAGTCTTTCCACTGCCAAAAGGACCCGGTATACATGCTGTACCCCCTTTAGTTACAGGAAAAAATGTATCAATTACCCTTTGTCCTGTAATTAACGGTTCAATAGGAGCTAATTTTTTCTTATAGGGCCTTGGTCCTCTTACCGGCCATTTTTGTAACATTTTAATCTCGTGAATAGAATTTTCCTGATCTTTTATTATGGCAATAGTATCTGTAACCGTAAATTTACCTTTATATATTTCTTTGATTTCACCCTGAATCCCATAAGGAACCATAATTTTATTTTTAACAATATTACTTTCCTGGACAGTGCCTATAATATCACCGGATATTACCTTATCTCCCTTTTTAGAAATTGGCTCAAAATCCCATTTCTTTTTTCTATCAACTGCATCCGCTTCTGCTCCTCTGGTAATAAAATCTCCGCTGCTTGCTTTTAATATATCCAAAGGTCTTTGAATACCATCGTAAATAGATGAGATAAGGCCGGGACCTAATTCCACGCTTAGGGGCATATCAGTAGAAAAAACAGGTTCTCCAGGACCAATTCCTGAAGTTTCCTCATAAACTTGTATAGTTGCTAAATCTTTGTTTAGCTCAATTATCTCACCGATTAATTTTTGATTGCTGACTTTTACTACATCGTACATTTTAGCATTTTTTAATCCTTTAGCTACTACTACCGGTCCAGCAACTTTAGTTATTTTCGCTGTTTCCATTATTCTACCTCTTTTCTAAATAAAATATCTGTTCCTATAGCTTTCTCAATATTTTTTCTTAATATCTTTAGTCCTAAATATTTCTTTTCTGATTTACTGGGTATTACGGTTATGCTTGCAAAAGATGTTTTTTGTAATATTTCTATTTCTTCAATTATTTGACAGCCTATCTCTTCGGTCACAAATATCACTGCATATTTTTCTTTTACTAATTTATTTAATATTTCTACAGCTTCTTCCTTCATGTTTATGGGAAATAGAGAGACACCCAGCAGTTTAAAACCGATTATCGTGTCTCTATTTCCCATTAAAGCAATTTTATACATAAGTATCACGTACTCTTTCTTTGATTTGATCAGGAGATAATTTATTTAACTTGCCTGATAATATTATTCTAATATTTTTTATATCGTTCTCTTTTGCGGTAATAAATCCTACTAATGGTTCAATTCCAAAGGTAACGTATTTTCCTATCTTTGAAAAATTTAGGATAAAATTATCTCTTAATTTTTCCAATTCCATTAAGGAATTATTCTTTTGAAAATAATTTATGCCCAGTTCTGTTATATTTTTATAATCAGTATATATAAGTTTTTCACACCAGGAAGATAAAGGAGAATCGTATATTTCTATTATGTTTTCTGTTTTAAAATCACCTTCGGGAATTAAGAACTCTTTGGTAAAAGCTTTTTTCTCCCCTCTTATCTTTGCCCTGACGCAATTAATTATATTATTAAGATCTATATCTATTTTAATGAATCTTTTTAAAAAAAGTTCTTCTGCTTCAATTATTTCTACTTCTCTAATTTTATTGAATATCATTACGTATCTTTCTTTATCCAAAATAAAATCTATTATCTCTGGGTCTTTATATTTACTATACTCGGAGAATGTTTTTTTAATTAGAGACTCAAAGGAATCGGGAATATCTTCATATTTTTCGTCTTTAACTGCTAAATTGAGTTTTTCTACATCTATAGTACTAATGGGTGAAATCAATTCATTAGAAAATTCTTTTTTTAGATATTTCGATTTTATAAGTATCTTGATATTATGAAAATCATACTTGGAAGCAAAGGTAAAATAAAGAAAATTAAAAGTAGAAACTTTAGAGATACTTTTTATTATGTCATAAGTGTGTAATAATTCTTGATTTAATGAACCCTCAAAATCTGAAGGATTATTGAGATCAAAAGAATAATTATTTAAATCACTTTCCGTCAATATTTTTAAGGCAGATGTGACATCACTTGATTTTACCATTCTGTCCAATATGTCTTTATTTAATAATCCCTTTTCTAATTTCTTTATTCTTCCATTAGCAAAAGCGTATTCTTCTTGATTATTGGTATCTGCTGTAAAGTGTTTAAACATTAATAACCTTTCCCCATTAAAATCAGACAATAAATATTATTATTGTGAACACGTTAATTAAATAATATTTTACTTATCTGCGTTTCTGATTCTTCCCGAACATTTTTTAATAATAATTCTAATGAAATATTTTTTCTTATCGTTCCAGACCCAATAATTATTCCACCTTTTATCGGAAGGTAAGAGTCGGATAATTTTAATTCACCCTTCTTATCTTTAGCTTTTAATTCTTTATTTATACCCTCGATAAAATCTTTAGATATTCTATTTTTATCTGGAGATCCAATAAAGATAGTTTCATCGCCCTTTTCAATATTATCTAATATCAATTTTTTTATAAAGTTTTGATAGTCTTTATTACCCAATTTTAAAATGCTTTCCCAAGCATTGCCAAAAACATCTTCCATAATTTTTTGTTTTTCTAATAGAATAGTTTTCTTTACTCCTAAATTCGCCTCAGTTAGTATTTTGCTCTTTTTTAGAGAAGCTTCTTGGTTGTATTTGTATAATATTACGTTTTTGATATTATCTGCTTCTTTTTTGCCTTTTTTTATAATATTATTTGAATTATCTTCCGCTTGAGCAATAATTTTATCTGCTTGAATTTTGGCATCAGATATAATTTTCTTACTTATATCTTTAATAGTCATATAATATTCGTCCTTTTATAAATTTATTCCATTGAAAAGTAACAGAGAAGCCAACAAAGAGAATACTGCATAGGTTTCTACCATAGTAACCATTACTATTGCTTTTCCAATCCCTTCCGGATTCCTTGCAGCCAAACCTATGGCTGCGGCAGCAGTTTTTCCCTGATACCACCCAGAAAAAAATCCTACGATACCCACCGGTATACAGGAAAAAAATATTTGCATTCCCTGATCCAGTGTGATAGGAATGGGTGATCCTCCGAGAATCCCCGTTTTCATCAATACCCAAAATCCTACCAACAATCCATAAATTCCCTGAGTTCCCGGAAAAGCCTGCAAGAATAAAACCAATCCGAATTTTTCCGGTTCTTCTGTTAGTACTCCTATTCCGGCAGCTCCGGCTATTCCTACTCCTATACCAGATCCTGAACAAGCTAATCCAATGGCGGTTGCCGAACCTAAAAATGCAATTACTATTCCTTGTGTAATCATATTTCCCTCCTATTTCTAATTGATATTTCCTAACGAATCTGAACTTTTATATACTTAGTGATGACCTTAAAAGGTTTAAAAGAAGTTCCTCCACCTTCGTAAAACTTAGTAAAATATTCTACGTACTGTAAACGTGTTGAATGTATAAATGCCCCCATGCCGCTTATCAGCATATTAAAAAAATGTCCAATAATAAAAACTAAAGCTGCTAGAATAAAACCAATAAATGGAATATCTTTAAACAACATTACAAAATTATTAACTACCACTGCCAATACTGCAGTTGATAATCCCAGGGCAAATAGACGTGAATAAGAAAGGATATCACTAAGATAACCGATAATATCGTATAAACTTAGTACTCCACCAGCAGCTTTTATTATAATATTCTTATTTGACCTTCCCTGTGTAATAACTACAGATAACAATCCTGCCCAAATAATATATTTTGTGATAATTTTTAATCCCGCTAAAGAACCAACACTATTTGCAAATATAAATAAAAGTAATCCGGAAATCAATAACAGCCATGACCCTTGATCCATCAATCCTGTTTTAATCTTATTTTCTTTAACGTTTGCAATAAATTTAATAATAAACCCGGTGTAAATTTGGATTACTCCTAAAGATAGAGATATCAACAAAAGAGGCATGGGATCTTTTATCGGGTCAAGCAAGGATATTGTATTAATTAAAAAAGTTTTTATAAATAAAAGATTTTTTGGAAGATAATTAAGTGTATCACCCATCCAACTACCCATAATCGCCCCCATTATAAAAGTGGATAATCCCCCTAAGAAAAATAATCCAAATAATTTTTTTACCATCCCTTCAAATTTGAATTTTTTCAAAGCCAGGTAAGACAAAACAGCTATAACTAAGCCATAACCGGCATCAGACAAACAAATCCCAAAGAAAATAAAATAAAAGGGAGCAAATAAAGGAGTGGGGTCAAATTCCGTATATTTGGGGATTCCATACAGTTCAGTTACTGATTCAAAAGGTTCTACAAACTTATTATTCTTTAAAGCTACCGGTATATCTTCAGTTTCTTTAGGATCACTAAAGACTATCTCCAATTCTTTAAATTTTTTGTATAATGTATTTTCTAATTCATTCAGGTCTTTCTCTAAAACCCATCCCTCGATAATTATTACTTTTTTAGTCTGTTTGATATATTTTTCTATATCTTTTTTGCTTTTTAAGATGGATAGATAATCAAAAGCGGCGTATAACCATAAATTCTCCCTATGCAGTTTTTTACTTGCATCAAAAATTATTTTTCTTTTTTCTTCAATATTTTTTAATTCTTCAGAGATATCGCCTAAGATATCATTTGGAGTTCCACTGAATTCTAAAGGCGCTTTAAAATAGTCAATACTATATTTACTCAATATTTTTTTAATAAAAGAATAATATTCAGATATTGAAATAATGATTATCTTGCATTGTTTTTTGTCTTCACTAATTTTTTTTATTTCTATTTCTTTCCCTATTTTTTTTATTTCTTCCAAGCAAGAAATAAAATCTTTTGAAGGGAGAGTTCCGGCGATAGTTTTAGTATTTTTTGTTTCTTCTAAATCTTCTATTTTTACGTCTAATTCTCTCCATTCTTCCAACTGTTCTTGAGTATTTTTCAGATGATTTTCTCTAGTTTTTAGTTTTTTAAGGTCTCCATCTAATCCTACACACTTTTCATAGATTTTTTTATAATCATGTTGGAAAAATAAAGAAGACAATTTTTTATAATCATAAACATTGTTCAAAGTTGATACAGACTTATCTGATTTTTTGGATTTGCTTTGAAAATTTGACAGGTAATCTACGCAATATTTCACTTCTGCCAATGCGGAGTCGCTTTCAGTATTATTTATTTCATTAAAACCTAGCAAACCAGGTATCTTTAATTTAGATGTAATATCTATTATCTGGACACAGCCTGCTTTTTGGAGCTCCTCAATAATTTTGTCTTTTAACTCAAGATGAGTAAAAATGTTTACTTTTTTTACTTTGCAAACGGCCATTATTTTTCTTCCATCACTTTTTTAATTACTATTTTTACGGCTTTATCAATATTTTTTAAAGAATTTTTACCTAATTCTTCTTTTTCTCTTTTGCAATTTTTTATAATATTGTCTGCTTCTATTCTGGCTGATTCTTCTTCTCTTTCAATTATCATTTTACCTTCTTTTTTAGCTTCTTCTTTGATTTTTTCTATTAACTTATCAGCTTCTTCGTGAGCATTATTAATGATTTTTTCAGCTTTATCATCGGCGTCTTTGATAATTTCATCTGCAGTACGTTCAGTATTTTTAACTTCTTCGATGATCTTATTTAACAAATAATTCACCCCTTAAAAATTATAAAATAGTCTGTAAAAAACTTCATAAATTATGGATTATAATTTATGAATACATTGTTTTATTAATAAATACACAATTGAAATTATAACATATCACATAATTATTCTCAATATTAGAATAGTATCGAGTATCGAGTATATAGTATCGAGTCAAGAAAGATAGAGAGAAAAAGATAGAACCTTTTTACTCATTTTTAATTTCTTCTAATAATTTTCTTATTATTATTTTATCACTGGATTTAGCAATTATCTTGCCTTTTTTAAACAATGCTCCCGTTTTTTTATCGAATGCAACGCCTATATCAGCTTCTCTTGCTTCGCCCGGTCCATTTACCATACAACCCATAACTGCAATAGTTAATGGTTTATCGATATGACAAATCTGTTTTTCTACTTTTGCCACAATTTTATCTAAATCTACTTTACATCTTCCACAAGTTGGGCAGGAAATTAAATTTGGACCCCTCTGCCTAAGATGTAAGGCTTTTAATATCTCGTACCCTACTTTTATTTCTTTTACAGGATCTCCGGTCAATGATACTCTAATGGTGTCACCGATTCCTTGAAATAATAAAGAGCCGATTCCCACAGATGATTTAATAATGCCTGAAAAAGGAGGGCCTGCTTCAGTAATCCCCAAATGTAAAGGATAATCATATTTTGAGGAAAATATATTATTTGCTTCGATGGTACTAATCACATCCGTAGATTTAATGGAGAATTTTACGTTATGATAGTCGACTTCTTCTAATATCTTGATAATATTCTTAGCACTTTCTATTAGAGCTTCGGGAGTTATTTTTTTATATTTCTTCAATATATTTTTATCTAACGAACCTGAGTTTATACCAAACCTAATAGGCAAATTTTTTTCTTTTGCTGATTTTATAATTAATTTAAGTTTTTCTACATTTTTTATATTCCCAGGATTTATTCTTAATCCATCTACTCCAAGTTCGATAGATTTTAAGGCTAATTTATAATCATAGTGAATATCGGCAACCAGGGGTATATTAATTTCTTTTTTTATCAAAGGCAGCGAGTAACATGATTCTAAATCCGGAACAGCTACTCTTACAAGTTCACAACCTTCTTTTTCCATTCTTTTTATTTGGGATACTGTATCTGAGATATTTTTCGTGTCAGTATTAGTCATTGATTGAACTGAAATTGGAGCATTTCCTCCAATTTTCAAGTTACCCACTCTAATACTCCTGGTCTTTCTTCTCTCATACATGACTTACAATTTCCTTATTTTTTACTTGGCAAATAGCCTTAAAATATCCTTATAAGTGGCAATTACAAAAATAATTATCATAAGAGATATTCCGATTAAATACATAAAGTTTATTTTTTCAGCTTCTAAGGGTTTGCCCCTTAATTTTTCTATAACTAAAATTATTATATGCCCTCCATCTAAAATGGGTATAGGAAGAAGATTAAATAATCCTATAAATATACTTAAAATTGCGGTAAAATATAATAAGTTTAAGAAACCTAATTTTGCTGCTTCTCCAGTCATTTGTGCTATACCCAAAGGACCTGCTATTTCCAAGGGAATCTTTCCGGTAATCATTTCTATTATGTTAGTAAAAATTAATTTGATAATATTCCAAGTTGTAATTATTCCTTTTGAAAATGCAGAAAATATATTAATCTTTTCGACAGATACTTCAAACGTAATTCCAATTAGCCCTTTTTTATAATCATCATCGTATTCCGGAATTACAAAAACATCAATGATTTCCCCTCCCCTATCCAGGGTTATTTGTAATTCTTCTCCTGAACTTTTATTTATAGTATTCGCAATTTTATTGGGGTCTTCCATTTTTATTGAGTTGATTGCAATAATCTTATCCCCGGAAAGTACGCCGGCTTGTTCGGCAGGACCACTTTCATTAACTGTTGACACAAAATTAGTAACTACCGGAATTCCATTTACAAAAAATATAAGACTAAATATAACTACTGCAGTTGCAATATTCATAAAAGGTCCTAAGGCCACTATTAGTGATCTGATCCCCAATGATTTCTTATCAAACCTTTGTTCTTGGGGCACTTCTTCTTCTGATGTTTTTTTAACATCTTCCTGCCCCATTTCCCCAGCCATTTTTATATAACCACCTAGAGGGATTAAGCAGATTACATATTCTGTTTGATTTTTTGTAAATCCTGTTATTCTTGGTCCGAAACCAAAGGAAAATTTATATACTCTTACTCCGGATGCTTTTGCGGCAATAAAATGACCGAATTCATGAAAAAATATTAATATACTAAAAACGAATATAAAGGCAATTATAGTTATCATTTTTTACTCCAAAATAAATTAGTCGTTAATTAAAAAGATTAGCGTAGAGCGTACAGCGTTTAGCGTATAGTAATAAAATTAAAAGCGAAAAGCCATAATTCAAAGCACCAAACCTATATAGCGCATAGCGTATAGCGTTTAGCGTATACATTTGGTTATATAGCTAGTTTGTCGCTCGGTTACCCGGTTTACCAGTTGGCCAGTTAAATTAGTCGTTAGTGAATAGTCGTTAGTATAAAATACAAAATAAATAATTGACCAATTAACCAGGTAACAATTTCTATGATTTCTGAATTTTAAACTTATTACTCATTACTTATTACTTATTACTGTTTTTTATATTCATACAGAAATTTAAAGCTCTTTCCCTGGCCCAGTAGTCAGCATCTAAAATATCTTTAATATTAGGATTATGCTTTGCTTTATGCTCTTTCATTGTGTCTTGAATAATTTGAGGAATTGCTAAAAAACTTATTTGATTATTTAAAAAAGCATCAACTGCAATTTCGTTTGCACCATTTAATACTGCAGGCATTGTTCCTCCAATCTCTAATGCCTGATAGGCAAGTTTAATACAAGGGAATTTGCTAAAATATGGTTTTTTAAAAGTTAATTGACCTATTTTGGTTAATTCTAGGCGTGGAAAGTTATTAATAGTTCTATTAGGATAAAATAAAGCGTACTGGATGGGAATCTTCATATTGTGTTCACCTATTTGAGCTAAAATAGTACCGTCTGTAAATTGAACCATCGAGTGCACATAACTTTGAGGGTGGATTACTATTTCTATCTTATTAGCCGGTATATTAAAAAACCACTTTGCTTCAATTACTTCTAATCCTTTATTCATCAAGGTAGCTGAATCAATAGTAACCTTTTTCCCCATTTTCCAAGTTGGGTGATTCAGCGCGTCCTCAACTGTTACATTTTTTAGAGCAGCTTCGGTAAAATTATAGAGCGCGCCCCCAGATGCCGTCAGTATAATTTTTTCAACACAATCTTTTTTCTCATTCTTTAAACATTGTAAAATTGCACTATGTTCACTATCTATTGGTATAATTTTTGCATTTTTAGATATTGCTTCCCTCACTAATAATTCGCCACCTACTACCATTGCTTCTTTGCTGGCTAAAGCGATTTTTTTTCCTCTTTTCACTGCTTCAAAAGTAGGTATAAGAGATGCTATCCCGGTGATAGCAACTACAATAATATCAGCTTCTTCTAAGGTTGCTATATTTATTAATCCGTTAGTCCCACATAATATTTCAATATTATTTTGTTTATCTAAATTCTTTTTCAAATTCCTGGCAATAATTTCATTTTTAACTACTGCTATTTTAGGTTTATAAAAACTTATCTGCTCCTGAAGCAATTTTATTTCTTCCCAACCGCTTAGAGCCACTACTTCAAATTCATTTGAATATTGTTTTATAACTTCTAAACTTTGTTGTCCTATCGAACCCGTTGAACCTAATATAACTATTTTTTTCTTCACAATTAAATCCCTTACTTTCAAAAATATTTTCTTAGTGCAAATTTAACAAAATTATATAATAATAAAACACGGGAGCTGTAAATATTAGACTATCAAGACAGTCTAACATACCCCCCTGACCAGGGATTAAAGTCCCTGAATCTTTAACTCCCGAACCTCTTTTCAATACTGATTCAAATAGATCACCAATTTGTGCTATTATTGCTATAATCAAACCGAGTGAAATTAATTCATTAAAATTTAAATTTAACCAATTTTTTAAGGCAAATGTAGCAGCAATACTAAATATAATCCCCCCAATTGATCCTTCAATAGTTTTTTTGGGACTTATTTTGGGGAATATTTTATTTTTACCAAATTTAGTACCGATAAGATAAGCTCCAATATCATTGACCCAAGTAACGATTAACAGGGAAATAAGATAATAATTTCCATTGGGTAGGTCCTTTATTTTTATCATAAAGGATAACAAATATCCTAAATAAATGCTCCCAAAAATTGTAATGGATATCTCGGCTAATACCTTAGAATAATCTTTTTTGAACAGTTGTATAATAAAAGATAGTATAATAAAAAAAGTAATAATTATATTTTCAATATAAAAATTCAAGCTATAAACATCATATACTGATATAAAAATGAAGTATAATATTAGTATGGTGCCTAATATGTATGATGGTTTATATCCTTGTTTACCAGCTATGCTGTATAATTCCCTTAACCCCAATAAAGCTATTATTATAACAACAATAAAAAAAGGGAATACTTCCCAAAATATTGTTAAAAAAGCTAAAAAAACCCCTATAATAGTTGTTGCAGTTCTCTTTATAAAATTATTATACTTTTCCTCCATATTTTCTCACTCTTTTTTGGAAATTTCTTATTGCTTCTACTAAATTATTTTCGTCGAAGTCAGGCCAAAAAACAGGAGTTACCCAAAGTTCTGTGTAAGCAATCTGCCAAAGCATAAAATTACTAATTCTCATTTCGCCCGCTGTTCTAATCAGTAGATCGGGATCAGGAAGATTGTGGGTATACAAATTATCTCTAATAGTATTTTCATTAATTTCTTCAATGCTTAATTTTTTATTATCTATTTTTAGTAATATAGATTTTAGTGCATCAACAATTTCGGTTCTTCCACTATAGTTAATAGCAATATTTAAAATAAGTTTATTATTCCTCTTGGTAGATTCATGCAATTCTTTCATTTTTTCAATAAGCGAGTTAGGCAGGTTATCTAATCTTCCTATAAAATTTATCTTTATATTATTTTTAACTAAGTTTGCTTTTTCTCTGCTCAAAACTCTTTCGAATAATTTTACTAGATAGATTATTTCCTTCTTTGGACGTTTCCAATTTTCCGTAGAAAACGCAAAAATGGTTAATATAGGAATGTTAAAATCTAAGCAGTTAGTTATTACTCTTCTAACTGCTTTTGCGCCTTCTCTATGCCCTGCATTTCGAGGTAATCCCCTTCTCTCTGCCCATCGCCCATTTCCATCCATTATTATTGCAAGGTGTTGAGGTAATTTATCTTTATCAAATAATTCATTTCTATTAATCTTAAAATTTCTAATAATCATCACCTATAAAAAAACCCCCCTTAAAATTATATCAATACAAAATAGTTTAATATAGATTAAAATGAGAAGGGGGTTTTATTATTTATTATTCCTTTATTATTGCTTCATTTGGACAAACATCGACACAAGCTCCACAATCTGTGCACTTATCTTTATCAATTATATAAGTTTCATCTCCTTCAGAAATTGCTTCTACAGGACATTCATCAACACAGATACCGCATTTAATGCATTCATCAGTAATTTTATGAGCCATTTAAAATCTCCTTTATTTTTATTTATTATAAAATATTTTCTATACTTCCATAATTTCTTTTTCTTTAAGTTCTAATAATTTATCAATATTTTCCACATACTCATCCGTTAGCTCTTGAATTTTATTTTGATGCTTTTTACATTCGTCTTCTGAAGCATTACCTTCTTTCTCATCTTTTTTTATTAAATCATTTGCTTCTCTTCTTATGTTTCTTATGCCTATTTTCCCATTTTCGGCTTCTTTCTTTACCAGTTTTACCAATTCTTTTCGTCTTTCCTCGTTTAGTGGTGGCACTGTAAGTCGAATAATATTACCATCTATCGATGGGGCTAATCCTAAATCAGATTTCCATATAGCTTTTTCAATTTCAGAAATACAATTTTTATCCCAGGGCTGAATAACTATTAAATTTGCTTCTGGAATAGATATATTCGCTATTTGTTTAAGAGGAGTTAATATACCGTAATAGGATATTTTTAGACGGTCTACTAAGTTTGAAGAAGCCCTTCCTGTTCTTATGTGAGCAAATTCATCTCTTAATGCTGTAATTGTCTTTTCCATTTTAACCCTTGTTTCATTTAATAAATGAGGCAGCATATTTATTCTCCCTTCACTATTGTTCCAATTTTTTCACCAAATACAACTCTTCTGATATTTCCAACAGTATTAAAATTAAAAACGATTACCGGAATATTATTTTCCATGCACAACGAAATAGAGGTTGCGTCCATAACCTTTAAACCTTTATTCAAAAACTCGAGAAAACCTAGATTTCTAAATTTCACTGCTTTTGTGTTTTTTAATGGATCAGATTCATATATACCATCAACTTTTGTAGCTTTAAGAATTGCTTGTGAATTTAGTTCTATCGCTCTTAGGGCGGCAGCAGTATCTGTAGTAAAGTAGGGATTCCCCGTTCCAGCAGCTAAAATTACTATTCTGTTTTTTTCTAAATGTCTAATAGCTCTTCTTCTGATATATGGTTCAGCAATTGCTTTCATCTCAATTGCAGTCTGTACTCTTGTTTCAACATTTAATTTTTCTAAAGAATCTTGAAGTGCTAAAGCATTTATTACAGTTGCCAACATACCCATATAATCAGCCGAAACCCGATTTATACCTTTTTCGCTTCCTTCTTGACCTCTAAAGATATTACCTCCTCCAATCACTACCGCTGTTTGCACTCCCAACTCTTTTATCTCGGCAATTTCTTTAGCAATAAAATTAATCTTTTGGGTGTCAATACCATAGCCTTTTTCTCCGCATAGTGATTCACCACCAAGTTTTAGGAGAATTCTTTTATATACAGGCTTTCTCATATTTTTTATCCTTCGGCATATTAAACTAGCATAGAGCGTACAGCGTTTAGCGTATAGGAACTCAGTATTGCGTATCGATTATCGAGTAAAAAAAATCAGTTATCATTTTATTAAGATTTCTGTCATTGCTAGCTCTGATTTATCAGAGCGTGGCAATCTCTTTATTAAATTAAAAACTTAAAGCGAAAAGTGCAAAATCATAATTTAAAATTCAAAACCTATATAAAGTATAGCGTATATTTTCTTATTTCTATCTTCTTATCTCTTTACTACATACTACATACTATATACTATATACTGTTTTTAGATTTCCTCGCCAAGTTGAAATCTTGCAAATCTTTTAATTACAATATTTTCACCTAATTTAGCAATTAACTCTAATAACAACTGATTAATATTCTTGCTATTATCCTTAATGAATATTTGTTCCTTTAAACAGTTTTCCTTGAAATATTTTACCAATTTACCTTCCACAATTTTTTCAATAATCGGGGCAGGTTTTCCTGATTTTTCAACTTGCGCATAAAATATTTCTTTTTCCTTTTCAATTAGACCGTTGGGAACTTCTTCCCTGGTAATAAATTTAGGATTTGAGGCTGCAATTTGCATGGCAATATTTTTCACAAATTCTTTAAACTCCTCGGTATTAGCAACAAAATCTGTTTCACAATTTATCTCAACTAAAACCCCAATTTTGCCATAGAGATGAATGTAGGATCCTACCATTCCGTTTAACGCTTGCCTGTTAAGTTTAGATGAAGCTGTGTCCATCCCCTTTTTACGTAAATATTCAATTGCTTTTTCTATTTCTCCCTCAGTTGCTTTTAAAGCTTTCTTGCAATCCATCATTCCGGCACTTGTCTTAGTTCGTAATTCTTTAACCATCTGGGCACTAATGTTCATTCTTATCTCCTTGCTTCGTTTAAATTGATATTTTGTGTTCTAACTGACCATTTCAACCTCTTTTTCAATGACTGACTTCTTTCCTTCAATAACTGCATCAGCCATAACTGAAGAAATTAATTTTACTGCTCTTATTGCATCATCATTCCCTGGAATCACATAATCAATTTCTTCCGGGTTACAATTTGTATCCACAATGGCTACAATAGGAATAGAAAGTTTAATGGCTTCAGCAACTGCAATCTTCTCTTTTTTTGGGTCAGCTATGAATATAGCATCTGGAAGTTTCTGCATATCTTTTATTCCGGTTAATACTTTTTTAAGTTTCTCTTTTTCTCTCTTTAAGCTTATTACTTCTTTTTTAGGAAGAACTTCAAACATTTTATTATCTTCCATTTCCTCCAATTCACAAAGCCTTTTCACCCTTTTTCTAATGGTACTGAAATTAGTCAATGTTCCGCCCAACCATCTATAATTTATATAAAACATACCACATCTCTCAGCCTCATTTTTAATCGATTCCTGGGCTTGTTTTTTAGTTCCTACAAAAAGCATATTACCACCATTACTAGATATTTCTCTTACAAAATCATAGGCCACCTGGACTAATTTTACAGTCTGTTGAAGGTCTATGATATATATATTATTTCTATCTGTAAAAATATAAGGTTTCATTCTAGGATCCCATCGGCGCATTTGATGGCCAAAATGTACACCTGCTTCTAGTAATTGTTTCATTGAAATTACACTCATCTGCTATCCTCCAATTTAATTTTTTTATTTATATTTTTTTATTTTTTCTTATGATTCCAAAATTGTCATAAGTCGTTATAACTTATGAATAATAAGTGCATAAAATCAAAAATAGTATAACATAGTTTATTTTCTAAATCAAGAAAATATAATATAGTATCGCGTATTGCGTATTGCGTATTGCGTAAAGAAAAAATGAAAACAATAGCCTAAATAATATATTCTTCTCTCTTTAATTTTAATTTTTAAGTTTTGATTTTGCGCTTTTAACTTTTAATTTTTCGTTTTATTACTATATGCTCTACGCTAGTTTTATTCATTACCGACTAATCTAATCGGTCAATTGGCAAATCGGTGAATTGGTCAATTACAAGATGTATCTGCTTAAATCTTCGCTTTTTACAATGGTTTGCAATTTTTTCTTGACATATTTTTTGTCAATAGTAACTTGCTTCTTTTTTAAACTGGGGGCGTTAAAGGAAATATCTTCCAATAATTTTTCTAAAACAGTATACAATCTTCTTGCCCCAATATTTTCTGTCTGCTCATTTACCAAAAAAGAAGCTTCAGCAATCTCGTCAATAGCGTCATCTGTAATTTCAATCTTCAAACCTTCGGTAGCAAGTAAGGCTGTGTATTGTTTTATTAGTGAATTACAGGGTTCAGTTAATATTTTTTTTAAATCTTCTTTATTTAAAATATTTAATTCAACCCTAATAGGGAAACGTCCTTGTAATTCAGGTATTAAATCAGAAGGCTTTGAAGTGGTAAAAGCACCGGCAGCTATAAATAAAACATGGTCGGTCTTTACTGCTCCATGTTTAGTCATAACTGTTGAACCTTCAATAATAGGTAATATATCTCTTTGAACTCCTCCTCTGGATACATCTGGTCCGTATGATTTTTCCTGACTGGCAATTTTATCGATTTCATCAATAAAAACAATCCCTAAATTTTCCACCCTATCAATGGCAGCTCGAATTACTTCATCCATATCTATCAACTTTTGAGTTTCAGCATAAAGCAATATCTTGCGAGCCTCTGCAATTGTAACTTTTTGTTTTTTTCTTTTTTGAGGAAACATCCTACCCATAATGTCTTTAAAATTGAATCCCATTCCTTCTATTCCGGCATTAGAAAAAACTTCTACTGTCGACTTAATGTTTTCCTCAACTTCGATTTCAATTAATCTATTTTCCAAGTCACCTTTTTCTAACTTATCTTCAAACTTTTTTCTAGTCCTTTCAAATCTCTCTTCTCTTTCATCTTTTTTTGTTGAAACATCAAAAGATTCTTTCTTTTCTTCTTCTTCTTCTTCTTCAGTTCCAGAATAAAATGAACCATCTAATAAATTTGTCTTTTGTTCTTTCCCTTTTTTTGATACCGGGAATAAATAATCTATTATTTTTTCATCGACTAATTGTTTAGCTTTATCTTCTATCTTACTGGCCCATTCTTTACGAACCAGTTGAACACCTACCTCTGTTAAATCTCTAATTATAGATTCTACATCTCTTCCTACATAACCTACTTCGGTAAATTTTGTTGCTTCAACTTTTACAAAGGGGGCTTTCACTAATTTTGATAATCTTTTAACAATTTCTGTTTTTCCAACTCCGGTAGGCCCGATCATTATAATATTCTTTGGAGTGACCTCGTCTATCAATTCCGGGGATAATTTTTGTCTTCTAATTCTATTTCGTAAAGCTATAGCTACTGCTTTTTTGGCATTATCTTGCCCAATTATATATTTATTAAGTTCAGAAACAATTTGTAAAGGGGTCAGGTCGTTAATCAATTATGGTTCCTCCTTTTTATTATAATTTTTCTACTGATATTTTATCGTTTGTATAGATACAAATTGAAGCAGCAATCTTTAATGATTCTAAAGCTATTTCGTGAGCAGATAAATTCGAATACTTAACCAGAGCCTTTGCTGCCGCAAATGCATAAGGACCACCTGATCCGATAGCTGCGATATTATCATCCGGTTCTATTATATCACCAGTTCCGGAAACTATAAATATGTGTTCTTTGTCTGCAACAATTAATATCGCTTCTAATTTTCTTAATATTTTATCAGTTCGCCACTCTTTGGCCAAAGAAATAACCGCCTTAGGTAAATTTCCATGAAGTTCTTCTATCTTCTTTTCAAATTTTTCAAATAGGGTCATGGCATCAGCACTTGCTCCGGCAAATCCGGTAAGCACTTTATCATCATAAAGTTTTCGTATTTTTTTAGTATTATTTTTCATAATAGTATTTCCCATACTTATCTGACCGTCACCGGAAATAGCTACTTCGCCCTTATGCTTTATCGCTAAGATTGTAGTTCCTTTAAACATTTTTTATTTCATCTCCTTTAAACTTTTAAAACTAAGACCTGGGGTAAGATTTTTTATAAATTGCTTTTAATCTTTCTTTAGTAATATGAGTATATATTTGAGTAGTAGATAAACTCTCATGGCCTAAAAGTTCCTGAACAGAACGTAAATCCGCTCCACCTCCTAAGAGATGGGTGGCAAATGAATGCCTTAAAACATGAGGACTTATCTTTTTATTTAAATCAGCCATTTTCATGTACTTAATGAGAAGTCTTCGTATGCTTCTTGCTGATAGTCTTCCTCCAAAACGATTTAAAAATAATGCATTTGTATCATTTTTATCCATAGATATATTTTTTCTAAATTTCTTTCTACTGTTTAAATATTCTTGTACTGCCTTTATACTCGGATTACTCAAAGGGAGAATTCTTTCCTTTGAACCCTTTCCAAATACTCTCACAGTTTTCTCATACAGGTCTATATCGCGAATATTCAAATTAACCAGTTCTCCAACCCTCATCCCGGTGCCATAAAGCAATTCAAGGATTGCCCTATCTCTAATTCCTAATATTGAATGCCCGGACGGCATTTCAATAAGTTTGTTAATTTCTTCTATGTATAAAAAAGAAGGTAATTTATTGTCTATCTTAGGTGCTATTAGATTGATGGTCGGATTAATATCTACTATACCTTCTCTTGATAGAAATTTAAAGAAAGAACGGATAGTAGATATTTTTCTGCAAATACTTCTTACCGAATAATCACACTTCTTTAAATAGACAATATATTTTCGCATGATGCTGCGGTCAATATATTGTATATTATTGTTATTTATTATTTTATATTCCTTTAAATAATTTAACAACTGTAATAAATCATTTTTATAGGAAATAATAGTATTATTAGAATAATTTTTTTCATTCTTTAGAAAAGAAATATACGAATTTATGTGTTCCTTCAAATTTAAACACCCCTCCTTTTTTCTTTTTTTTGAGGAGTAAATTCTCTTTCTCGAGATAAATTACCATTTAAATTCCAAGTGCTGACTTAAATTATGATTTATCCTCTTTCTTAAATTCTTTATAATCACAATCAGAATTACTGCACTTAAAATAAAGTCCGCTTTTCTTATTACTACTTATTACTAAAATGGAGTTACATTGTGGGCATCTTTTATTAATCGGCTTGTTCCAGGTTACAAAAGAACATTTAGGATAATTGCTGCATCCATAGAATATCCTCCCCTTTTTAGTCTTTTTTCTAATAATCTCACCTGAACAACCCTCATCGGGACAGGACATACCAATTTTATCTAAAAAGTGTTTTGTATTTTTACATTTCGGGAATCCCGAACAAGCTAAAAATTTACCAAAACGTCCATTTTTTATTAACATTTTACTGCCACATTTATCACATATTTCATCGCTGAATACTTTTGGCATTTCAATTTTTTGTGCCTGACTTCCTTTTTCTAAATCCTTAGAAAATGCCTTATAAAATTTATCTAAAACATTTTCCCACTTTTTTTTATCAGATTCGACTTCATCGAGTTGCTTTTCCATTTTTGCAGTAAAGGCAACATTTACAATATCGGAAAAATATTGAACTAAAAAAGAGTTTACCGTAATTCCCAATTCTGTAGGTCTAAATTTTTTATCTACTTTCTCTACGTATGTCCGATATTGTAAGGTGCTTATAGTCGGTACGTACGTGCTGGGTCGTCCTATTCCTTCTTTTTCCAATCTTTTTACCAGGCTGGCTTCTGTGTATCTGGGAAGAGGCTTGGTAAAAGATTGATTTTCCTTAATTTTTAACAACTTAAGCTTATCTTTTTCTTTAAGGTCAGGAATTTTATCTAAATCCTGATTGTTTTGGCCATATAGAATCATATATCCCTTAAACAGTATCTTAGAGCCGGAAGTTCTAAAAATATACCTCCCTGATTCGATATCTATAGTAATTTTTTCCAAAAGGGCAGCTTTCATCCTACTCGCTACAAATCTTTGCCAGATTAAATTATATAATTTATATTGGTCATTAGTTAAATATTTTTTAATTGACTCCGGGTGATTAAATACATAGGTAGGCCTGATGGATTCATGAGCATCCTGAATTTTTACATTTTTTATTTTATTTTTTTCTTTACTTAAATTTTGGGATGATTTGGCAAAATCTTTACCATAATGTTCTTCAATATATTTTTTCGCTTCACTCTTTGCTTCATCTGATACTCTTACTGAGTCCGTACGCATATAGGTAATTAAACCGATATTTCCTTTATTGCCTAAGGTGATACCCTCGTATAATTGTTGGGCTATGAACATAGTTTTTTTAATGGGAAAATTTAATTTATTATATGCATCTTGCTGTAAGGTACTGGTAGTAAACGATGGTTGCGGATTTTTCGATTCTTTCTTTTTGTTTATACTTTTAACATAGATTTCCTGATTTTTTACTTCTTCACAAATATTTGCGGCTTTTTCTTTAGTATTAATAGTTGCTTTTTTAGAATTTATGGAGAAAAGTTTTGCCTCAAAAGGTTCTGCCTTTTCATCTTCTATTTTTCTAAACAAAGCATCTATTGTCCAATATTCTTCTATTTTAAATTTAGCTATTTCTTCTTCTCTTTCGCATATTAAGCGTAATGTTACAGATTGCACCCTTCCTGCACTTAGTTTTTTGCCAATCTTTTTCCATAATAATGGACTAACCTTATAACCTACCAGTCTATCCAGTAACCTCCTGGCTTTTTGAGAGTTAACCATGTTAAGATTAATTTCTCTCGGATTTTTAATGGATTGAGATACAGCTTTTTCAGTTATCTCGTTAAAACTAACTCTGCTTTTTGCATCCTTAATATTTAATCTTTGAGCAATATGCCAGGCAATTGCTTCACCTTCTCTATCCGGGTCAGTAGCTAAAAATACTTTCTCCTTGCCTTTAACGCTTCCTTGTAATTCTTTCAATATCCTTCTTTGTTTAGGAATAACCACGTATTCCGGCTTAAAGTCATTTTCAATATCTATCCCCAATTTTGTTTTAGGTAAATCTATTAAATGCCCCTTGCTTGATTTAATAGTATAATCCCTACCTAATATTTTTTTTAAGGTTTTTTCTTTGGTTGGTGATTCAACTATCACCAGATATTTAGCCATTTTTTATCCTTTTGAACCTTTTTTCTTGTGATTTTTTTATTTTCCTTTTAATCGGTTAAAAATATCTTGCGGCCACGAAGGTAATATTATTGCACCATAAGGGCAATGTTCATCACAGCAAAAGCAAGAAATGCATTTCTTTCTATCCGCTTCCGGAAATTTATCGGTTAAATTCATTGCAGAAACAGGGCAAACTTCAATACATTTTTTGCATATTTTACATTTATTATGATCTACTATCGGCTTAATTGACGCTAAATTAAATATATGAGGGACCGCTGTTTTCCTTATTCTTTGCAAAAAACCATTATTCGGTGTTTTAAACCCCGAAATTACTTCTAATTCTCCATCAATAATTATGTTGGAGATATCTGTCTCCCCTAAATTTCTTTCTTTGGCAACCTGTAATAGCTCAATTGTAGCAGGCTTAAGCCCCATCATGGCAGCCATAACAGAATCAAGAGAAATGCCATCATCGCTGCTTAATATTTTATTTATAACTCGTATTTTCCCATTAGTAGGTCCGACGCCTTCCATACCGGTTATAGCATCCATGATATTTAAATCAGGAATTCTTATCTGATAAATATCTACTAAAAGTTCAGCAAATCCTTTAATGGAGCGACCATAGGTATGTAATTTTGCCTTCTTCCCTCCCGGAATAATACCGAACATGTTTTTTATGGCACCGGTAATAGTAGTTAAACTGTGAGTTTTAAATTTTGGAACATTAATAACATAATCTGCTTCTATAACTATTTTTGAAATAAATAATTCTTCAATAAATTTTGACTCTACCTTTACCTCGACTACTTCCCTGGCAATATTTCTGTAGCAGCCGTCAGAAGCATCTAATATTCCGGTAATTTTTGCTATTTTTAAGGGGTCAAAATGAATACTCCCGGAATTATCTCCCACTATTATTTCTTTAGATTCACACTTTTTTAATTCCTGCACAATTGCAGATATTACTCTTGGTTCAGTAGTCACCCCTCTCTCCGGAGGGAATGGTCCTAATAGATTTGGCTTTACTAAGACTTTTTTATCTTTTACTTTATCCCTTACCCCAAATATCTCAAAAACATTTTTTATTATTTCGGATATTTCATCATTTTGTGTATCACTGATTATGACTTTGGACATATTTTCTCTTTCAACTTTAAATTAGTCGTTAGCGAATAGTATTTAGTAACAAAGCGAAAAACGTAAAGTGTAAAGCGCAAAACTACAACTTAAAATTCAAAATTAAAGAAAAAAGTTTTAAGTTTTGAATTATGGTTTTTAGCTTTTCGCTTTAAATTTTTAATTCAATTTTGAAAAATATTATTAATCCAAACTATACGCTATAAGCTCTACGCTAGTTTTATTCACTAACAGATAATTTTATTTTTTTATTTTGATCTTTTCTCCGATTTTTCTTTCTTTCTTGGATTTTAATCTTTTAATATTTTCTTTATGTTTAAAAATACCGAAAATTAAAATTATCGCACTAAATATAATATATTCATAAGGTTGTTTGAATAAAATTGTAAAAATAAAAATAGAGATTAAGGCGAAAATAGATGCTAAGGAAACATATCTTGTTGTTATTACAACAACTCCCCAAATTATTAATGCTAAAATTGATATCGTTGGATTAAGAGCAAATACAACTCCAAACGTAGTAGCTACCCCTTTCCCGCCTTTTAAACCGAGAAATAAAGACCAGTCATGACCACATATAACTGCTAACCCTGCAATAGCTAATATTAATGAACTATCAATATTAAAATATTTTACTAAATAGATAGATAAAATACCCTTGCCGACATCACCAATTACTACTAAAGAAGCTAACGAAGGCCCCAATATCCTAAGAGCGTTGCTTGCCCCTATATTTCCGCTTCCGAATTCTCTTATATCTACTTTCTTAAATAATTTACCCATAATATAACCAAAAGGTATGGAACCCAAAAGATAACAGATCGTAATAATTAAAATAATTTTCATACTATTTTCTTTCCTCTTTTTTTTTCGCTAAGTTAATAACTACAGGAGAACCTTCAAATCCAAATGTTTCATAAAATTTGTTTTCTAAATATTTCTGATAAGAAGCATACATTAATTTAGGATT
>Ga0307428_1000186_pt1 | contig 49819 bp, 54 predicted proteins | sample SalMarWE160240MG_FD_202161 | JGI IMG/M metagenome (GOLD analysis project Ga0307428, IMG submission 202161) | Salt marsh sediment microbial communities from the Plum Island Ecosystem LTER, Massachusetts, United States - WE1603-240 | ecosystem: Environmental > Aquatic > Marine > Intertidal zone >...
GCTGGCGGAGACGGAGGGATTCGAACCCTCGATACGCCTTTGGAGCGTATAACGGTTTAGCAAACCGCCGCCTTCAGCCACTCGGCCACGTCTCCGCGTGCAAGAATGCGTAGCGGAATCTATGGGCTGCGGTCAAACTTGGTCGAGCGAGTGCACGCCGGCGAGCGGCCTTTTCGGGAAGGCTGCAAATGAAAGCAAACGCGCGAGGGTTCGTTAATAATTTCCCGACAACACGAGCAAACTGGAGGTTTGCGATGCGATGGATGTGCCTTTCGACCATCGTGCTGGCGACGATCGCCGCAGCAATGATGACGACGTCGGCGGCCCACGCCGACCCGTACAAATGGTGTGCAGTCTACGGCGGCCGCGAATATACCGCCACCAATTGCGGCTTCGTCACCTACCAGCAGTGCCTGAACACGATCAGCGGCATCGGCGGCCATTGCGAACCCAATCAGTTCTACACCGGCCCTGTAGCGCACTCGCGCAAGTCCAAGAAACGCTAGCGGCCGCGCGCACCTTAGGCCGCGACCGGCACGGCCGCTGTGGCCGACTCCTGCGGGTGCGCCTTGAGCCAGCCGCGCGCGGCGCGCTGCGCGCAACCGATCTCGGCATCGCTCATCTGCTCGGCGATCTCGCGACGCAGCCGCGCGGCGTCAGCGTGGCCGCGCATGGCCGCGATGTTGAACCACTTGTGCGCTTCGATGAGATCGACCGCCACGCCCGCGCCGGCCGAATAGATCATGCCGCGCGCAAAGCAGCCTTCGGCGTCCGCCGGCTCGGCGGTGCTCACCGCCGCCATCTCGATGTCAGCCATTTCGGCCTCCCCCTTTTCGCGCCCTGGTCCCGCCCCAAACGGCCCATTGCGCGCCCCCTGTCTTGCCGCACGGAAATATCCCTGCGAGCGGCACGATCATCGGGACAATCATTGAACGAGGGTTTAAATCTTGCGATGAATCGATGATGAACGGCACGCGCCGACACCCTGCCGGAACAGCCCGAAACGCCGTAATACCGCCGCAAACGGCCTGTTTCCCTGCCGCGGTGACGGATCGCTAACCGATCCGCTTCAGCCGCGACTAACCACCCCTCGAGAACACCAAGCGCGGGCCGCGCGCCGCGACGGGAGATTATGTTCGATGAAATTTATTGCTGCGGCCGCCATCGGCCTGATGATGTTGTCGGGCGCAGCGCGCGCCGGAAGCGCGGAAGGCACATGGCTGTCGCATGATGGCATGCTTAAGGTCCGCCTCAGCGACTGTGGCAGCACGCTGTGTGGCAAGGTGTTCTGGCTCGGTGAGCCAATCGACCGCTCGACTGGCAAGCCGAAGACCGACAAACGCAACCCCGATCCCGCCAAACGCGCGCGTCCGCTCATTGGGCTCACGGTGGTGAAGGGCTTCAGGCCGACTGGCCCCAACGAATGGTCGGGCTTGATCTATAACGCCGACGACGGCAACACCTACCAAGCCCATCTGAAGGTCACGAATGCGCGCACCGCGCGCCTGCAGGGCTGCGTGCTCGGCGTGCTGTGCAAGGCCAACATGTGGAAGCGCGCCGACTGACCGGGCAAATTCGTCAGCTTGCCCGCGCGCGCTGGCCGAACAGCACCGCCTGTACCTTCGGATCCTTCATGTCGATGCCTTGGCGCAGCTCGAGCCCGAGCGTCATACCGCGCTGGACCGCCGGGCGCGCTTTCATAGTCTCGAGCCAGCGGTTGAGGTGCGGGAACTCGTAGATGTCCTGGCCCTGCCGCTTCCAGCCATTGGCCCAGCCGACGATCGCCATGTCGGCGATGGAATATTTGCCGGCGATAAATTCGCGGTCCTTGAGCCGCAGGTTCATCACGCCATAGAGCCGATTGACCTCGTCGACGTAGCGGTTGATTGCGTAGGTGAGCGTCTCACGCGCGTAGTTCTTGAAGTGGTGCACCTGCCCCGCCATTGGGCCGACGCCGCCCATCTGCCAGAACAGCCACTGCTCGACTTCGACGCGCGCGCGTTCCTCGCGCGGATAGAATTTGCCGGTCTTGCGGCCGAGATATTGCAGGATCGCGCCTGACTCGAAGATCGAGATCGGCTGCCCGCCCGGTCCTTGCGGATCGACGATCGCTGGCATGCGGTTGTTCGGCGAAATTTTCAGGAAGTCGGGATTGAATTGCTCGCCCCGGGCGATGTTGACCGGGATCATGGTGTAGGGCAGGCGGCACTCTTCCAGCATGATCGAGATCTTGAAGCCGTTCGGAGTCGGCCAGTAATAGAGCTCGATCGGCGCGGCCTTCTTGGCTGCGCTCTTGTTTTTGGATTTCGCCTTGCCCGCCTTGGATTTCGCTGTCCGCTTGACCTTCCCGCGCGCCATGTCACTGCTCCGTTTGCAATTGGCTTTCCGAAAAACTCGTCCTGAGCTAGGCGCGCCCTCGGCAATCCGCAAGACGACCAACCCGCGCTCGACAAGAAGTAGCCGCCGCGCAACGCACAAACGGTCGCGAGCGAGCGCGAAAAGAAAAGGAGAGCGATACCGAATGGGACAACCCAAGTTTCCGATCGCGCCGTCATTGCGCTTGCCATTGCACGCGCTTGTCGCGCTCCTCGTGCGCGCGATCCGATGGGGCGACACCCAAATACACTGAGGGCGTCGGCGAGACGGTGAGGTCTCGCCGACGCCCTCTGTCATCATCGGAACCGGCGCGCCCGGGAACGACTGCTAGGCGCTCATCACTCCCTGGCGCGCACCGGCCCGTATGACGCAATCCTCGACACGAAATTTACGGTCGAAGATCGGCAAGAGGCGCTAGACTAGAGCTTCTTCCTCCGCTTCTTCGCCTTCTTCGCCGCTTTCGCCGCTGCCTTCTTTCTACGTTTAGCCATTGCTGCCCTCCTAGCCATGAAAACATGGCGGGTGTCGCATCAGCGCGCGCCGCGAATCGACGCGCACTGCATTTCGTTTACTACAGCACAACGAAAAAAACAGTGTCCGGCTTAACGAAACGTGTACATAGCGCGCATTCGAGGCGGTCGCGCGCGCAAACGACGCGCACATTGGGTGTGACAATGCGTTTGCGTTAACGCATGACGTAGCATCGCGCAGCAATCGTCTAGATTGCAGAAACTACGATGAAATAAGGACATCTTGCAAAGTTCGATTTCGCCTGCGAACGCCCATCGCGCGTAAAGTTCGCGCGCGCGCACACCGAATTTCGTCTCGGTCGCGCGCGCGTCGCGCAAATGTGCACAGCAAAAAAATTTTGCACAATTTGCCGCGCGCGAGGGGGCCGAGGGGCCGGAATCGATCAAAAAAGAGCGAATCAGTGCCAGGTGATTCGCGGACGGCGGCGCCTCCGAAGGGGGAGTTTTTTGCCGGCGTGCGTCCGAATTCGGTTTCGGTTTCGATTTTTCGCGACGGCGCGCGCGCTGAGCGCAACGATCGCACGAGTGATCGATCTAAAGCGCGCGAAATGCGCGACGCGTGCTCGGTGTCAGAGAGCGAGTTTCTTTTTCAGCAGTTCGTTGACCGCCTGCGGGCTCGCTTTGCCACCCGACGCCTTCATCACCTGGCCGACGAACCAGCCGATCGCTTTCGGATTGGTCTTGGCGTCGGCGACCTTGTCGGGATTCTTGGCGACGACCTCATCGACCAGCTTCTTGATCGCGCCAAGGTCGGTCACCTGGGTCATGCCGCGCGCTTTGACGATCACGCGCGGGTCGCCACCCTCGCTCCAGAGGATTTCGAATAAGTCCTTGGCAATCTTACCGGAAATCGTGCCGTCCTCGATCAGGTCGAGCGCGCCGCCGAGCTGCGCGGCGTCAACCGGCGAAGACGTGATGTTCTTGCCGTCTTTGTTGAGCCGTCCAAACAATTCATTGATCACCCAGTTGGCGGCAAGCTTGGCATCGCGCCCTTTGGCCACCGCCTCGAAATAATCCGCGGTCTCGCGCTCGGCCACTAGCACGCCCGCGTCGTAAGCCGACAAACCAAAGTCGCGCATGAAACGCGCCTTCTTCTCGTCGGGCAGCTCCGGCAGCTCAGCCTTCAGCGCCGCCACCTCCTCCGCCGTTAGTTCCAGCGGCAACAGGTCGGGATCGGGAAAATAGCGGTAATCGTGCGCCTCTTCCTTGGTGCGCATGGAGCGCGTCTCGCCCTTACCGGCGTCGAACAGCCGCGTCTCTTGTTCGATCGATCCCCCGTCCTCGATGACCTCGATCTGCCGGCGTGCCTCGTGCTCGATGGCCTGGCCGATGAAGCGGATCGAATTGACGTTCTTGATTTCGCAGCGGGTGCCGAGCGGCTCGCCCGGCCGGCGCACCGAGACGTTGATGTCGGCGCGCAAATTGCCCTTCTCCATGTCGCCGTCGCAGGTTCCGAGATACCGCAGGATCGAGCGCATCTTGGCGAGGAACGCCATGGTCTCGCCGGCCGAGCGCAGATCGGGCTTCGACACGATCTCCATCAGCGCCACACCGGAGCGGTTGAGGTCGACATAGGACAGCGTCGGATGCCGCTCGTGCAGGCTCTTGCCGGCATCCTGCTCCAGATGCAGCCGCTCGATGCCGACGGTGACGCTCTCGCCGCCTTCCAGATCGACGATCACCTCGCCCTCGCCGATGATCGGCTGCTTATACTGGCTGATCTGATAGCCCTGCGGCAGATCGGGATAGAAATAGTTCTTGCGGTCGAACACCGATTTAAGATTAATCGCCGCCTTCAGCCCGAGCCCGGTGCGGATCGCCTGGCGCACGCATTCTTCGTTGATCACCGGCAGCATGCCGGGCATGGCGGCGTCGACCAGCGAGACGTGGCTGTTGGGCGCGCCGCCGAATTCGGTCGAGGCGCCGGAGAACAGCTTGGACTTGGAGGTGACTTGCGCGTGCACTTCCATGCCGATGACGACCTCCCAGTCGCCGCTCGCGCCTTTGATCAACTTGGAATCTTTACTCTGTACGGTCATGGCGCTCTATTTCGTCCGCTTCGCGCCCGCGTGCAAGAGCGCTTCCACCATCGCCGCCCACTCGTCATCGAGCACGCCGGTTGCCGCAGGCTTGCGCGCCTGCCGGTACCAGTAGCCGGCATTGCCGAGGTCGCCCTCGACGCGGTGCAGATAGGCGTGCACCCAGGCGGCGTCTTGGCCCGCCTCGTCCATCACGATGCGGTGCGCCTTGTCCCAATCGCCCTTCTTCGCCCACCAGAGCGCGGCAAGCGGCGCGGAAACCGCGCGCGGCGGCACCTTGTGCGAAAGCGTGAGGTTGAAGGCATGCGGCGTCACCACCACCGCTCCGGCGCAAACGTCCCCGCCGCCTGCTCCAGCACGGCCCCAAGCGAGAACAGCGTCGCCTCGTCGAACGGCCGCCCAATCAGCTGCAGGCCGAGCGGCAGGCCCTGCCCGTCTAGTCCCGCCGGCACCGAAATGCCCGGCAGGCCGGCCATGTTCACCGTCACCGTGAACACGTCGTTCAGATACATCGCGATCGGATCGTCGCCCTTCTCACCGATGCCGAAGGCTGCCGTCGGCGTCGCCGGCGTCAGCATGGCGTCGATGCCGGCATCGAACGCCTGCTCGAAATCGCGCTTGATCAGCGTGCGCACCTTCTGCGCGCGCAAATAATAGGCGTCGTAATAGCCGGCGGAGAGCACATAGGTGCCGATCATCACGCGTCGGCGCACTTCCTTGCCGAAGCCTTCGCCGCGCGTGCCCTCATACATCGCTTTGATGTCCTTGCCTTCGACGCGCAGGCCGTAGCGCACGCCGTCGTAGCGCGCGAGATTGGACGAGGCCTCCGCCGGGCAGACTATGTAATAGGCCGGCAGCGCGTACTTCGTATGCGGCAGCGAGATGTCGACCAGTTCGGCGCCCGCAGCTTTGAGCCACTCTCGCCCCTTAAGCCAAAGCTGCTCGATCTCCGCCGGCATGCCGTCCACGCGGTACTCTTTCGGGATGCCGATCCGCAGCCCCTTCACCGAATTGCCGACCGCCGCTTCGTAATCCGGCACCGGCAGATCGGCGCAGGTGGTGTCCTTGGCGTCGGGCCCGGCCATCGAGCGCAACAGGATGGCGGCGTCGCGCACGCTGCGCGCGAAGGGACCTGCCTGATCGAGTGACGAGGCAAAGGCCACGATCCCCCAGCGCGAGCAGCGCCCATAGGTCGGCTTCATGCCGACGGTGCCGGTGAAGGCCGCCGGCTGCCGGATCGAGCCGCCGGTATCGGTGCCGGTCGCGCCGAGGCACAAATTCGCCGCCACCGCCGCGGCCGAGCCGCCGGAGGAGCCGCCGGTCACCAGCGGCGTGTTCGATCCTTTGCGCCGCCACGGCGAGATCACCGGGCCGAAATAGGAGGTTTCGTTCGACGAGCCCATGGCAAACTCGTCGCAATTGGTCTTGCCCAGCAGCATTGCGCCGTCGCGCCACAAATTGGCGGTGACAGTTGACTCATAAGTCGGCACGAAATTGTCGAGGATGTGCGAGCAGGCGGTGGTGCGCACGTCCGCCGTGCAGAACATGTCCTTCACGGCAATCGGGAGACCGTCGAGCGGCCTGCCCTCGCCCTTGGCGATGCGCGCGTCCGACGCTTTCGCCATGTCGACGGTGCGCTCCGGCGTTTGCAGCACGAAGGCTTTGAGCGCGCGCGCCTTTTCGATCGCCGCAAGATGCGCATGCGCCAGTTCGACGGCGGAAAAGCTTTTCTTCGTCAGCCCGTCGCGCGCCTGCGCCAACGTGAGCGCGGTCAGTTCACTCACGGTGCCCGCTCGTCCTCGGGCGGCTGCGCCTCGCGCGCAGGCGGTGCGTCTTGCGGCGCATCGCAGGCAAAGCGCACCGCATCGTCCGCCGGCTTGGCACGCGGAAAGCCCGGTGGCGGCTCAGCCGGCAAGTCGTCCATCGCCATCCACAGACCGAGTTCGCAGGCGATGCACATCAGATACGCTCCGTCATGGCCGGGCTTGTCCGGGCCATCCACGTCTTGCTGCATGAGATCCCCGGGTCTCGCGGAGCCTGCCACCGGGCGGCGCTTCGCGCGGACCCGGTGGCTCGCCCGGGGATGGTGAAATGATGCGCTTGGCTCATTATTCCACCACCTTCGGCACCAGGAAAAAATTCTCCTCGCTCGCCGGTGCGTTCTTGACGATCTGATCGGCGATGCCACCGTCGGTGACGACGTCGGCGCGTTTCTTCATCGCCATCGGGGTCACCGAAGTCATCGGCTCGACGCCCTCGACCGCCACCTCGCCGAGCTGCTCGACCCAGGCCAGGATGGCGTTGAGCTCACCTTTAAGATGCTCGATCTCGTCCTCGGCCACCGCGATGCGGGCGAGATGCGCAATGCGGCGGACGGTATCGGCATCGACGGACATTGGAACCTCTACCGGGATGCGGTGTGCCGCGTATAGCAGAGGCCGGTTTTTGCCGGCAACCCGCGGCACGCCGGTCTTACAGGCGCCGGTGCTGCAGCACGGCCCAACCTTCCGCCTTCAGCCGCCGCTTGGCCAGACTGGTCGCCTGGCCGGCGATGCCCAGCACGCCGCGCGCCTTGGGCGCAATGCGTTTGCGGTCGGCGCTAACCCGGCCGAACCCGGTGGCGGTCTCGCGCGTCCAGGACAAGATGTCGATCGGCACGATCGCCATGACGCGGCCGTCGCGGGTGAGGACGTAGGGAAAGCCAGCCAAGGAAACGAAGCGGACATAGTCGCGGTGACGGCGATAGTCGTCGGCCAAAGCCTCCGCCATCCGGCGCGTGACGTAAGCAAGCGCGCGGCTGTTGGCCGCCGCGGCGCGCGCCACGAACACCTGACGGTCTCGAACCGCCGCCATGCTTTCAAGCGCGGCGACCATGGCCGCCATGTCGATCGGGGTATAGTTGCGGTTGGCGAGCAAGCGCTCGCGCAGGCCCTCGTCCACGCCCATATCGAAAAGTGTCTTGCGGTTGATGTCGAGGACCTGGGCGGCAGTGTAGTCCCGCGCCAGGTCGTCGATGCCGATATTGTTCAGCTTGTAGGCGGTCGACAGGTTAGACGCCACGAGCGTGGCGACTCCGCCAGGGATGGCAAGCAACGCACCCGTCACCACCAGCCCGCCCATCGCCGCGGCCTGCGACAACTGCTCGAGCTTGGCGGCAAGCGGCGGTAAATCGGTGTAAGGGTCGACGCCATAGGCGGCGGCGATATGGCGCCGCTGGTCGCTCACGCCGAACAGGCTGGACATGGCATCATCCGGGGTGTTGCCGGCATTGTTGATGCCGGAGGCGGCGCGCCCAAAAAAGGCGCCCACGCCGGTTAATGTGTCCCCGATCGTTCCAATCGGATTCATGATCAGTTGACCGGCAAATTTCAGCGGGCTGATGCCGGCCTCCGCCAGCGCACGGCCGAAGGTTTCCGAACTGCTCACCTTCTCCAATGCCGCAAGCGCGGTGAGCTCGTTGATCCGCATCCGCAGCATCTCGTCGCCTTTAACCGTCAGGTCGCCGTAAGGCGTGGCCAGGACGTAGACGCGCAAGATGCCGTCGCTGCGCACCGGGTTCCGAATGGTGTAGTTGGCGCCGATCCGCTTGATGCCGGGAAGTTGCGCGGCATTGAACGAGGGGGGGTTCTCATAGGCCTGCGCCGACGCGGCCACGGGCTGCACGAGAACGAGCGCGAGCGGCGCCAGAACGCGCAACGCCGAACCGAATGAATAACGCATCAAACTCCCTGACATCACGGCGACAGCCGGCCTCGAGCGGCAATGTGCGCATGCCGGCAGCGGCGGGGCAAGTCGGGGCAAAGCCGCCATAAAGCACCGCCGCCAATCTGCCTACTAGGATAATAATCGCATGTTGGTGAAATGCTATCCTCGCCGCCTGGGCATTCCCCACTCATTATCATGAGGGGTTAGAGAAGAAGGGCGGTCCCGACGCCTCGACAAAGAATACGGGCGGCGAAGCGTTGGCTAGACGCTAAGATGACAAGATGACCCCCACCCACGGCCGCTACCCCTACTCGCCCATTACCGAGCGCCGGGACTACGACTGGCCTGGCGGCAAACGGCTCGCGCTCTATATCGGGCTCAATCTCGAATGGTTTGCCTTCGGCGAAGGGCTCGGCGCCGAGCTGGCGCCCGGCGGGCCGGCGCCGGACGTGCTCAATTACAGTTGGCGCGACTACGGCAACCGCGTCGGCGTCTTCCGCCTGGCGGAGCTGTTCGGCGGGCTGAAGCTGCCGGTTTCGCTGCTGGTCAACGCAGCAATGGTCGAGCATGCGCCGCAGGCAGTCGCAGCGTTTCCCGGCGCCGAAATCGTCGGCCACGGCCGCAGCAATTCAGAGCGCCAGGGCACGCTCTCGGAAGCCGATGAACGCGCGTTGATTACCGAGACCACTGCCGCGCTGGAAAAGCATTCGGGACAGCGTCCGCGCGGCTGGCTCGGGCCCTGGATCTCGCAGTCGCCGGCAACGCCCGATCTGTTGCAGGAGGAAGGCTACGCTTATCTGCTCGACTGGTGCCACGACGACCAGCCGGTCTGGATGAAGACGCGCAAGGGCCGCATCCTGTCGGTACCGTATCCGCAGGAGCTCAACGACATTCCGCAGATCGTTTCCCGCAAGCGCGAGGGCGCCGACTTCGCCGACATGATCGTCGACGCTTTCGAGGTGATGCAAGAAGAATGCGACAAGCGCCCGCTGGTGATGGGCGTCGCGCTGCATCCCTACGTTGTCGGCTGGCCGCACCGCTTCAAGCATCTCGCCCGCGCGCTCGGACACATTATGCGCAAGGCCGACGACAAAGTCTGGTTCGCCACCGCGGGCGCAATCGCCGCGCATGCGCAATCGCTGCCGGCGGGGACGGTCCCTTAATGGCGGTCATTTTGCCTCTGATCGAAGCCGCCGCGCATTTTCCGCCGCGCGGCGCTCTGCTCGGTCTCGATCTCGGCAGCAAGACCATTGGGGTGGCGGCCTCAGATCCCGATCGCAAGCTGGCGGCCGGCGTAACAACCATCGCGCGCAAAAACTTCACCGCCGACGTGAGCCGTCTGCTGGCGCTTGCAGCCGAGCGCGCCGCCGTCGGCTTCGTGCTCGGCCTGCCGGTCAACATGGACGGCTCGGAGGGCCCGCGCGCGCAATCGACCCGCGCTTTCGCCCGCAGCCTCGCCAAGCTCACCGAACTGCCGATCGCGCTGTGGGACGAGCGGCTGTCCACCGCCGCGGTCGAGCGCGAGCTGATCGCCGCCGATGTCAGCCGCAAGAAGCGCGCGGCGGTCATCGACCAGCACGCCGCCGCCTACATCCTGCAAGGCGCGCTCGACCGCCTGGCCAATCTGAAACGCTGATGCATTTGCCGGAAATGGGCCTTGCGCACGCGTCGCCGTGCCTTGATTAACCCCTTATGCACCGGCGGTTTTTCGCCCCTTGCCGCGGGGTAAACTTGCGCCTATAGACATGCCTTTAATGAACATTGCGCCGAAATCCTCCTTCGTCCTCAGCAGGCGGCATTTGTTGGGGATCGAGGGGCTTTCCCGCGACGACATTTCAGGCCTGCTCGACCTCGCCGAGGAATTCGTCGAGCTCAACCGCCAGATCGAGAAGAAGCGCTCGTCGCTGCGCGGCCGCACCCAGATCAACCTATTCTTCGAGCCCTCCACCCGCACCCAATCGTCCTTCGAGCTGGCGGGCAAGCGGCTCGGCGCCGACGTCATGAACATGTTAGTTGGCGTCTCCTCCATGCGCAAGGGCGAGACGCTGATCGACACCGCCATCACGCTCAACGCCATGCACCCCGACATCCTGGTGGTGCGCCATCACGCCTCCGGCGCGGTGGAACTGCTGGCGAGCAAGCTCGAATGTTCGGTGATCAACGCCGGCGACGGCTCCCACGAGCACCCGACGCAGGCGCTGCTCGATGCCGCCACCATCCGCCGCAACAAGGGCCGCATCGAAGGCCTGACGGTGGCAATCTGCGGCGACATCCTGCATTCACGCGTCGCGCGCTCCGACATCATCCTGCTCAACTGCATGGGCGCGCGCGTGCGCGTGGTCGCCCCCACGACTTTGCTGCCGCCCGGCATCGAGCGTTTCGGCGTCGAGGTTGCGCGCGACATGCGCGAAGGGTTGAGCGGCGCCGACATCGTCATGATGCTGCGCCTGCAACGCGAGCGCATGAACGGCTCATTCGTGCCGTCGGTGTCGGAATATTTCAACTACTGGGGCCTCGACGAGAAGAAGCTTGCCTTTGCCAAGCCCAACGCGTTGGTGATGCATCCGGGACCGATGAACCGCGGCGTCGAGATCGACTCGATCGTCGCCGACGGCGCGCAGTCGCTGATCCGCGAGCAAGTCGAGATGGGCGTGGCCGTGCGCATGGCCGTGCTCGAAGCGCTGTCGCGGAATTTGCCGAACGCGTGACATGATGCTCTCCGACCGCCGCCCGATCCTGCTCGCCAACGCCCGGATCGTCGATCCGTCGCGCGACCTCGACATTGCGGGCGACCTGTTGATCGCCGACGGCATGATCCGCGAAGCCAAGCGGGGCATTGGTGCTGCCGGCGTGCCGGAAGGCACCGACGTAATCGATTGCCGCGGCAAGCTGGTCGCACCGGGCTTGATTGACATGCGCGCCTTCATCGGCGAGCCGGGCGCCGCCGCCCGCGAGACGTTTGCCTCGGCAAGCCAGGCCGCCGCCGCCGGCGGCGTCACCACCATCATCTGCCAACCCGACACCTCGCCCGCGATCGACGATCCGGCCACGGTTGATTTCGTCCTGCGTCGCGCGCGCGACACCGCGATCGTGCACGTGCATCCGATGGCGGCGATCACCAAGGGCCTTGAAGGCAGCGAGATGACCGAGATCGGCCTGCTCAAGGCGGCCGGCGCGGTCGCCTTTACCGACGGCGACAAGAGCGTGACCGACGCGCAGGTAATGCGGCGCGCGCTCACTTACGCCGGCGATTTCGATGCCCTGATCGTCCACCACACCGAAGATCCTGATCTGGTCGGCGATGGTGTCATGAACGAAGGCGAATTCGCAGCGCGACTTGGGCTGCTGGGAATCCCGAAAGCGGCGGAGACGGTTATGCTTGAACGCGACATCCGACTGGTTGCTTTGTCGGGCGCTCGTTACCACGCCGCTTCGGTGACCTGCGGGGAATCGCTCGAGGTGCTGCGCCGCGCCAAGGATGCCGGGCTTACTGTCACGGCCGCGGCCTCGATCAACCACATCACGCTCAACGAAAACGACATCGGCTCCTACCGCACCTTTCTGAAATTGTCGCCGCCGCTGCGCGCCGAGGACGATCGTAAGCGCTTGGTCGAAGCGCTCGGCAACGGCCTGATTGACGTGGTGATGTCCGATCATAATCCGCAGGATGTCGAGACCAAGCGGGTGCCATTTGCGGAAGCAAGCCCCGGCGCGATCGGGCTGGAAACCATGCTCGCTGCCGGATTGCGGCTTGTGCACAGTGACGAGATCGAGCTGATGACGCTGTTGCGCGCCATGTCGACTCGCCCGGCCGAGCTGTTGGGATTGCCCGGCGGCACATTGCGCAGCGGCGCGCCGGCCGACGTGATTGTGGTCGATCCCGAATTGCCCTGGGTGCTCGATGCGGCCGAGCTCAAGTCGAAGTGCAAGAACACACCGTTCGACGAAGCCCGCCTCAGCGGCCGCGTGGTGCGCACCATCGTCGCCGGTCGTACTATCTACGAATACGTATGACCGCCGCTCTCGCCTTCATTTTCGGTTACCTGCTTGGCTCCATCCCGTTCGGCATGGTGCTGACACGCGTCGCCGGCGGGCCAGACCTGCGCAGCATCGGCTCGGGCAATATCGGCGCCACCAATGTGCTGCGCACCGGCAACAAGCCGCTAGCCGCCGCGACCCTCTTTGGCGATATGCTGAAGGGCACCGTCGCCGTATTGGCGGCGGGGTCGTATGCCGGACACGACGCCGCCCTCGCGGCGGGACTGGGCGCATTCCTTGGTCATCTCTTTCCGGTCTGGCTCAAGTTCAAGGGCGGCAAGGGCGTCGCCATCTATATCGGCCTGCTGCTCGGGCTATTTTGGCCGGGCGCGCTCATCTTCTGTTTGATCTGGCTCGTGGTCGCGGCGGGGAGCCGCTATTCTTCGCTGGCCGCGCTCGTCGCCAGCGCGCTGACGCTGATTGCTATGTGGTTCTCCGGCGCCCAGAGCACCGCCCTGCTCTTTTTCTTGCTGACCACGCTCTTGTGGATCATGCACCGCGCCAATATCACCCGCCTGCTAAGCGGCAGCGAAGGCAAGATCGGCGCGAAGAACTGATCCAGCCGAGCCTGCTCCGTCGCGAAATAATCGGACTGCGCGGCACGCCTAATTTAGCGGCCGTTTCTGGCACCCCCTGCGGCGGTTGACGGAGCAAAAACGGGGTTACGTTCTGGTCCATGGTGGACCAAACTTTGTACCAATACCGGTCGCGTGCGTTGTGGCTCCCCTCGGTTTCGGGGGACCGTTAGCGCATGAATCGGAAGCGCCGCAAAATAGGATGGTTGGCCCCAGAATACTTGCTCGTTTGGGCAACACTTCTAGGGCCTATCATCGCGGCCTTAATTTTAAGAGGCCATTGAAGTGGCTCCGCAAAATCCGCTTCCTGGTCTTCATCCGCTTCCTGGTCTTCCGGTTGTGGTCTTTGGTATCCGGTTGTCGTGCGCCGCCCCTTAAGCGATGCTGCGGCTTGTGGGGGGCGTTGCGGTGAGCGAAAGCGTGCGACTGAACGAGGAGCAGCGGCTCGACTGGCTGCGCCTGATCCGCAGCGACAATGTCGGCCCGCGCACCTTCCGCGACCTGGTCAATTATTACGGCGGCGCGCGCGCAGCGCTGACCGCGCTGCCGGGCTTGGCACGCCGCGGCGGCGCGTCGGGACCGGCGCGCATCTGCTCGCCGGAAGACGCTGCCGCCGAACTGAAAACGGCACGCGCCCGTGGCATCACCTTCGTCGCGCTCGGGGAGCCGGATTATCCGCCGCGCCTGCAGATGATCGACGATCCGCCACCGCTCTTGGCGACGCGCGGCAAGATTCCCATATTGACGCGGCCGCTAGTCGCCGTGGTCGGCTCGCGCAACGCGTCCGCCGCCGGGGTCAAGTTCGCGGAACGGCTGGCGCGTGAACTGGGTGAGGTCGGTTTTGGCATCGTCTCCGGCCTGGCGCGCGGCATCGACGCCGCCGCCCACCGCGCGAGCCTCGCCTCCGGCACCATCGCCGTGCTGGCTGCTGGCCACGACCGAATCTACCCGGCCGAGCATGCCGATCTCTTGGAAACGATGCTGGCCGAAGGTGCCGCCGTCTCCGAAATGCCGCTCGCCTGGGAACCGCGCGCGCGACTTCCCGCGCCGCAACCGGCTGATCTCCGGGCTCTCGCTCGGCGTGGTGATCGTGGAGGCGGCGCGCCGCTCCGGCTCGCTCATCACCGCGCGGCTTGCCGGCGAGCAGGGCCGCGAGGTCTTTGCGGTGCCGGGCTCACCGCTCGATCCGCGCGCCGAGGGAGCCAACGGGCTGCTCAAGCAGGGCGCTACGCTGGTCACCGAAACCGCCGATGTGATCGTCGTGCTCAAGCCAATCCTCGGCCGCGGCTTCGACTTGCCAGCGCAAGAGCCCGCGCAAGAAGCACCGGCGCCACTCGAGGCCGAGCCCGGCGAAGACGAGCGCAGCCGCATTATCGCGCTCATGGGGCCGACGCCGGCGGCGCTCGACGATTTGGTGCGGCTGTCGCAGACCTCACCCGCGATCGTGCGCACGGTGCTGTTGGAACTCGAAATCGCCGGCCGGCTGGAGCGCCACGGCGGCAGTTTGGTATCGCTGCTATAAAATGCGAATCGAATCGAGATCGAATGGATCACCCACAATGTTGCGCCGTTTCGCAATTCTGACAATCGTACTCGGGCCGCTTTGCACGCCGGCGCACGCGCAAGCCTCCGAGCAATCCTTTGCCGCATTCGTGGCCAAGCTCTGGCCTGATGCAAAGGCCAAGGGCATCACCCGCGCCAATTTCGATCGCGCTTTGCACGGCGTGGCACCCGACAAGCGGGTGATTGCCGCCACCAAGCGGCAGCCGGAATACGGCAGGCCGTTTGGCGACTACGTCAACGCGGTGGTGAATCGCCGCCGCATCGCCGACGGCAAGCTGAAAGCCAGACAATGGGCCAAGACTTTCGACGCGGTCGAAAAAAAATTCGGTGTCGAGCGTTGGATCTTGGTCGCGCTTTGGGGAATCGAGAGCGACTTTGGCGCCGAAAAGGATCGCTGGGACGTATTCCGCTCGCTCGCGACGCTCGGCTATGTGGGCTATCGCGATCCTTACTTTCGCAACGAGCTGATCATAGCCATGCGCATCATGCAGGACGGCCACTTCCCGCGCAGCCGCATGGTGAGCTCATGGGCCGGCGCCATGGGCCAGACCCAGTTCATGCCCTCCAACGTCGTGGACTATGCCTTCGACTTTTCCGGCGACGGCAAAATTGACATCTGGACCAATGTGCCCGACGTCCTCGGCTCCACCGCCAACTACTTGCGCAAATGGAACTGGCGCAGCGACCTGCCCTGGGGCTTCGAGGTCATGGTGCCGAACGGCTTCGATTTCATGCATAGCCGTGACAGCTTCGCCGGCTGGACGAAGCTCGGTGTTCGCCGCACCGACCGCAAGCCGTTGCCCAAGGACGGCAACGGCATCCTGTTTTTTCCGGCGGGCGCCAAGGGCCCGGCCATTATCGTCACGGAGAATTTTGACGTGCTGAAGGAGTACAACAACTCGGATGCTTACGCAGTCGCGGTCGGCCATCTCGCCGACCGCATGCACGGCGGACCACCGATCAAGGCCAAGTGGCCGGCCGACGACCATCAGCTCTCGCGCGACGCGCGCATCGCCTTGCAAAAGAAACTGGCCGCGCTCGGCTACAAGGTGCACGATTTCGAAGGTCATATCGATTTCGACTTGCGCGACAACATCCGCGTCGAGCAAAAGAAACTTGGCCTGCTGCCGGACGGAAATCCGACGACAGCGTTTCTGCAAAGGCTCGGTGTGAAGGCGCATTGATCAACGCGCGCCGCGGGTCCCGTCGCGACTAGCGTTTTCCGCTTCAAGGCGAACCATTTCGAGCAGATAGCCGAGGGTCTCGAGGCCGGTATGACGCGCCATGATGGCGAGATCGGCCGACAGGGTTGCAACGTAGTTGGCGACCGCCACCTGATCGCCCGGTTCGCCTGCTGTGGGTTGGTTGGCCATTGCTATCCTTGCCGCCGCGCGCGGGCGCTCGCGCTGATTGTGCCCGCTTCGACAAAAATACACGGTCCGCCCCGAATAGTAATCTCATTAATTGTTTTTTTTATCATAACATCTATAGATTGTATTTCGGACGTGCCGGGTCTTGTTCACGCCCTATTTGCTTGCTCTGACGCCACTTCCGCACCGCCCTGATTTGACAGCCAGTGCCGCCTTCCCCATGTTCCGGGCGAAACTGGCGGCCGATTCTACCCGACTCAGGCTAGGATTTGGCCGCTAAACCATTGGATCTTCATGGATATCGTCGTTGTCGAGTCGCCGGCCAAGGCAAAGACGATCAATAAATACCTCGGCCCCGGCTACGAGGTGCTGGCCAGTTTTGGCCATATCCGCGACTTGCCCGCCAAGGACGGCTCGGTCGACCCCAATGCCGACTTCCACATGCTGTGGGAGGTCGACGCCCGCTCCAATCAGCGCATCAACGACATCGCCCGCGCGCTCAAAGGCGCCGACAAACTGATCCTCGCCACCGACCCCGACCGCGAGGGCGAAGCCATCTCCTGGCACGTGCTGGAGGTTCTCAAGGAAAAGAAGGCGCTGAAAAGCCAGACCATCGAGCGCGTGGTGTTCAACGCCATCACCAAGCAAGCGGTGACCGAAGCGATGAAACATCCGCGCACCATCGATGCCGCGCTGGTGGATGCCTATCTCGCGCGCCGGGCGCTCGATTACCTGGTCGGCTTCACGCTCTCGCCCGTACTCTGGCGCAAGCTGCCGGGGGCACGCTCGGCCGGCCGGGTGCAGTCGGTGGCGCTGCGGCTGGTCTGCGACCGCGAGCTGGAGATCGAAAAATTCGTCGCCAAGGAATACTGGTCGATCGCCGCAACGCTGGCGACCCCACGGCAGGAGACTTTCGAGGCGCGGCTGGTGGGCGCCGACGGCCAGAAGATTCAGCGGCTCGACATCGGCTCCGGCGCGGAAGCCGAAGCTTTCACCCGCGATCTCGAAAATGCGAGTTTCAAGGTCGCCAATGTCGAAGCCAAGCCCGCACGCCGCAATCCGCCGCCGCCATTCACCACCTCGACCATGCAGCAGGAGGCCTCACGCAAGCTCGGCTTCTCGCCCGCACACACCATGCGGCTGGCGCAGCGCCTCTATGAAGGCATCGATATCGGCGGCGAGACCGTCGGCCTCATCACCTATATGCGCACCGACGGCATCGAAATGACGCCGGAAGCCATCACCGCGGTGCGCGCGATGATCGGCAAAGAGTACGGCGCCAACTACGTTCCCGATGCGGTGCGCACCTATCAGCAGAAATCCAAGACGGCGCAGGAAGCCCACGAAGCGGTACGCCCCACCGATCCTAACCGCTCGCCGGCCGAGGTCGCCAAGTCGGTCGATCGCGACCAGGCGCGCCTCTATGAGCTGATCTGGAACCGGGCCGTCGCCAGCCAGATGCAGTCGGCCGAGCTCGAACGCACCACCGTCGACATCGAAGCCAAGGCCGGCGGCCGCACGCTCGAGCTGCGCGCCACCGGCCAGGTGGTCAAGTTCGACGGCTTCCTTACGCTCTATCAGGAAGGCCACGACGAGGATGACGACGACGAGGAGAGCCGCCGCCTGCCGGCAATGAGCCAAAACGAGTTGCTGCAAAAGCAGGCGATCAATTCCAGCCAGCACTTCACCGAACCGCCGCCGCGTTATTCGGAAGCCTCCCTGGTCAAGCGCATGGAAGAGCTCGGCATCGGCCGGCCCTCCACTTACGCGGCGATCCTGCAGGTGTTGCAGGACCGCGGCTATGTGCGCATCGATAAGAAGCGGCTCATGCCGGAGGACAAGGGCCGCGTTGTGGTCGGCTTCCTGGAGAGTTTCTTCCAACGCTACGTCGAATACGATTTCACCGCCAATCTCGAAGAGCAGCTCGACCGCATTGCCAACGCCGAGGTCGACTGGAAGCAGGTGCTGAAGGACTTCTGGGTCGATTTCATTGGCGCGGTCGACGAGATCAAGGACCTGCGCGTCACCCATGTGCTCGACGCGCTCAACGATCTCCTGGAGCCGCACATCTTCCCGCAACCCGCGGACGGGAGCGACCGGCGCAAATGCCCGCAATGCGAAACAGGACGGCTGTCGCTCAAGCTTGGCCGCTTCGGCGCCTTCATCGGCTGCTCGAACTATCCGGATTGCACCTTCACCCGGCAGATGACGCCGGGCGCGGAAGGCTCGCTCAACGGCACCAAGGTGCTCGGCGAAGATCCGGAAACCGGCCTGGAAGTCTCGCTGCGCTCGGGCCGCTTCGGTCCCTATCTACAGCTCGGCGAACAGGCCAAACCTGAGAAAAAAGGCGATAAAGTCGAGAAGCCCAAGCGCGCCGGCCTGCCGAAAGGGCTGGCACCCGACGATGTCGATCTCGAGCGCGCGCTGGCCTTGCTGGCGCTGCCGCGCGAAGTCGGCTTTCATCCGGAAGACAACGAGCCGATCATCGCCGGCGTCGGCCGCTTCGGTCCTTACGTCAAGCACGGAAAGACCTACGCCAATTTGGAAGACGGCGATGACGTGCTCAATGTCGGCCTCAACCGCGCGGTCACGCTGATCGCCGATAAGAAAGCCAATCCCGGACGCGGCCGCCGCTTCGGCGCTGATCCCGGCAAGGTGCTGGGCGAGCATCCCGACAAGGGCGGGCCGATTACGGTCAAGAACGGCCGCTACGGGCCGTATGTGACGCATGACGGCGTCAACGCCACGCTCACCGGCGACCTCACGCCCGACACCGTGACCGTCGAGCAGGCAGTCGGCCTTTTAGAGGCGCGCATCGCCAAAGGCGGCGGCAAGCTCAAGAAGGGCGGTAAGAAAACTCAAAAGAAGGCCGCTAAGACAATCGCGGCCGACCCTGAGGCCATGGCTACCGATGCGCCGAAGCCGCGCCGCGCCGCCGGCCGCAAGACCGCCTCCGGCAAGGCGGAGAAAAAGCCCGCCGCCAAGGCGAAGAAGCCGGCTGCTGCTGCCGCCAAGGCCAGGCCCGCGCGCAAAACCACGGCTGCCGAGTAAACTGGCGCAGCCTGCCTCCGATCATTACATTCATTTGCAATCGCGCCGATGTGGCGCAGGAATTCTATTTTGAACAAACCCGCTAAAAAGCCCGCTTCCCTCCCCTCCAAGGCCGATCTGCTCGCCTTCATCCGCCAACGCCCCGGCAAGGTCGGCACCCGCGAAATTGCCCGCGCCTTCGGCCTGAAGAATGCGATGCGCGCCGAGCTCAAGCAACTCCTTCGTGAATTGTCCGACGAAGGCGCCATCGAGAAGCGGCGCAAGAAAATCCATCATCCCGGCACCCTGCCCTCCACCGTGCTCGCCGACGTGACCGCGCGCGATGCCGAAGGCGATCTCATCGCCACGCCCGACGAATGGGACGAGGAGGCGCACGGCCCCGCACCGAAAATCCGCATCCATATTCCGCGCAAAGCGCGCCCGGGCGAAGCCGCCGGCCTCGGCGACCGCGTCTTGCTGCGCGTTGAGGAAATCGAGGAAGAAGACGGCATCCGCCATCGCGGCCGCGTCATCAAGATCATCGACCATCCAAAAGCTCGCGTGCTGGGCATTTTCCGCCGGTTGCCCAATGGCGGCGGACGGCTGGAGCCGGTCGACAAGAAGATGCTTGGCAAGGAGTTGGCCATTCCGGCCGGCGGCACGGCGCAGGCGCAAGATGGCGACCTGGTCGCGGTGGAGACCAGCCGCGCGCCGCGCTTCGGCCTGCCGACCGGGCGCATCGTCGAGCGGCTCGGCTCGCTCAAAAGCGAACGTGCCGTCAGCTTGATCGCCATCCACGCTCACGGCATTCCGTCCGTTTTCAGGCGTGAGACCCTCAACGAGGCGGAGGCCGCGAAAGCGGCGACGCTCGCCCACCGCGAGGATTGGCGCAAATTGCCGTTGGTCACCATCGATCCGCCTGACGCCAAGGATCACGACGATGCCGTGCATGCCGAGCCCGACAGCGCCGCCAATAACCGCGGCGGTTTTATCGTCACCGTCGCCATCGCTGACGTCGCCCATTATGTGACGCCCGGCTCGCCTCTGGATCGCGAAGCTTTGGTGCGCGGAAATTCGGTCTACTTCCCCGACCGCGTGGTGCCGATGCTGCCGGAGCGCATCTCCAACGATCTGTGCTCGTTGCGCGTGAACGAGGACCGAGCGGCGCTGGCCGTGCGCATGGTGATCGGCGCCGACGGCCGCAAACGCTTGCACACGTTTCACCGCGTGATGATGCGCTCGGCCGCGCGCCTGTCCTACCAGCAGGCGCAGGTTGCCATCGGCGGACGCAGCGACGAAGACACAGAACACTTGGTCAAGCCGGTGCTGACGCCGCTCTATGCCGCCTATGAGACGCTGGTGCGCGCGCGCGCCGAGCGCGCGCCGCTCGATCTCGATCTGCCCGAGCGAAAGATCCTGCTCAAGGGCGATGGCACCGTCGACCGCGTGATCATGCCGGAACGGCTGGAGGCGCACCGGCTGATCGAGGAATTCATGATCCTGGCCAACGTGGCCGCCGCCGAGACTTTGGAAAAGGCGCGTGTGCCGCTGATCTTCCGCGTGCACGACGAGCCGGCGCTGGAGAAGGTCGCGGCCTTGCGCGAGTTTTTGCAAACGCTCGACATCAATTTTCCGAAAGCCGGGAGCTTGCGCCCTGCCGCCTTCAATCGCGTGCTGGCGCAGGTAAAGGGCCGCGACGCCGAGCAGCTGGTCAATGAAATCGTGCTGCGCACACAGGCGCAGGCCGAATATGCCGCGGAGAATTACGGGCATTTCGGATTGAACCTGCGCCGCTACGCGCATTTCACCTCGCCAATCCGCCGCTACGCCGATCTGATCGTGCATCGCGGATTGATCCGCGCGCTTAAGCTCGGGCCAGGCGGCCTGCCCGAAGCCGCCGACCACAAGCAGCTTGCCGAGATTGCCGCGGAGATTTCCGCCACCGAGCGCCGCGCCATGGTGGCCGAGCGCGAGACCAACGACCGGCTGATCGCGCATTTCCTCGCCGACCGCGTCGGCGCCACATTCGACGGCCGCATCTCCGGCGTGACCCGCGCCGGCCTGTTCGTGAAACTGCACGAGACCGGCGCCGACGGTTTCGTGCCGGCGCGCACCATCGGCGACGAATACTTCCACTACGACGAGAAACGCCATGCCATGGTCGGCCGCCACAGCGGCGAAACCTACCGGCTCGGCGATCCCGTCACCGTTAAGTTGGTGGAGGCCGCGCCCGTCGCCGGGGCGCTGCGCTTCGAGTTGCTATCGGAGGGGCGCCGCAGTAGCCCGCGCCGACATGCGCGCCAGGAGCCGCGCCGGCCGGACCGCCGCAGCGCCAAGCGCCATCGCGGCAGACAACGGAAAGCACGATGACATCCGAAGTCGCCAAGCGCTTGGCCGAACGCATGACGAAAGCGGAGCGCGACCAGTCGTTTGCCGACAGCGAGCCGCACGATGCGGCGACGCTGATGCTGATCGATCGTTCCGGCGCCCAGCCGAAGGTCCTGCTCGGGCGCCGCCATCACAGCCACAAATTCATGCCCGGCAAATTCGTGTTTCCGGGCGGCCGCATCGAGCGGCTCGACCGCGTCATGCCGGCGCTGAGCGAACTGCACCCGGACACGCAAAAGAAGCTTTTAGAGCGCGTCGCCGATGCCACGCCGCAATATGCGCGCGCCTTTCCGCTCGCTGCCGTGCGCGAGACTGCCGAAGAAACCGGGCTCTTGCTCGGCGTCAAGCGCAATGAGGCGCCGGCGACGCCGGGCGAGATTTGGGCGGACTTCGCCAAGGCCCACGTCTTCCCCGACCTCGCCCATGTCCACTTCATCGCTCGTGCCATCACGCCGCCGCGGCGGCCGCGCCGTTTTGATACGCGCTTCTTCACCGCCGACGCTGCCGCGATCGCGCATAAAATCGACGGCGTGGTAGGGTCGAAGTCCGAGCTGGTCGAGCTCACCTGGGTGCCGCTCGAACAGGCGACCCATCTCGACATGCCGACGATCACCGGCGTGGTGCTGGAGGAACTGCTGGCCCGGGTCGCGGCCGGCATGGGCCACGACTTGCCGGTGCCGTTTTATTTCATGAAGGATCAGCAGTTCTTCCGGGAACTGTTGTAAAGATCGAGATAACCGTGCCGTTTCTTGACATTCTCAAGGCCAACGCTAGGTTCCGCCAAAGGCGCCCCCGCCAGTTCCGTTTCGAGGACAACACCATGGCCAAAGCCATCAGTCTCAAAATCAAGCTCGTCTCCAGCGCGGGCACCGGCCACTACTATGTGACCAAAAAGAATTCGCGCACCCAGACCGACAAAATGAAAAAAAAGAAATACGATCCGATCGCCAAGAAGCACGTCGAGTATACCGAATCCAAGATCAAGTAAGCGCGGCCGGCGCCCGGCGTCATTGTGCATGATCCCGAAAAGTGGGAACCGGTTTTCGGATAAGATCATGCACCACTAGAAAAGGGCGCCCAGCGGGCGCCCTTCGCATGTTCGCGATTCGCATAAGGTGGCCGGCCGGAAGCGGTGTTATGAGGAGGCCACTCTCACCGCTTCCAGGCCGGCCGAACCCCGCAGGACCCAGGAGATGCGGCGGACCTGAGCACTCAGCAGGGCAATGGATTTGGCCTTTCCCGGGCGCACATGACGAATCGGGTGACGCTTGCAGCAAAGGAAAAGCCGTCGCGGCAAGGTTAGACCAAGCGGTCTTGCCGACCAAACGGCTTTTTAAAGTCCTGGAATGTCTATGAATTTAAAAGCGGGCGGCGACTCAGCGCGCGGCCGGTGCGGGTGAATCTCGCAACCCGCGACCTAGGCTGCGTCCGGCACCACCCGGTTGCGGCCGTCGCGCTTGGCCCGATAGAGCGCGGTATCGGCGCGCTTGAGGATGGCCGCGGCATTGTCGTCGGGCCCGTCGAGCGCGGCGATGCCGATCGAGATGGTGACGTCGAGTTTGCGGGTGCCGCCCTGGATCGCGAACGGCTCCGAGGCGATGCGACGGCGCAGGCGCTCGGCCACGATGGTGGCGACCGCCATGTCGGTTTCCGGCATCACGATGACGAATTCCTCGCCACCGAAGCGGCAGGCCAGATCGATGTTGCGAATTGCCTTGCGAATCCGCAGCGAGAATTCGCGCAACACCTCGTCGCCAGCGTCATGGCCGTGGCTGTCGTTGACGGCCTTGAAATAATCGATGTCGAGCACCAGCACGGCAATCGGCTTGCCGCGCTGGGCCGCCTGCTCGACCAGCGTCGCCAGGTGGGTCTCCATGTAGCGGCGATTGAACAAACCGGTGAGCGCGTCAGTGATCGCCATTTCGATCGACATCTGCACGTTGTCGCGCAGGCGCTCGGTGTAACGCTTCTTCTTGATCTGCGTGCGCACGCGCGCCAGCATCTCGTTCTTGTCGATCGGGCGGATCAGGTAGTCGTTGACGCCGATCTCCAGGCCGCGCACCAGCTGAGCGTTGTTGTCGGCATCCGCCACCGCCAGGATCGGCACGCTGCGCGTGCGCTCGAGCGAGCGCACCTGGCTGCAAAGGCGCAAACCATCGAAGTTCATCAGTCCGAGCGACACGATCAGCAGGTCGTAATTGCCTTCGGCGGCGTGGAACAGCGCCTCGTTCGGATCGGCCTCCACGCCCACCGTGTGCTCGGTGGCCAGCGTCGCTACGATACGCTCGTAGGAGGACTTGCGATCATCGACGATCAGGATGCGGCCTTGCCGCCCCGTCTCGGCCACCGCCGCGCGTTCTGGGCTTTGGATGCCGATTTCCTTGGAAGTGAGCGCGCGCATGCGCAGCTCGTCGGTCACCATCTTCAATCTTGCGAGAGAACGCACACGCGATACAAGCGCCACGTCAGTGACCGGCTTGGTGAGGAAATCGTCGGCGCCGGCTTCCAGGCCACGCACGCGGTCGGCCGGCTGGTCGAGCGCGGTCACCATGACCACCGGGATGTGGTGGGTCAAAGGATTGGACTTGAGCTTGCGGCAGACATGGAAGCCGTCCATGTCCGGCATCATGACGTCGAGCAACACGATGTCGCATTCGGCGCGCTCGCACACCGCCAACGCTTGCGCGCCGCTATAGGCGGTGGTGACGTCGAAATATTCCGCCGACAGCCGCGCCTCCAAGAGTTTCACGTTGGCCGGCACGTCGTCGACGACAAGAACGCGGGCGGTCATTTCACGCGCTCCCGAGGAAATGGCGGATGGTCTCGATGAACTTGCCCACCGAGATCGGCTTGGAAAGATAGGCCTCGCAGCCGCCCTCGCGGATGCGCTCCTCGTCGCCCTTCATGGCGAAGGCGGTGACCGCCACGACCGGGATAGCCTTGAGATCGGGATCGTCCTTGAGCCATTTCGTCACTTCGAGGCCGGATACTTCCGGCAATTGGATGTCCATCAGGATCAGGTCGGGCCGGTACTTGCGGGCGAGATCGAGCGCCTCGATCCCATTGCGGGTGCCGACGGTCTGGTAGCCATGCGCCTCCAAAAGGTCGTGGAAGAGCTTCATGTTCAGCTCGTTGTCTTCCACGATCAGGACGGTCTTCGGCATTCTCTCCCCGCCCTATTTGTCCCCAATGCGCCTCACCCGGCAGCTCGCGCCGTCGCCAGGGCGCGCGCGGTCGGGCATGATCCGGACGGTAGTGCCGATTTGTTACGGAAAGGCAAATTTGATCGATGAAACTAGGCACTCCGTTAACGCAATCTGCGGCAGAAGGGCTGGCGATTCAGGCGCTTACCTTCATTGCCGGAGAGCCTGAGCGGCTCGGGCGCTTCTTGGCGGTAACCGGGATCGCACCGGCCGAGATTCGGCTAGCCGCCCGCGAGCCCGGCTTCCTCGTCGGCGTGCTGGAGCACCTCGCTGCCAACGAGCGGCTGCTGACGGCGTTTGCCGCTGACGCGGGCGTCGATCCCGCCGACATCGGCAAAGCGCTTGCCACTTTAAGCAGCGGCGCATGGGAGCGCGACAACCCATGAGCTTCTGCCGCGACTGCCTTACCGATGCGCCGAAGATCGCGGCGCGCTGCCCGGCCTGCGGCTCGCCGCGGCTCGCCCGCCACAGCGAACTCGACTCGCTCACCATCGCCCATATCGACTGCGACGCGTTCTACGCCACTATCGAGAAGCGCGACGACCCATCGCTCGCCGACAAAACGGTGATCGTCGGCGGGGGAAAGCGCGGCGTGGTGGCGGCAGCCTGCTATATCGCGCGCACCTACGGCATCCGTTCGGCCATGCCGATGTTCGAAGCACTGCGGCGCTGCCCGCAGGCGGTGGTGGTGAAGCCGGCCATGGCGAAATACGCAAAAGTCGGACGCGAGGTGCGCCGGGCCATGCTCGACTTGACGCCGCTGGTCGAGCCGCTCTCGATCGACGAGGCCTTCCTCGATTTGACCGGCACCGAGCGGCTGCACGGCATGAGCGCCGCCAAAGTACTGGCGCATTTCGCGCTCAAGGTCGAGCGCGAGCTAGGCATCACGGTCTCGATCGGACTGTCGGCCAATAAGTTCCTCGCCAAGATCGCCTCCGACCTCGACAAGCCGCGCGGCTTCGCCGTGCTCGGTGAGAAGGAGGCGGCGGCGTTCCTGGCGCCTAAGCCGGTCGGCTTCATCTTCGGCGTCGGCGCCGCAAGTGCGGCCAAGCTCGCGGCCGACGGCTATCGCCTGATCGCCGACCTCCAGTGCGCCGATGAGCATGAACTGATGCGCCGCTACGGCGAGGAAGGCGCCCGCCTGTGGCGGCTTGCGCGCGGCGTCGACGCGCGCAACGTCGATCCCGCGCGCGAGACCAAAAGTATTTCGGCGGAAACCACCTTTGAGCGCAACATCGGCGAGTTCCGTCCGCTCGAGCAGACGCTGTGGGCGCTGACCGAGAAGGTCTCGACACGCCTGAAGGCCAATGCGCTCGCCGGCTCCACCGTGACGCTGAAGCTCAAGAGCGCCGACTTCAAGATACGCACGCGCGCGGAAAGCTTGGGAAGCCCGACCCAGCTCGCTGCCCGCATCTTCGCCGCCGGCCGCGCGCTGTTGCGCCGTGAGGTGGGCGCAACCCGCTTCCGCCTCATCGGCATCGGCGTGTCCAACTTGGAAGAGGCCGACGGCATTGACCTCGCCGATCTCATCGACCGGCGCGGCGCGCAAGCCGAGCACGCGGTCGATCGTCTGCGCGAAAAATTCGGCCGCGACGCGGTGGTGAAGGGGCTGGCGCTGGAAGACGACTAGTTCGAGCGGGTCAAGGACAAGGCTTCGACTTTTTGAGATCGAGCGAGGTCATCTTGCCGCTGATTGTGAAGTCCGTGTAGTCGAGCAACAGCTTGCGCGAAATGCCGTTCTCGTAAACCTCGAAGCCAATGGCATAGACCGGTGTCTGCTCGCCGGTCTGTTGCTTTTTCGCGCTCTCATACTCGAAATAGCTGATAGTCACCGGCCAGCGCGTGAGTTTGGCAAGCGCGGGGATGTCGGCGGCGGCATCATCCGGCGGTTTGCTGCCGGGCGGAATCGGGGCACCGATCACCGTGAGCGTGTTATAGAGCTTCTCGCCGGTCTCGGAGCCATCATAGACCGGAAATTCGAGAATGGACTTGCCCGCGCGCGCAGCCTCGATGATGCGCCGCATGTGCTCGGTCGGAAACACCGCGTCGACCGGCTCGGTGAAATTCTTCGTCTTCGGCTTGCTCAAATCGACCGTGATTGCCTTGGCCTGGCGCTCGGCATGGCCGTCGACCGTGCCGGTCTGCTGGTCGTTAAGGAGGTTTTCCGAATTGAAACGGAACGTTTTGGCGGCGCCATCCTCCCAGGTGGTGGAGCGCAAATCGCTGAGCGTGGATTTTCCCTCCAGCGAATCGAGCTGCGATACTTGGCGGAATTGCAGCACGTAGCCCTCGCAGGCGTTGCCTGAAAAATCGTACAGGATGCGCCCACGCACCGCGTCGATGCCGCGGCCGCCGCGCGACTTCAACAGCTTTAGGTCGTAGACCGCCCGGTGCGGCGCCAGCGATACGTTGCCTGCGGGCGGCGCCGCTGCGACCGGGCGGTGGACTGCCGCGGCGGCAAAACCGATCACGAGGACCGACATGATCAGCCGTTTGGCGTTGCTGTTCATCGATCGGGGCCTTTGCCCGGCAGAATTGGAGCCATACTCGGTAAACGGAATAGGCAAGATATGGGGCAAGATAGAGGCCGCGGCCGAGCCGGGCAACCGAAGTGGGGCGCGCTTGCACAGGACCTTGCGATCGGCCAAGACAACCGACCAAGACGAGATGCCGCACGCGAAGGGAGAGGCAGCCATGGCCGGAACGGTGGAAAAAAGGCTCGCCAACTTAGGCGTTACCCTGCCGACCCCGGCCAGCCCGATCGCCAACTACGTGCCGTTCGTGCGCAGCGGCAGCCTGCTCATTCTTTCCGGCCAGCTCTGCTTCGGCGCCGACGGCAAGCTCGCCGCCACTGGCCAGCTTGGCGGCAGCGTATCGATCGAGGATGGGCAGATGGCGGCGCGCGCCTGCGCCGTCAACCTGCTAGCCCAAGTCAAAGCTGCGCTCGGCGATCTCGATAAGGTTGTTCGCGTGCTACGTCTCGGCGGCTTCATCAATTCGGTGCCCGGATTCACCGACGGCGCCAAGGTGATGAACGGCGCTTCCGACCTGACGGTCGAGGCGTTCGGCGACAAGGGCCGGCACGCGCGCAGCACGGTCGGCGTTGCGGCCTTGCCGGCCAACGCGGCGGTGGAGGTGGAAGGCCTGTTCGAGGTCTCTTAAAACAACCGGACCATGCCCAGTCTCGCCTGGCTCACCGCACGACCGCTGGCCCATCGCGGCCTGCATGACGCGTCGGCCGGCGTGATCGAGAACACCCCCAGCGCTTTCGCCGCCGCCATTTCCGGCGGCTACGGCATCGAATGCGACCTACAAATCAGCGCCGACGGCGAGGCCATGGTGCATCACGACGATGCGCTCGGCCGGTTGACCGAGGGCAGCGGCCGGCTCGCCGAGATGAGCGCCGCCGCGATCGGGCAAGTCCGTTTCAAGGCAAGTGCCGATCACATCCTGACGCTCGGCGAATTGTGTGAGCTGGTGGACGGCCGCGCCGCCCTGGCGCTGGAGCTCAAGAGCCGTTTCGACGGCGACCGCCGGCTGGCGCAGCGCACCGCCGACGTGCTGGCATCGTATCGGGGACCGGCGGCGGCGATGTCGTTCGACCCTTCCGTGGTCGAAACGCTGCGCACCATCGCGCCCAACCTCACCCGCGGCATCGTCGCCCAACGCCACTACGACGATTGGCCGGGGCTGCCGCCGGCGCTTGCGCGACAGATGGCGCATCTGCTGCACATCCCCCGCACCCGCCCGCATTTCATCGCCTATGCGATCAGGGATCTGCCGGCGCTGGCGCCGCTTGCTGCACGCATAATCCTGCGCCTGCCGCTGCTGACCTGGACCGTGCGCAGCGAGAACGAGCGCCGCCGCGCCGCCGCTTACGCCGACCAGATGATTTTCGAATGCTGGCGGCCTTAAATACTCGTGGCCGCGGCAGCGGACCCGGCAACCATCGCGCAGGTTCTCACCCGGGCGGACGTTTATAAAAACGCCAATGCAAACAGGTCTCAAAATCGCGATGGCTGTTGCCGCCACGCTGGCGCTCATCGTGCCCGCCACTCAGGCCGGAGCTTATACGGCCGGCCTCAGCGGCAGCCTGTCGGCCGCGAAAATAAAGCAAAGGGCGCGGGACCCCGGCGCCGTAGCGCCTGGCGGACAGATCGCCTGCACAATGTTCGGCTGCCGGCGAATCCCGGCCGGCTGCCATCCCGAGATCGAATACGATTTCGACGGGATGCCGACCGGCTTCAATATTATCGTTTGTACGGGCGGCAGGCGCTGAACAGGGGTCAACATCGACCGATTTCGGGCATAAAGTCGGGGTAGAGAGACATCTGTCCCGATGAAAGACCAGAAACAACTCAGCATCCGCATGGCTCAATCGCTCGCCGAGGTTCCGGCGGCGGCCTGGGATGCCTGCGCAGGCGGCGTAGATGGCTGCGCCGGCGAGGCAATAGCACCAGCAGCTAAAGTAAAACATGAGGATAGCGAGGATAATTCCTTCTCGCAATTATCCACACGAGGACAAGTCGATAACCCTTTTATTTCTCACGATTTTCTTTCATCGCTGGAAGCTTCGCTTTCGATCGGGGTCCGGAGCGGCTGGCAGCCCCGCCACCTACTTTTGGAAAACGCCAGCGGCGACCTGGTCGGCGCTGCGCCCTGCTACGTGAAGACCCATTCGCGCGGCGAATACGTGTTCGACCATGGCTGGGCCGATGCCTTCGAGCGCGCGGGCGGCGACTATTACCCCAAGCTCCAGGTGGCCGTGCCATTCACGCCAGTGACCGGTCCCCGCCTGCTAGTCCGGCCTTGTCCGCACAGCGAGGCGGTGCGCGGCGCGCTGGCTGATGCGCTGGCGGAAATCACGACCGGCAATGATCTTTCCTCGGCCCATGTCACCTTCCTTACCGAGGCGGAATGGCGCCTGCTCGGCAAGCGCGGCTTCCTGCAGCGCACTGACCAGCAGTTTCATTGGGAGAATACCGGCTATGCGCGCTTCGAGGATTTCTTGAGCCGGCTCTCCTCGCGCCGGCGCAAGACCATCCGGCGCGAGCGCAAGGAGGCGCTGGCACCGGGCATTGAGGTGTGCTGGCTCACCAGATCCGATCTCACCGAAGCGGTCTGGGACGCCTTCTTCGCCTTCTACATGGAGACCGGCTCGCGCAAATGGGGCCGGCCGTATCTCACCCGCGACTTCTTCTCGATCGTGGGACAGAAGATGCGTGACCGCATCCTGCTAGTAATGGCGCGCCGCGCCGGCCGCTGGATCGCCGGCGCCATCAATTTCCTCGGCTCCGACACGATCTACGGGCGCAATTGGGGCGCCGTCGAGCACCATCCATTCCTGCATTTCGAACTGTGCTATTACCAGGCCATCGGCTATGCGATCACCCACAAACTCAAATGGGTGGAAGCCGGCGCGCAGGGCGAGCATAAGCTTGCGCGCGGCTATCTGCCGAAGACCACCTATTCCGCCCATTACATCGCCGATCCAGCGCTGCGGCGCGCGATTGCCGAATACCTTGCGCGCGAACGCGCGTATGTGCAGGCGGCCGGCGAGGAGCTTGCGGCGGCCGCGCCGTTCCGCAAGGATTTGGTCGAGCAAGAATGAATCAATCCGGGGGAAGCCGATGGCAAGCTACGATCCAAACAACATTTTCGCCAAGATCCTGAGTGGCGAGCTGCCCTGCTACAAGGTCTACGAGGACGACAAGGCGCTCGCCTTCCTCGACATCATGCCGCGCATGCCGGGTCATACCCTGGTGCTGCCAAAGGCGTCGGCGCGCAATATCCTCGACGTCTCCGCCGGCGATCTCGCCCATTTGATGACCGTGGTGCAAAAGGTTGCGAAAGGCGCCATGACGGCGTTTGAAGCCGACGGCATCACCATGCAGCAATTCAACGAGGGCGCCGGCGGGCAGGTGGTTTTCCATCTCCACGTCCACATCATCCCGCGCAAGCAAGGCGTGCCGATGAAGCCGCCGGCCGCCGAGAAGGAAAAGCCTGAGGTCTTGGCCGAGAACGCCAAGAAGCTCGCCGCCGCGATTGCCGGCTAGTGGGCGAACAGAAAGCCGCCGAGAAGCAAAGTGGCTTCGCCGACCGCGACCCCGATGAAGACCGAACGTTTGACCGCGAGAAATGCGATAAAGCCGCACACCACCGCGGTCACCCGCACGGGAAGCGGAATGCTCAGCAACGCGCCGGGCGAAAACACGATCAGCTTGGCGATAACGCCGGCCAGGGTCGCGGTCGCCACCGCCCGCGCCCAAATCACGATCTCCGAATCCTCGTTGATCCCGCGCGCCAATACCAAGCCGAGCACCCGCCAAATCTCGTTCGGCAAATAGCCGAGCAACACGAGCACGAGATACGGCCACAACTCGGCAATGACGGCGGTCATGCAGCCGCCTCGCGCACGCGGTGAATGATGTAGGCAAGCGTGCCGCCGCCGACGCCAGTCCATAATAGATCGAGTTGTATATGGCTGGCGGTGAGCACTGTTCCGACCACGAGTCCGAGCACCAGCGCGACCTTGTCCATCAGCGTTCTGGCATTGCGCGCGGTTGAGACCAGAAATGACATGGGCGTGAGAAACAATAGCGCGCCGGCAAACAGTGGTGGCAACTCGGCGGCGAGGTAATAGCCAAGGAAGCCGGCGCTCATCGCCGTGCCCATGAAGCCGGCCGACATTCCGTTGCAGAAGGCGATGCGTCGCTCGCGCGGAATGGTCGGCAACAGGCGCATTGACTCCACCCACATGCTCGCCGAGGTGAAATGAGTGGGCAGCAGTAAATCGCGCGGGCGCGTGCCCTGCCCGCGCAGCGTCGGCAGCAATGCCACCACCATGGGAAACAGCCGGATCCCACTCAGGCTCACGGCAATCGCCACTTCTATTGGCGCGGCGCCGGTGCCGAGCGCGGACACGAGGATGACCTGCGCCGGCCCCGCCCATACCAGCACGGTCGAGAGCGCGAGCCACAAGGCGCCGAGGCCGAAGTCATGGGCGAGCGCGCCGATGCCGGTATAAGTGCCGGCCAGCACCAGGAAAAAAACTGAAGTCAGCGCCGATTTCACGCCGCCGAGGAAAGCGGCGGCGGTTGAGTTGAATGGACCGGCGGCGGGCATGGGGCATGACCTGTCTCACAGCACCGTTATCCACGCAACCGGCGGCGCCCGTGCAGCCCGTATGCACCGTCCGCAAAATGCGAAGGCCGGGCGAAATGCCCGGTCTTGCAAATCTCTGCCTTTCGGATCACGCCTTGATCAACGGCACTTTCGGCACCGAGCCGCGCTTACCCTCGCCTTTCAGCTTCGGCCGCGGTGAGGCGCGCCGCTTGGTCTTCGGCCGCGCCGGCAGTTTTTCCGGCTTCGGCGTCACCGGCCCTTCGAGGAACTCGAAGCCGAGCTTGTCGCGGCCGTCCTCATCCTTGGTGACGATGACGCGCACGTGGCCGCCGGACTTCAGGTGACCGAACAGCACCTCGTCGGCCAGCGGCTTCTTGATGTGCTCCTGGATCACGCGCGCCATCGGCCGCGCACCCATCAACTCGTCATAGCCATTGGCGATCAGCCAGCGCGTCGCCTCCTCCGACAATTCGATCGTGACGTTGCGGTCGCCGAGCTGGGCCTCGAGCTGCAGCACGAATTTCTCGACCACCTGTTTAATCACCTCCTGCGACAGATGCGCGAAGGTGATGGTGGCGTCGAGCCGGTTGCGGAACTCGGGCGTAAACATCCTGATAATGGCTTCCTGATCATCGCCCTCACGCTTGCTGCGGGTGAAGCCATAGGCAGACTTGGCCATGTCGGAGGCGCCCGCATTGGTGGTCATGATCAGGATCACGTTGCGGAAATCAACCTGTTTGCCGTTATGGTCCGTAAGCTTGCCGTGATCCATGACTTGCAAGAGCACGTTGAACAGATCGGGATGTGCCTTCTCAATCTCGTCGAGCAGCAGCACGCAATGCGGATGCTGGTCGACGCCGTCGGTCAACAAGCCGCCCTGGTCGAACCCGACATAGCCGGGCGGCGCGCCGATCAGGCGCGACACGGTGTGCCGTTCCATGTATTCCGACATGTCGAAACGGATGAGCTCCACGCCGAGCGAAGCGGCAAGCTGCTTGGCGATCTCGGTCTTGCCGACACCGGTCGGCCCCGAGAACAGATAACAGCCGATCGGCTTCTCCGGCTCGCGCAGGCCGGCGCGCGCCAACTTGATCGACGCCGAGAGCGCATCGATCGCCTTATCCTGCCCGTAGACCACGGTTTTCAAGGTCTGCTCGAGATGCCGGAGCACCTCGGCGTCGTCCTTCGACACCGTCTTGGGCGGAATCCGAGCCATGGTGGCGATGGTTGTCTCGATTTCCTTGATGCCGATGGTCTTCTTGCGGCGGCTCCCCGGCAACAACATCTGCGCCGCGCCCGACTCGTCGATCACGTCGATCGCCTTGTCCGGCAGCCTGCGGTCGTGGATGTAGCGCGCCGACAGATCGACCGCCGCCTTGATGGCGTCGTTGGTGTATTTGAGCTTGTGGTACTCCTCGAAATAAGGCTTGAGCCCCTTGAGGATGTCGATGGCATCGGCCACCGTCGGCTCGTTAACGTCGATCTTCTGGAACCGGCGCACCAGCGCGCGGTCCTTCTCGAAATACTGGCGGTATTCCTTGTAGGTGGTCGAGCCGATGCAGCGGATGGTGCCGGAGGCGAGCACCGGCTTGAGCAGATTGGAGGCGTCCATGGCGCCGCCGGAGGTGGCGCCGGCGCCGATCACGGTGTGGATTTCGTCGATGAACATGATCGCGCCCGGATAGGCTTCGATCTCCTTGATCACCTGCTTGAGCCGTTCCTCGAAGTCGCCGCGGTAGCGCGTGCCCGCGAGCAGCGTACCCATGTCGAGCGCGAAAACGGTGGCGCCCTTCAGCACGTCCGGCACTTCGCCATGCACGATGCGGCGCGCCAAGCCTTCGGCGATCGCGGTTTTGCCGACGCCGGCATCGCCGACGAATAGTGGATTGTTCTTCTGCCGGCGGCACAGCACTTGGATCGTCCGGTTGATCTCGGCATCGCGCCCGATCAGCGGATCGATCTTGCCGTCCTTGGCCTTTTTGTTGAGGTTGATGCAATAGGCTTCGAGCGCGTCACCCTTCTTCTTCGGCTCGTCACCGGTCTTGGTGTCGGCTTCTTCCTCGACGCCGCGCACCGGGCGCGCTTCCGACAGACCCGGCCGTTTGGCGATACCGTGGCTGATATAGTTGACCGCGTCGTAGCGGGTCATGTCCTGCTCTTGCAGGAAATAAGCGGCGTGGCTCTCGCGCTCAGCGAAGATCGCCACCAGCACATTGGCGCCGGTGACCTCCTCGCGGCCGGACGACTGGACGTGGATGACCGCGCGCTGGATTACGCGCTGGAAGCCCGCCGTGGGCTTGGAATCCTCGGCACCGTCGGTGATGAGGTTTTCCAACTCGGATTCGAGATAGGCGACCAGGCTGCGCCGCAGCTTGTCGAGGTCGACATTGCAGGCGCGCATCACCGCGGAGGCGTCTTGATCGTCGATCAGCGCCAGCAATAAATGCTCAAGAGTCGCATACTCGTGATGCCGCTCGTTGGCGAGGGCGAGCGCCCGGTGCAGGGACTGCTCAAGGCTGCGCGAGAAAGTTGGCATTCAGAATTCCATTTTCATTTGTATTGGACGCCCGTCCAGTTCACTTTTTTTCCATCACGCACTGCAGAGGATGCTGGTGTTTGCGCGCAAAGTCCATAACCTGCGTCACTTTGGTTTCCGCCACCTCATAAGTATATATGCCGCATTCGCCGATTCCATGGTGATGCACATGCAACATAATGCGTGTGGCAGCTTCGTGATCCTTACCGAAAAAGCGCTCAAGCACGTGCACGACGAACTCCATCGGCGTGTAGTCGTCGTTGAGAATGAGCACCCGGTACATGCTCGGCCGCTTGGTCTGCGGCTTGGTCTTGGTGATGACCGCGGTGCCGGGGCCGCCCGGCTCGCCTTTGCGCTTACGGTCGTCATCCGCCATACGAGGCGACACCCCGCCCGCGGCGGCGGCCGTTGGGGTCGGAATTTTGTCGTTTTTGGCGGTCGACGTCATGGCCGAGCAGTCCTGGAACGTGGCATCCACGGGACAAAGCGCCGGCGCGCCGCCCCTGCCACCATCATAAAGTCCCCGGCCCTGCCTTTCCAAGCCGGCATTTTGCCCCGTTCCAGCACAGCTGGACCCGGGTTCCGGCGGTTCCGGCCGCATCCGGTCAGATAGGCCTTGCTTATCCGATCACAACCCGGTTGCGGACAATCCGACGCGAATTGTCCCCAAATTCACGCGGCCATTCATACGCAAATTCAACATCCGCACTGCCATACCTACACGTCAATGCCGCCTGTCGTTTTTCTCATGTGCTTGAGAAAGGGCGGCTACCATGCTGCTGGCCCGCTTCTGGAACAACCGCTACGGGGGCGTCGCCCCGATGCTGGCACTCACGATCGTTCCGTTGATCGGCGCCGTTGGCGCCGCTATCGATTACACCTGCGCCAACGCGGCGCGCACCGCGCTCCAGGCCTCGCTTGATTCGACCGCCCTCTTGATTTCGAAGACCGCTGCGAATCAAACCCCCTGCCGAGCTGTAGACCACTGCGCATGACGCCTTCAACGCCTTGTTCAATCGGCCGGACGTCCAAAACGCCCAAGTGACCGCGACCTATCCTTCGGCCGACGGCTCCAACGTGACGCTCAATGGCAGCGCCACCGTGCCGACTGATTTTCTCAATGTCCTTGGCTTCAGCTCGATTAACATTACCGCTTCGGCGACTGCAAAATGGGGCAACAACAAGCTGCGGGTGTCGCTAGTGCTCGATAATACCGGCTCAATGGCGAGCGCCAACAAGATGACAGCGCTCAAAGCCGCCTCACACAATTTGCTCGACCAACTCAAGACCGCCGCCACCGGTCTGGACGACGTCTATGTCTCGGTCGTTCCGTTCAACAAGGACGTGAACGTCGGCGCTTATAATTACAATCAGTCCTGGCTTAGCTGGGACATGTGGCAAGCCGAAAACGGAACTTGCAGCTCCTCGTCTTATACGAATCAGAGCAGCTGCACGGCACACGGCAAGATCTGGACGCCGGCGAGCCACAGCACCTGGAACAGCTGCGTCACCGACCGCGACCAAAACTACGATACCACGAACGACGCGCCGGCCGCCGGCAGCACGCTGTATCCTACCGAGCAGTATTCGTCCTGCCCGAGCCAGTTGATGGGCCTCTCCAACGACTGGACCGCGCTTTCGAGCAAGATCGACGCCATGGTGCCGCAAGGTAATACCAACCAGGCGATCAGCTTGCAGTTGGGCTGGCAGTCGCTGACGGCAGCGCCTTTCACCATTTCCGCAAAGGATCCAAACTACAAGTACATCGAAACCATCATTCTATTGACCGACGGCCTCAGTACCCAAGACCGTTGGTACACCAACGCATCGTCGATCGACGCGCGCCAGCAAAAGACCTGCGACAACCTTAAGGCCGCCGGCTTTACGATTTACGCCGTGCAGGTCAACACCGGCGGCGATCCGACGTCGACACTATTGCAGAACTGCGCCAGCAACACGGTGGGTACCACAGACCACTTCTACCTACTCACGTCGGCGAGCCAGCTCGTGACCGTATTCAATCAGATCGGCACCGCCCTGACCCAGTTGCGAATCGCGCAATAGCGCGGGTGCCCTGAAGCCAACCAACAAAAAGCCCGGCTAAACGAGCCGGGCTTCGCTGTCTATGACGCCTAAATCCTGTTACGCGACAGCCACGCTACGCAACCAACGCAACGACGGCTTACTTCGCCTTCGCCATCAGAGTCTCGAACGGCTTGTAGGTCTCCTTGGCGAGATCGGAATAAAGCTCGCCGATCTTGGAGGCCTCGGCCACGAAGCCCTCGTACGCCGTCTTGGCAAACTTGGCAAATTCGGTTTGCACTTCGATCGCCTTGTCGAACGACTTGACGCCGAACAGCTTTTCCAGCGCCGCAGTGCCGTCCTCGACGCTCTTTTTGGAATAGTCGGCCACCTCGACGGCGATCGCCTGGGCACCCTTCGACAGCGCGCCCCAGGACTTCAACGCAGAGTCCATGTTCTCCTTGCCGACCTGCTGGAGGTCCTCGAAATTCTTGACCATTGTGATCTACCCCTTCCCCGCACGCGCAGTGCGGCCTCTGTGTGATTCTTTTCGCCCCGGCCAACCAAGGACTAAATTAAACTTATACCGCACTGCACAAAAAAGTCAAGCCATATTTTGCAGTGCGAAAAACTCAGCAATATCTATGGGATTATCTAAAGAATTTGTAAACCGTGTTCCCCTACGATTGTAATTTATGGCGCCGCGGAACTGCTATAAATCCGCCCAGATGGCGACCTAAGGGACTGCCGAACGAACGGGGTTGGCGAGAGCGATGTTGCTGGGTCAAGCTCAAGTCCAATGCAGTCGCCGTTGGGGCGTCCTGGCTTTGGCGAGCCTGCTTGCCGCCACCGCCGTCACAAACGCCGCCGATGCTCGTAACCGGCGCCGCCAGGCTTACTACGACCCCCCCTATGCCTCGATAGTGGTGGACGCCAATTCCGGGAAGGTGATGGAGGCGGTCAACGCCGACAGCCCCCGCTATCCGGCCTCGCTGACCAAGATTATGACGCTTTACCTGCTGTTCGAGCAGCTGGAAGCGGGCAAGATCACGCTTTCGACCGAAATGCCGGTGTCGGCCCATGCCGCCGCCCAGGCGCCCTCGAAGCTAGGGCTCAAGCCCGGCCAATCCATCGATGTGGCCACTGCAATCCGCGCCATCGTCACCAAGTCGGCCAACGACGTGGCGGTGATTATGGCGGAAGCAATCGCCGGCGACGAAATCACCTTCGCCAAGCAGATGACCGCCAAGGCACGCGCGCTCGGCATGAAGCACACGACCTACCACAACGCTTCCGGCCTGCCCGACGCACACCAGCGCACCACCGCGCGCGATCAGGCCATTCTCGGCCGCGCCATTCACGACCGCTTCCCGAAGTTCTATCATTACTTTTCTACACGGACCTTCGCCTATCACGGCAAGGAGATGCGCAACCACAATCGCTTGTTGGGCCGCGTCGACGGCGTTGACGGCATTAAGACCGGCTACATTCGCGAATCCGGATTCAACATCGTTACCTCGGTGCACCGCAACGGCCGCCACATCGTGGCGGCGGTATTCGGCGGCCGCTCGGCGTCTGCCCGCGATGCCCGCGCCAAAAGCCTGATCGCAAATAACATCAACGTCGCCGCCGTCAAGCGCACAGCGTCGCTCGTCGTCGAAGGCTGGAAAACCGCCGCGGCGAAGGCCGGACCGGCCAGGCAAAAGGTCGTGGTCGCACCGCCCTTGCCGCCGGTTCCGCCGCCGATACCCGGCTCCACCGATCCGATCAGGCCCAACCCGGTGAAAACCTTCACCGTCCAGCCCGGCGTCATGCGCACCGCCTCTCTGTCAGAATCGCCGCTGCCCTCGGCCAGCCGCAGGCTGACGCCGGCGCCGGCGACCGCTAATCCCGCCAATATCGTCACCATTGCTACAGTCAGGAGTGAACTGGTGCCGCCGGCCAAGCCCGCGGGCGCAGCGACACCCAAGGCCGCTTCCGCCGACGCCAGCGTGCCGGTCCCGGCTGCAGCGCAAGAGGCGATCGCTCAAGAGCCTGCCGCCAAGTCGCGCGGCGACTGGATGATCCAGGTCGGCGCTTTCGACATCGAGAAGGATGCCAAGAAGCGTCTGACGGTCGCGCAAGACAAGGCCAAGGCCCAGCTCAGCGAGGCCAATCCATTCACCGAACCGGTCGCCAAAGGCGACAAAACGCTCTACCGCGCGCGTTTTGCCGGATTGGAAAAGTCTCAGGCGGAAAGCGCCTGCAAGCACCTCAAGCGCAGCGAAATTCCATGCATGCTGCTGAAAAATTAACGCGTGATTGCGATAATCGGGAACCTGTTTTCGACAAGATCACGCAAATAAATTATCAATAACAGGGAAATGTCGAACCAGAACCAGGAGCCGCTGATGGTGTTGTTTGTGGAGTACCTCAGCGATGGCGACGAAGAAGGATTTCCTTGGCTTCGTTGATGCGGGCGGCAAGATACGTCGTCCCCCCTTGGTCGGGATGGAGTTTCTTCATCAGCGTCCGGTGCGCGTGGCCGATGGCATTGGCGCTCGCACCGGGTTCCAGGCCAAGGATCTGATAGGCCTCCTGTTCAGACATTTTGCCGGTCGACGCAGCCGCCCTGCCCGTTGCCGCGTCACCTTGCGCGTGTTCACGCCAGCCGGGCTCCCGGCGGTCAAGATACGCCATCAATAGCGCGCGGCTTTCGTCGTCGAATTCACTCAATAGACCATTCAGCGTTTTGACGTCGAGCCCATCGAGAACCGCGCCCTGGTGGCGGCCAGCCAGGATGCGGCCCTGCATGGCGCCGCTATCGTGGTCGAGCTCCATCTCGATGTAGATCGAGCGCACGCGCGATGTGCGGCCACCGCTTTTCTTCGCGCGCTCGGAAAAGCCGGCGGGACCGAACGGCATCCAGCCGAGCAGGCCGAGCCCGAAAATGCCGAGCGGGACCGCGATGCCCATCTCGCCGCGCATTCCCAGAAAAATCGCAAAGCCGAGCGCCAGCAGCCCGCCGCTGGCCTTCATGATCCGCGCACCGACCTTGGGATCTATTTTTGAAATGACGTTGAGCGCCCAGAGGGCAAACACCAAGATCACCAGGCCGAAAATGAGTGCCGGCATATTATTTGAGCTGCGCCAGCAGCGCGCGCGCGCCGCCGGCCTGGCGCGCGGACAATTCGGCGAGCGCCTTCTTGCCGCCGGCGGCATAGGCGGCGACCGCGCGTAGCAGCTCGCCTAGCTCATGGGCGGCGCCGGTATCGAAACGGCAATAGGCGCCGCGCGCGAGCCGCGCGATCTCGCGGTAGGCATTCTCGGCGACCGCGTCATGGCCTTCCTGAAACATGAATACCGGCACGCCGAGCAGCCCGAGCTCGCCGGCAGCCTGGCACAGATCGTCGAGCTTCTCCTCCATGGCGTCGCCGACGAAGACCAGCGCCTGCACCGGCTGGCGGGCGTGTTCCTGACGCGCGTGGCTGAGCACCTTGGCGATCTGGGTGTGGCCGCCGCGGCAATCGATGCGCGACATCAGCTCGGCGAGCCGCTCGCCATTCGCGACCCAAGCCGAGGCACGGCATTCGCTCAAGCCCCGGAAATAGACGAGCTGGATGTCGAGGCCGCCGGAACGCGCCGCTTCGAGAAACATTTCGGTTTGCAAGGCGCAGGCCGAATCCCAGGTCGGTTGCCGGCTCATGGTGGCGTCGAGCGCGAAGATCAGGCGCCCGCGTTTGTCCGATGCGGCGGCGGGCCCGAGCGCGCGCACTTGTTCGAGGAAAGCGTCGATCTCCGGCCGCGGGGAGGCCGGCGCCGGCGCTGGTCGGGAGCGATCGTTGCTCATGGCGGGACTCTACACCGATTTGCGGCGTTCGCGCGGCGCGCCAAGCCGGGCCATAAAGTGGCCGCGTCTGCGCTCCGGTGCAAGTCGGGACGGCTTAGCCGATGACGTCGTGGACCTGCAGCGGCTGGTCCATGACCGAATACCATTCAGCGCGGGCGGCGGCGCGCCGTTTGCCATTCTCGGAAAGTGGCAAGTGCAGCGTGTTGAGCAGCGCGATCACTTCCTCGCGCGCGGTGACGTGCGACATGCTCGGCCGCGTGCCAAGCGTAGCCTCGTCGAGGTCATCGAGCGCGGTCAGCCCGCGCGGGAAAAATTCACGATAGACCACGCGCTCGGCAAAACCTTCGACGCAGCGGAAGCCCATGCGCTTGGACAATTCGGTTAAGCCCTCGCCGACCAGGCGCTTGTTGCGCGAGCCGAGCGCGGACAGGCGGTTGCGCACCACGATCCAATCGGTAAGACGGCCATCGACCAGCCGGCGCTGGCGGCGTGCCTCGCGCACCATTTCGGCATAGTGGCTTTCGCCGGTGACGCCGAAATTGGTGGGATCGAGGGTGGCGAGCACGTCGAAGTCGAGGAACGAGTCGTTGAGCGGCGTGACCAGGGTGTCGGCCATTGAATGGGCAAGCCGCATCAGATAGGTGTCGTTGCCGGGCGTGTCGATCACCACCACGTCGTGACTATGCTCGATGCTGCTGATCGCGACGGAGAAATTGGTGAACTCCTGTGCCTCATTGGTCTCCACCGACGAGGTCTCGCCGCGCTTCACGCAGTAATGCGTCGGATGCTCGAGCTTAATGCGCGCGCGCGCAGCCCAGGCGCGGCGGTTCTCGATGTAGTGAGTGAAGCTCTGCTGGCGGCTGTCGAGATCAATGGTTGCGACGCGCTGGCCAGCTTTCAGCAGCGCCACCGCGATGTGCAGCGCGGTCGTGGACTTGCCGGAGCCGCCTTTCTCGTTTCCGAGCACGACCACGTGCGCCGATTGGTTAGTTTCCTGGATCGGCTGGACCAACATGACGCGTCCTGTGACCCGTAATTTTGAAAATACTAGCGCCTTTTAGTCAAGTTCGTCACCATTTAACCATTAAGCGGCGTGGCCGGATTTACGCTGCTTTGCTAAATCCTAGCGCGGTTTTACGACATCCAGCCGACAAGGTCCCCAATCATGGCAAACCGCCCGCGAGTGCTGCGTACGGTTCCCTCGCTCCGGCGTGCGGTGGAACCTTTTTCGGGGGCCGGTGAGCGCCTGGCGCTGGTGCCGACCATGGGCGCGCTGCACGCCGGCCATTTGGCGCTGGTGCGCGAGGCAAAGCGACGCGCCCGCCGGGTTGCGGTGTCGATCTTCGTCAACCCGACCCAGTTCGCGCCGCATGAAGATTTTTCCAGTTACCCGCGCGATTTCACCACCGACCTCAGGATTTTGGCCGAGGCCAAGGTCGACCTGGTGTGGGCGCCGCCGGCCGACGTCATGTATCCGGTCGGCTTTGCTACACGCATCGAGCCGGCCGGCGCCGCCAAGGCCGGGCTGGAGGACAGGTTCCGCCCGCACTTCTTCGGCGGCGTCGCCACCGTCTGCGCCAAGCTGTTCCTGCAAGTTGCGCCTGATTTTGCGCTGTTCGGCGAGAAGGACTACCAGCAGCTGCGCATGATCACCCAAATGGCGAAAGACCTCGACCTGCCACTAAAGGTGGTCGGCGTGCCGACTGTGCGCGAGAAGGACGGCCTCGCGCTGTCGTCGCGCAACGGCTACCTGTCGGGCGCCGAGCGCGACGTCGCGCCGACGCTTTACCGGGTGCTCCAGAAAAGCGCCGCACGCATAAGACGCGGCGAGCCGATCTCGGCGGTGCTCGACGACGGCCGCGCCGAGATAACGCGCGCCGGTATTGCGCTCGATTACCTGGAAGCGCGCCACGCGCTGACGCTTGAAGCTGTCACCTCTCGCAAGGACGGGCTGATCCGGCTTCTGGTTGCCGCGAAATTGGGCAGGACGCGACTGATCGATAACGTCGCCGTCTAGTTTGCGTCAATGCGCGGCGAAACCCGGTTGAAGCTCTTTGGCCTGCGCGATGTCGGCGTCGCCGGCGGTCGCGTCGCCTTTGTTTCGCTTGGCAAGGCCGCGGTTATAGTAGGCCTCGGCATATTTTGGATTGAGCTTGATGGCCTGATCGTAATCGGCGATGGCTTTGTCGTATTCGCGCTTGCCGGCATAGGCATTGCCGCGGTTGTTGTAGGCCACCCAGTTTCTCGAATCGACCTTGATCGCCTCGTCGTGGTCGGCGATAGCCTTATCGAACTCCTTCTTGATCTCGTATTCGACGCCGCGATTGGTATAGAGCAGCGACAGCGTGCGCTTGAATTTCTTGTTTTTGTATTTCTTGGAGTCAATTGCCTTCGTGCACGCTTGGATCGCGGCGTCACCTGAGGCTGTCTTGCATGTCTCGCGGTCATCCGCCGCCGCGGAGCCGCACCAAGCCGACGCCATCACGAACGCGATCACGATGACGCAGGCCACCCACCATGGCCTTGGTCGCATGTCGCCCCCCACTCCCAGACCGACACGGCGCTCAGCCTAGCACCGCCCGGGGACCACGTCACGCAAATGTCACAGCAGGCCCAATTCACGCAATTCGCGGCGCATCTGTTCGGGCATTTTGGCGGCCCCGGGCGCAACGCGGGAGAGGTCGCGTGGCGCATCCTTGGCCTCGAGATAGCGCCAGCCCTGGAAGGCCGAGCGCGGGCGCGGCTCCACCAGAACCAGCTTGCCGTCGAGCACCACGCGGCAGCGGCCGATGCCGTCTTTATCGGTGAACGGCCGGATGGCGAGGATGCGCTCACGGCAGGCGATCTGGCCGCGGATCACCCAAAATAGCGAGCCACCGGCGGTGAGCTCGTCGGCACGCTTGGGCACCATGCGGGTGGTGTGGATGTGCTCGGGTTTCTGGCGGCGCTTCTTTTTCTCTTTCAGCTTCTGCTTGATCCAATCTTCGAGGTCGGCGACCGAGTCACAGCCGACGCAGAGCTTGATGAGATGGAGGGACATTACTGACGTCCAATCGATGGCTCTACCCGGACCCATACGTAGCTCACGCGTGTCTGCCGCGGAAGTTATCAGTGGACCTTCTCCCCCGGACATCCCGCGCCAACCCGCAACCGTCCCATAACGCGCTCGGCGAATTCAATTCGCAAACCGCAGCGCGTGCTTGACCACGACCGTTTGGTCTGTTGAGATTTATTTCACGCCGGTGGGGACATGCCGTGTTCAGGCGCTATCTAGGGGCTGGTGCTCTTGCTCTGGCTGCATCTTGTATTGTGAGTGCGCCCGCCCGCGCCTTTGATTTGCAATCTGCAAAATCGGACTTACGGCAGTTTTCGTTCCAGCGCCCTTACGCAACAACCCTAATAGTTTCTTTGTCTTTGGCGGAGGTTTTACCGAAGGCAACATGGGTGAGAGCGCCATTCCATTTTCGGTGTCTTATACGGATAATTCCATTGTCGGTCTGGCCTACGACCGAGAATTATTTCGCTCCCAGAAGGATACCGCCGTCGGCGTTCAAATTGGCGTCGCCGATCGATTTGGCGACGGCAATTCGGGCGAGCTTTGGGGTGGAATACACCTCCACGCCACCCCCATACGCATATCCGGCATCGCCACCATCAGGCCGAGCATTACGATTGGCCTAAGCGCCGTTACGAACGCCATCGCCATCGAAAGAGAGCGGGCGATAGAACATCAGGGCAATCCACATTTGCTGTTCTATTTTTCTCCCGAAATTGCCTTCACGTTGCCGCGCTTTCCGAATGTCGTCTTGGTTTTTCAATTGCACCACCGCTCAGGCCTATACGAGATTTTAGGGCGCATGAAAGAGGGATCGAACGCCGACGTCGTCGGCCTTCGCTACCATTTCGGAGTTGCTCGACATAGGACCTGCGAAGTGCCGCAGCGCGTCTCAGCACTTCACGGATTCCAGCCAGATTTGAAGCCGTGTTACGCGCGCATGCCATCATCTTGATGCATGGCATTCCCCGCTTGGATCACCATCACCTTGGCGCCTTCGGCCACCTGCGCGTCCGGGGCAGCCGCAATCTCGGCGACCGTGCCGTCAATGGGCGCCACCAGCGTGTGTTCCATCTTCATGGCCTCGATGATGGCGAGGCGCTGGCCGCGTATCACCGGCGTCCCCTGCTCGACCAGGATGGCGAGCACCTTGCCATGCATGGGCGCGCGTACAAGCCCGCTTCGCTCCTGATCCCCGGCCTCGTCGAGGGCGAGATCGCGCAAGGAAACTTTGGTCTGGCGGCCGTGGCAAAGCACATAGACCGCGTCTGCGGCGGCGATGGTAAACGCGTCCGCCGCGGCCTCGGCGCCGCCAACCGTGACCAAAGGTCCCCGCGCGCCATAGCTGATTTGCGCCATGATGCTCTCGCCGTCGGCGATGAGCGGCAATGCCAATTTGCGGTTGCCGGAAAGCTGAAAGGCATCGGCGACCTCCCAGGGCGAGACCGGCGTGTCGGGCTCGCGCTCGACAGACGCGGCGATGCGGGCATGGGCGCGCGCCAGCAGCTTTTGCGCTGCCAAAGCGACGCCCGCGCGGTCGAGAGCTTGCGGCCCGCCGCCAAGTTCGCCGAGATGCGCGTCGATAAAGCCGGTGTCGAAATCGCCGCTGCGAAAGGCGGGAGCGCGCGCGAGGGCGGCGAGAAAGCCAAGATTGGTGCGCGGACCGATGACGATGATTTTTTCCAGCGCATCGGCCAGCCGGTCGAGCGCCTCGCCGCGCGTTGCCGCGTGCGCGATCAGCTTGGCGAGCATCGGATCGTAGAACGAGGTCACCTCGCTGCCGGCCTCGACGCCGGTATCGATGCGCAAGCCGTCCTCGGCCGGAAATTGCAAGGCGATGAGCTTACCGGTCGAGGGCAGGAAACCGCGCTCGGGGTTCTCTGCATAGAGCCGCGCCTCGACCGCATGACCGGCGAGCGGCACCTGCTCCTGCGCAAGCGGCAGCGGCTCGCCGGCGGCGGCGCGGAACTGCCATTCCACGAGATCGAGACCGGTGACGGCTTCGGTGACCGGATGCTCGACCTGCAAGCGCGTGTTCATCTCCATGAACCAGAAGCCGTCCGCATTCAGCCCGTTGGCGCCATCGGCGATGAACTCGACGGTGCCGGCGCCTTCGTAGCGCACCGCCTTGGCGGCGGCGACCGCCGCGGCCCCCATAACCGCGCGTAATTCAGGGGTCATGCCGGGCGCTGGCGCCTCCTCGATGACTTTTTGGTGACGCCGCTGCAAGGAACAGTCGCGCTCGCCTAAATGGATGACGTGGCCGTGGCGGTCAGCGAAGACCTGCATCTCGATGTGGCGTGGGTGGGCCACGCATTTCTCGATCAGCACGCCGGGCTCGCCGAAAGCGCTTTGCGCTTCGCGTATGGCGCTTGCGAGCGCGGCGTCGAAATCGGCGTGCTTGTCGACGCGTCGCATGCCCTTGCCGCCGCCGCCGGCCACCGCCTTGATCAGCACCGGATAGCCGAGCTCGTAGGCTTTGCGCTTGAGGAAATTCGGCTCCTGCATGTCGCCCAAATAGCCCGGCACCACCGGCACGCCAGCGTCATGCATCAGCACCTTAGCGCGGTCTTTCCGCCCCATGGCGCGGATCGCTTCCGGCGGCGGGCCGACAAACACGATGCCGGCATCGTGGCAGCGTTGCGCGAAATCGGCATTCTCGGCGAGGAAACCGTAGCCGGGATGAATGCAATCGGCGCCTGCGGTCTTGGCGGCGGCAATCAGTCTGTCGATCGCGAGATAGCTTTCGGCGGCGGGCGCGGGGCCAATGGCGTGGGCCTCGTCGCAGAGCCGCACATGCAGCGCATTGGCGTCAGCCTCGGAATAGACGGCGATCGTGCGCAGACCCAGCCGGTGCGCGGTGCGGGCGATGCGGCAGGCAATCTCGCCGCGATTGGCGATGAGGACGGATTTGAACATCGGGCGGTCCGGGCTCGGTCGCGCCGATACTAGCGCGCGGGCGGCGGCACCGCTTGCGGCTGCTGACGTTTCGGCGGGACCGGTGGCATAGGCGGCGTGGCGGCGGCCACCGGCTTGGTGGCCGGCGGAGCGGGGTCTGTCTGCGCCGAGGCATCGGAGCCTTTCAGTTGCGGCTTATCGCCGGGCGGCGGCGGCTCGGCGTTCATGATGCTAACCGGCGGGATCGAGGCGGCCGAGGGGAAGTCCCATGGCTCACCGGCCTTGACGGCCGCGGTCGGTGTCGCGCCCGCCACGGGCGGAGCGGCGCTGGCGACCGGTGGCACCGCCGGGACCGCGGACACTGCGGGCGGCGCCTTTTCGACCGGCGGGGTGGGCTTGTTCCAGTTTGCCGCATAGCGCGAGACATATTGGTCGAAGACCTGGGCCTTGAGATTGGCCTTGAGTGCGCTGGCGTCGTCGACCAGGGCGAAGGCGCCGCATTTGTCGGCGGTGCAGCCGTCGCGGGTCGCCAGCACATGCGCGGCGATGCCGTAGCGATCAAGCGCGACCGCGCGGCGAGTAGACGCCAGTACCGCCTGGACGCCGGCATCGCCATCATCGGTGGCAGCGGCGAGCAGCTTGAGCCGCGCGTCCATATAGGCGACCGCGCTGGCTGCGCTTTGCGCTGAGGCAAATACTATTTTCTCGCAGGCGGTCTCGACCGCATCACCGGCGCCGGCGTCGAGACAGGCAAGCGCCGAACCGGGCGCTAGCGCGTAGCGGGTCAATTCGGCATCGCGCGTCAGCATGGCACGCCGCGCGGCCGCGCGCTCGTTGAGCGAAAGCTGGTCGATCACCGCCAGCACCGCCAGCGCGCCGAAGGCGAGGCCGATGATCGGCGGCAAAAGGCGCGCGCGCGTGCGCCGCCAGGCGATGACGGCGAGCACGACGAACAAAGCCGCCAGCGCGCCGGCCACCGAAGCCGGCAGCACCAACGGCGCCGACAAAAGCCCGCTTAACCCGCCTTCGATATCCGGCATGGCCGTCCGCTCATGTGCCGCCCGCCGATTTGAAACCAAGCGCCAAATCGCTCGCTGCCGCGAAGGCACCCTTGGCCTCCACCGAGGTCATCGCAACCGTGGTGCGCAGTCCGGTGACGCCGCCGCTGCTGGCGGCTGCCAGCAGCACGGCCGCCGCCTGGGTATCGTTCGGCGCCTCTATGATGGTGAGGAAATCGTACTCGCCAAAGGTGAGATAATAGCCGAGGAGACGGCCGCCCACCTTCGATAACAGGCGCGAGACGGCTTCGGCGCGGTCCTCCGGCCTAGTGATCATGCCTTTGACGGCCTCGCGGGTGTAGCGGCCCTGGGTGATATAGATCGGCATACGCTCCTCCAGCACGGCTATGGCGTCATTTAGGCTTGCGCATGATTCTTCCGAAAACCGGTGCCTTCGGAACCACGCGCAACGGCGCATAATAGGCGATAGCGGAGACGAAATCGCGGCGGATTTGCCAGGGAGCGCTCAAAGAGCGTTCAAGCGCGGTCGAGCTGGCTTTCCTTGGCCACGCGCTCAAACGCCTCGCCGGAACTCTTGATCCGGTACTGATAGTCATCGCCTTCCGACGGCAGCAGCTTGACCACTGTGTAGCTGCCGGTGGCGGCGGCGCGGCCGAAGGTCGGCGAGGTGTAATATACGGTTTCACCGACCCGGTATTTGTGGGCGCGGATCGCGAGCTCATGCGCGGCCATCGGCTGGACCGGCGGGCTTACGGTACGGATCATCTTGGCCGGCTTGCGGGCGGCGCTCGGGCTGCGCGCGGCGGCAGTCGGGCGCGGAGCCGTCTTGCCGGTCTTGCCGACGCTGCGGCGGGCCGATTTCGACGCCTTCGTGCTTGCGGCCCGGGCGCTTTTTGCACCCTTTTTGGCCGTTCGCCGGGCCGTTTTGCCGGATCGCCGGGCAGTTTTTGCTGAATGCGTACTCATGGCGTCAATATAGCAGCTTATTTTCGATGCGTGCGAAGTTTTTTTAGACATAAAGTAAGAATTTTCAACGGGTTAGAAGGATGTTGGCGGCTTATCGAGCAGCCCTTGCCGCCGGCTCAAAACCGCCACTTGCCGCCGCCAAAATGGCCGCCATGTACCGGAACCGCCGCACTGAGGCGGGCGTTGCGATCCGGGCGGCGAGGAGGTTCAACATGCGACTCCTGTTCGGAATCATCCTGGGCGCGGTACTCACCGTCGGCGCCGCTTATCTCTATGATTCCCATCACGCGGCGGCGGCCGTGAGCGCGCCGGCGAGCACGCAACGGCCGCTGGTCAACTGGGACGTGGTTGCCATCAAGTGGAGCCACCTCACCGCGCGCGCTCGCGAAGAGTGGAACCGGATCGCCAGTTCTTCCTGACGCGCGTTCAACCCCGCGGCGTGGCACCCACCGAAGGGGCCGGTTGACCGCCAACTTCCTCGCGCATGCCGACCCGCAGGGCGCTCACGATCGCCCGGCGGTCCATACGGGTGCCGTCATCGCCTTCGATCAGCAGCGGCACGCGCCCTTCCCGCTCGACATGGCGCGCCCAAGACAGGGCTTCGTCGAGGGCGGCGAATTCCTTGTACAGCAGCTTGTCCTTGGTGGTCGGCGTTACGTCGTCGGAGCCTTTCGGTCCGCTATAGACACGATATTGCATGGTCGAGCCTCCAATCTTTGCGTTGGTTAGGTTTGTTATCGTCGCGGGACGCGCCCGCGCCGCCCCGCATAATTCGAATAATGTATAAATGGGGAGGCCCCAGGACCGCTTCCAGGGGCGATTTCGCCCTAGCGCATGCGTGCTATCGTCGCGTTCGCGGAGGATTTTGAGCCATGCGAGCGGCCTTCTATGAACGCAACGGCGCAGCGCGCGAGGTGCTGCGCGTCGGCGAGGTCGAAGCCCCGCAGGCGGGTGCGGGCGAGGTGCGGGTCCGGCTTGCCGCTTCCGGCGTCAACCCTTCCGACGTCAAATCGCGCCAGGGTTCGACCCGCAAGATCGCCTGGCCGCGCGTCATACCGCACAGCGACGGCGCCGGCGTCATCGATCAGGTAGGCGACGGCATTGCCAAAGCGCGCATTGGCGAGCGGGTTTGGATCTGGAATGGGCAATGGAAGCGCGCCTTCGGCACGGCGGCTGAATATATCGCCCTGCCGGCGGCGCAGGCGGTCAGGCTGCCGGACAAAGTGAGCTTCGAAGCCGGCGCCTGCTTCGGCATTCCAGCCATGACCGCCTATCACGCTGTCGCACTGGCTGCCGCGAAGAAAAGCACGACGCTGCTGGTCGCGGGCGGCGCCGGCTCCGTCAGCCAATACGTCATTCAGTTCGCCAAACTGGCAGGCGCGACCGTGCTCACCACCATTTCTTCGCCTGAGAAGGCAAAGCTGGCGCGCGAGGCCGGCGCCGACCACACCATCGACTATAAACGCGAGAATGTCGGCGAGCGGGCAATGGAGCTGACGGGCAAGCGCGGTGTCGATGCCGTGATCGAGATGGATCTGGCCGCCAACGCCAA
>Ga0307428_1000187_pt1 | contig 49493 bp, 46 predicted proteins | sample SalMarWE160240MG_FD_202161 | JGI IMG/M metagenome (GOLD analysis project Ga0307428, IMG submission 202161) | Salt marsh sediment microbial communities from the Plum Island Ecosystem LTER, Massachusetts, United States - WE1603-240 | ecosystem: Environmental > Aquatic > Marine > Intertidal zone >...
TTCCACCCCTTAACCTCCTCTGGGACTATGGCTGATTCACCTTGTCCTGATGTATTCTCTGGCGTTACCCCGACCTTAAGCCTCTGTCCACACCCAGGGCAAAACATGAAGCCCTCACTTACTTCTTCTCCACAATTAGGACAAAATGGCATAGCTCCACCTCCTGTCCTTTTGATACATCATATGAGAATTAAGAAGAACAGTCAATACCACAAATTCCCGAATTCCAGGGACACCATATCAATCAGGCCTACTACAAATCAGGTACCATGTCCCCAGAATACTTGCGAAAGAAGATGAGTGTTCACCCCCCTTACCCTATTTTGCGAAATCTTGCGCGTTGTTGCCCGCTCGGGAAGTATATTGACACTTACTTTATTAGTGATACAATAACACTTTGAGGGTTATGTACGTGAAAAGACTTGGCATCCTTTTGATTACGGTAGCCTTAATTGTAGTGATGGGAGGCTGTGCTCTTCCTTCCCAAAACTTGGAAATACGGGATTGGTATGATTTGGATGACATCAGGGACAACTTGAGAGGCTATCACATTCTGATGAACGACCTCGATTCCACCACTGCCGGTTATACGGAGCTGGCGAGTGAGACAGCCAATCAGGGAAAGGGCTGGCAGCCAATTGAAACTTGGGGTCCCCCATTTAAATTTAAAGGGAGTTTCGACGGGCAAGGATACGAGATACGTGACCTGTTTATCAACCGCCCTGACGAAAGGGGTGTGGGACTTTTCGGTTATGTTGGTGTGGGAGGAGTCATCAAGAATGTCGGCGTGGTGAACTTCACTGTGAGTGGCTCCAGCCGGGTTGGCGGTCTAGTGGGAGATAATGCGGGCACCGTGAGCAACTCCTATTCCAGCAGCAATGTGAATGGCCCTTTTGGTATTGGTGGTCTGGTGGGAGAAAATTGGGGCGCTGTAAGCAACTCCTATTCCACCGGCAGCGTGACCGGCAAGTGGCTTGTTGGCGGTCTGGTGGGAGATAATTGGGGCTCTGTGAGCAACTCCTATTCCACCGGCAGCGTGACCGTCACCGAGTTTAAGGTTGGTGGTCTGGTGGGATTTAATTCTGGCACTGTGAGCAACTCCTATTCCACCGGCAGCGTGAGTGGCAGCGATGAGTATGTTGGTGGTCTGGTGGGAGATGATTATCACGGCACTGTGAGCAACTCCTTCTGGGACACCGAAACCAGCGGACAAGCTACTTCGGATGGCGGGACGGGCAAGACTACCGCCGAAATGAAGAGCATCGCCACGTCCTCAGCCTGGGATATAATCGCAGTCGCCAATCCTAGCATACGCAACCCCGCATATATTTGGAATATCGTTGACGACGAGACCTATCCCTTCCTGAGCTGGGAGCCGTAAAAAGGGGCAACTTTTTTCCCAACGCGATTGCTTCGATTGACTTCGCTAGCCTGGCAACAGCATAGAGGTAGTGTGTACAATTCCAGGGACACCATCCTTCACAAGGTGAAGGATTAGGCCTACTACAAATTAGATATTGCGTCCTAGGATAATCCGAGAGAGAGGCCACTAGCCAATCCAAAGGGCATACCCCCTTCTTGATATTCAGCTACCTGTCTCTGACCTATTTTGATTTTGGGAATGGGTTGAGGCTTTGCAAGTCACCCACGGCCAACCTTCTCAAATAGACTTCTTTATTTCATACAGTGCTTGTTGTGCATCCTTTGTAAGTTCAGAGTCAGTGGAAAGTCTAATGCATTTCTCCAAGTCACTCACCGCTTTAGGCACTTCACCTTTCTCACGGTAGGCAACACCTCGGTTGTAGTGGGCATTAGCATCATTGGGGTCCAAGTCGATGGCCTTGTTGTAGTCAGCTATAGCTTTATCATATTCGCCCATCTCACCGTAGGCACAACCTCGGTTGTAATAAGCCGAGACATGATTGGGGTCGAGCTCAATGGCCTTGTTGTAGTCAGCTATAGCATTGCCATATTCATCTATTTCATAATAGAAATCGCCCCGTTCGTAATAAGCATTTGCATTATCTGGGTCCAATTCGATAAGCTTGTTATAATCAGCCATGGTTCTGCCATATTCATCCCGCATAAAACTCTGATTATCAATAAGCAAGAAAAACCATGTCCAACAGATTAAGAGCCAAGCTAGACTTCTGTTCTTCTTCCTGAGAACCCACTGACCTACTGCAATGCTTACTATTAAGCTAACAATAACGCTTATGCCTCCGAGTGCGTCGTCCGATATATATGGGTCTGCTAGTATCACAAGCAGCCACACAATGAAGACGATTAGATAGCTACCTGCCCATGCCAGAACCATAGTCCAGTTTAAGTGACGTTCAAACCAGTTCCTTTCCTTAAGAGGCGCCTCAGGCTTTGGGACAGACCTCTGCTTTTCCTCCAAATGAAGGCCTGTGAGCCTTTGCCCACACCGTGGGCAGAATTCCATCTTTTGTACTCCTTCCTTTCCACAATGGGGGCAGTATTCCACCAGTTCCGGCATCTCATCATAGGCATCACCTCGCTTGTGGTAAGCGTCCGTAATGCCTGAGCTCAATTCGATTACCTTCGAGACTTTATGAACGGTATGTCTACCAAATGGCTTCTTCCAAGTAAACTGTGCTTCTCTTGAGATATCTGTCTCATATAGTGTTGCGTGCGGACACGCAAGGATTACATCATATTTCGGATACCCTGTGTCCTTGTCGAAGCCCTTGTGCTGCACGCTGCGGATCTGCAAACGAGAGCCACATTTGGTACAATAGACTGGTTTAAGCTTCTTAGCCACTGCTTCAGCAAGCGTTTCACTAGCTGTCTCCCTAGCGTCTTCAAAACCTCGACTCATGCTAACCCCATTTCAACTCTGACGCATCCCCGGGTGCTCTTATCTTCAAACTTGACTGTCTATTTCCCCCTTCCTTTAATCAAGAGATACACAGCTACCAAAGCTATTGCCACTGCAAGCCCAAAAAGAACCCACGATAAGCTAGTTCTAGCTATCCAAGTTAGCTCGTAAATTGCTATGCCACTAGCTATTATTAAAGCAACCCATAACATAATTTGTGCCCTTCGTTCATATTATCTCTTATTGATACATCATATGGGAATTAAGGAAGGATAGTCAATACCCGCCCTTGCAGTGGTCATTTGTCTTCCTTCTCAAGCTGGCTTGTCAGCCTCTTCTCTGTATTCCAAGTACACCACACCAATCAGGCCTGCTACAAATCAGGTATCACGTCCCCAGAATACTCAAAGCGGAAATAAATTTGAGATGGTGGCATAATTATACGGGCTAAATCAGGATGAAAGCATTAGTGCAGCGAGTTTCCAGAGCCTCAGTGAGCGTGAATGACAAGATAGTAGGTAAGATTGGCCAGGGGCTGGTGGTTTTTCTCGGCGTTGCTCAAGGTGATTCGAGGGAGGACGCCGGTTACCTGGCAAGCAAAGTGGTTAACCTGCGTATTTTTGCCGACGAGGCAAGCAAGTTTGCCCTCTCGGCGCTGGAGACAGGGGGAGATATTTTAATAATAAGCCAATTTACTCTTCTGGCTGATTCACGCAAAGGGAGACGACCCAGCTTCACCGAGGCCGCCCCACCGGACCTGGCCAAGGAGTTATATGAGTTTTTTGTGGAGCAAGTCCGCGCCACAGGGCTCAAGGTGGAAACAGGGCTTTTCCAGGAGCATATGCTGGTGGAAATCTATAATGATGGGCCAGTCACCATATCGCTGGAAAGCAAGTTGAGAAAATAATCGCATTAGCAACTTGTTGCAATAATTTTGCTGCCTTGCTATAATTCCCTCCGGCAATGAACTGCCACGAAACTCTTCAAGAAAAGGGACATCGCTTAACTCCCCAGCGCATGCTGGTCATCGAGGCACTTCGTAATGCCGATGGGCACATCAGCGCTGAAGAAATCTACGAGCATTTACATAGTCGTTATCCCTATGCCAATATATCCACTGTCTATCGCACTCTAGAGCTACTGAAGAAATTAGATTTAGTTACGGAAACTAACTTTGGCGAAGGATACGTCCGCTATCATGTTGCTGAGAAGGGGCATCACCATCATCTCGTTTGCCGCAGCTGCGGCAAGATAATAGACCTGGAGGAATCTGTACTATATCCGTTAAAAGACACCTTGCTTCAGGAATACGGTTTTGATGCTGATTTAAGGCATCTGGCCATTTCAGGAGAGTGCAGCGGGTGCCGTAGAAAAAAAGGAACAAAGCCTAACCAACCATTGTGAATAAAAGCATTGCTATGGATGACGTTCAAGAAAAACTGCAAATTCTGCTTGACTATTGGATTGAACATAACAGCGAACATGAGAAAGAGTTCCGTGATTGGGCTGATAAAGTTGCCTCGTTGTCCACTGAGGTGGCACAACAGTTACGAGAAGCAGCCGCTAAGATGGCTGCGGCTAGCAACGAACTAATGAAAGCAAAACAGACTCTGTCAAAGAGCAAGGGGAGGCACTAGGATGTGTATGGCTAAACTTTACGAGGCTAAGGAAGGTGACAAGCCGATTCTGGAGGACATCGCACGCCTGACAATTGCTGACCGGCAAGTAGAAGTAGAGACCCTCTTTGGAGAACGGAAGGTTTTTCAGGGCAAGGTGCGACAGATAGACTTCTTAAAGTCTCAAATACAACTGGAAAAGGATTAGTTTAACCCTGATTGGTGGATCCTCCTTCATAACTCTCCTTACCCCTCTTATCTTAAGAGGGGTAATTTTAGAAAAAATTGCTTGTTACACTCATAGAATTTTCTTGAGTCGCTTTGGGGTTTGTCCGATAATTGCAATCTGTTACGAATGCTGGTCTGCCATGTATCTACGGGCCTCGGTCTCTATGATGCGATAGACCTCTTGTAGAGAAATGTTGCGCTCCAATGCGATGCGGCGGCACTCTTCATATTCCGGGTGGATGCTAAGAATATTGCCCATAAATCGCTTGACTTTTACTTTGGTGTGTCCTATGGTGGAGTCAAATTCAATTATTTCCCGCTCAGCAATGTGCCTGAAGGCGGGGCTCACCCTTATTCCAAACGTTGAAGTCTCTCGCATTATAGCTTGAGTCAAATCGAATTCGGCGTGTCTGGGGGCGAGAACACTCAGCATCACTGCCGGACGATTTTTCTTCATTTGTATCGGCGTAAACCAAACATCAACAGCTTGCATAGTAAAGAGTTTCTCCATGAGATACCCATAGATTTCCGGGCTCATGTCATCGATATTTGTTTCAAGCAAAACCAGGTCTTCACTACCGACAGGTTCTATTTCTTCGCCAATCCAGATGCGCATGACATTGGGCCAGGCTTCGAAGTCCCTGGTTCCAGCCCCGTAGCCTACCTTTTCTACGGTCATGCCAGGCCTGCCGAAGTTTGCCAGCGTGGTAACTATCGCCGCTCCCGTAGGCGTCACCAGCTCGCCCTCAGATTGAGACTGCTTTGGGAAATCGCCTATTGGGGCATTGGACATTGCTATAAGTCGCAGCGTAGCAGGAGCCGGCACAGGCAGGATGCCGTGTGCTGTCGAAATACTGCCGCTCCCCAGAGGTAGCGGAGACGAATAAAAACGCTCTATCTTGAGGGCGTCAAGTCCGAACGCTACTCCTACAATATCTATGATGGAATCCACTGCTCCTATCTCGTGGAAACAGACCTTTTCCGGAGGGATGTTATGGATTCTGGACTCAACCTCCCCCAGACGTTGAAAAATAGCGCTTGCTGTGTTCTTTACCTTTTCGGGAAGTTTGCTAGCTTCGATGAGCATAACTATATCTTTAAGCGAACGCTCTGGCTGGGCTTTGGTCTCATTCATTACCACCGTGAACTTGGTTGCAGTAATTGAGGAGCGTTTCACTTGTTCTGCGGAAAGCTTGTAGCCATGGACAGCGAGGCTGTCTAATCCCTTTTCCAGCATCTCCAGTGGAAGCCCGGCGTCAACCAAAGCGCCCAGAAACATGTCGCCGCTACAGCCCGAGAAACAATCAAAATAAGCTACTTTTGCCATGTTACTTTCTTCCCTCAACATCCTTAATAAGCTCTTCGTTTAAGCTGCCGCTCCTGTATCCGCCAAGGTCGAGGGTAACATAGGTATAACCCAGGGCTTTTATTTGTTTCACCAGGTCCTGGCGTATCTGACTGTTCAGGAGCAATGACATGCCTTCTCCATTAACCTCGATGCGGGCAATGTTTTCATGATGGCGTAAGCGGCACTCACGTATGCCAAGATTTCGTAGATACCGCTCTCCATCGGCTATCCTGCGGAGAGTATCCCGGGTAACAGGAGTGCCGTAGGGGATGCGTGAAGCCAGGCAAGGTGACGCCGGCTTGTCCCAGGTTGGTAGTCCCCTCTTCTTAGATAGTCTTCGAACTTCTTCCTTGGTCAGTTCGACTTCGCAGAGGGGGCTGCGGATGTCCAGCTCGGCTAAGGCTTTTCTGCCGGGGCGGTAATCACCAAGGTCATCATAATTGGAGCCGTCAGCAATACAGTCTAAACCCTCAGCGGAAGCAATATTCCGTAGCTGTTGAAACAGTTCTTGCTTGCAGTAATAGCAGCGGTCAGGTGAGTTAGCAACAAACTGTGGGTTTTTTAGTTCGTTAGTTTCAATCGTGGTGAAGCGAAAGCCGAGCTTTCTAGCGAGAGTTTCTGCATCCTCGCATTCATGAGGCGGATAAATTGGCGAGTGAGAAAAGACAACCATAGCACGTTGTCCAAGCACCTCAGTGGCAACAGAAGCTAGGAAAGTACTGTCAACACCGCCGGAATAGGCAATAAGCACCGACCCCATCTCCGTGAGGGTCTCCTTCAAGCGCTTCAACTTCTCCTCAGCCTTCACCTTGGGCTTTCGAGCCAAGATTAATCAGTCCGGCGATATAACCGGCGCCGAAGCCGTTGTCAATGTTGACCACAGCCACACCAGGAGCACAGCTATTGAGCATGGTTAAAAGCGGTGCCAGACCAGCAAAGCTGGCCCCGTAACCAACACTGGTTGGCACAGCGATTATAGGGATTGGAACGAGCCCACCGATAACACTGGGTAAGGCTCCCTCCATACCGGCTACAGCTATTATTACCCTTGCCTTGCGCAACCGGGGCAGCTTGTCTAATAACCTGTGAATACCCGCCACGCCGACATCATGGACCCTTTCCACTTTGTTCCCCATCAGCTCGGCGGTTACAGCCGCTTCCTCAGCCACCGGGATGTCAGCAGTACCGCCCGTGACAACGGTAATCCCCGAACGTGGAGTGGTCTGTTTCCGGTTAAGAAGAATACTCTTCGATAGCGAGTTATAAGTCACATCCGGTATTTTTTCTTTGACGGCACTAAAGGTCTCCTGGCTCACCCTTGTTATCAGCAGTCGCTCAGAGTGGGCAACAAGCCCCTCAGCGATGGTTACTATCTGCTCCACAGTTTTGCCCTGCCCAAAGATTACCTCGGGAAAGCCGAGGCGCAGGCTACGGTGATGGTCAGGTTTGGCATAGGCTAACTCTTTATAAGGAAGGATGCTCAATTTCTCCACGGCTTGGAGAGGAGATAATTCACCCGATTTCACGCGCTCCAGGGTTTGCAGTAACCATTCCTCGGTAATCAGGGTTGTATCAGGTTGGGGCTTTTTTGCTGAGCTTCGGGTCATAAAACGCTCCTATGCTATTGTTGTGAGACAATACCTATCTTACTTTATCGACATCATTCAAGCAAGCTGGGAGAAGTCCCTCACTTGCCTACCTTTACAGTTAGTCATGCCATCAGTCACCTTAAGGTATATGGTGCATTTAAACCGTCTCTAAAATATTGACAAATTTTCTATTTTTTGTTATGTTGCAACTTATTGCAATAGCATTTAATTGCGACATTTTTCGGTGGGCAATATGTGCCAAAGCATACAAAATTGGTGCATCAGAGATTCCATGTCTTAGCGACCTGTAGATATTATTTTTTTACCCTGGTATTGCAATTAGTTGCACTTGCAAGTAATACTGAAAGGAGTAAAGATAATTTGGAAGATGAGTTTATACATAATCCAAGATATGTCATCGAGGACGCCATAAAAGCGCGAGATTTGCCCAGGTTACTAGCAAAAGCGGGAGAGCTACACGGGCACTTCTGTCCTTTTCTGGCCCTGGGAGTAAAGGCTGCCGTTCAGGCAGTAAATGAACTGGGTGTCAGCTCTACTGGCATGGAGGAAGTAATCGCCATCATAGAGACTAACAATTGTTTCAGCGATGGCGTTCAATTCGTTACTGGTTGCAGCTTTGGGAATAATGCACTTATCTACCGCGACTACGGCAAGACGGCTTTCACTCTAGCCAAAAGGAATGGAGAAGCAGTCAGGGTGTCAGTTAAGGACATCAGTAGGTTTTGGGAAGAACGCGAACCTGAAGCTCAACGCTTGTTCCAGAAAGTGGTGATTGAACGCAAGGGGACAAATGAAGACCAACGAAGACTGAGAGAGAACTGGCGACGGATTGGTTTCACGATGTTAGACATACCCGATGATGAGCTCTTCAATGTCAAACGAACGACCACCCAGGTTCCAGCTTATTCACGCATCCTTGCCAGTGTGAAGTGCAGCATCTGCGGGGAGAATGTTATGGAATCCAGGACTAGAGTACAAAACGGCCAACCTGTGTGCATACCTTGTTCCGGGCGAGAATACAACCAACTCGCTGGAGATGGCATATCTTTAGCCAGAAAGGAGAATTAAGATGCCACAGTTAAAAACGCGAATGCCCTTTCGGAAAGCGCTCCTCATCCTGTTACCCTTAGCCTTGGTATGCTGTTTATTGGTTATCTTTTACGGCGGAAGGGGGCAGCCATCGGAGTCCACTTCCTATACTATAGCGGATTCCACGGGGGATTGGGGCTATCCTTCGCCATATACCCACTATTCCAGAGGTCCGGGATATGTAAGGATGAGCCTTATCTTTGAAACCCTTGTCTGGAAGGACGATTCTGATTTTGTGCCGGCATTGGCCAAGGATTGGGGATATGTTGAAGAGGAAAACGCTTATATTTTTGAGCTACGCGATGACGTTACATGGCATGATGGTACAAATTTCACAGCCGAGGATGTCATCTTTACTATTGATTACGTGAAGACCCACCCTAACCCCTTCGTCACATTGATAGGCCCCAGCGGGGTGAGGGAGGCAGCAGCAATTGATGACTACACCGTAAAACTGTACCTAGAACAGCCTTACGCTCCTTTCCTGCATGATGTAGCGGGAACCTTGGCTATCATTCCCAAACATATCTGGGAGTATGTTGCTCAACCTGAAGAGTTTACTGATGCACAGGCAGTAATTGGGACGGGACCCTATACGCTGGCTGACTACAGCAAGGAGCACGGCACCTATCTCTACAAAGCTTATGAGGACTATTACCTGGGCAAGCCCGCTGTGGATGAAATTAAGTTCGTGAAGATAAGTGAGGAAATGATTCCGGCAGCACTGAAGGAAGGTTCAATAGATGCTGGAGATGTACCTCCTGAAGTCGTCTCCGAGATGGAAGAAGCAGGATTTACTATAATTACGGCGCCCTATGCCTGGAATGCCAAACTGACCCTAAACCATCAAAAAGAGCCTTTATCTTCGAAGCAATTCCGACAGGCTTTGGCTTACGCCATAGATCGGGAAGCCCTGGTGCAAATTACTCAGCGTGGCCATGCCATGGCTGGCAGCCCGGGTATGATGCCCCCGACTAGTGATTGGTATAACCCTAACGCTCCACAGTATGAGTATGACCCAACCAAGACGGAGCAACTTTTGAAAGGACTGGGATATACCTTGGAGAATGGCTATTTCACTAAGGACGGTAAAGAGCTAAAGCTAGAGCTTATAGCTACGGCTGAGTTCAAGGCGGTTGGACAGTTTGTGAAACAGCAACTGGAGGAGGTGGGCATAAAGATAGACTTCACTACCCTGGAAGCAAAGACGGTTGACGCCAAAGTTGAAGCCTGGGATTTTGACCTCTCTGTCTACGGGCACGGAGGTCTCTATGAACCATCTATTTTAAAGAGGGTCATCATAGACAAAGGTTTTAACAGCGCCCGCTACGATTCAAACCAAGCATTAAACCAGCTCATCGAGGCTCAGCTAAGCGAGATGGATGCTGAAAAGAGAAAAGAGCTGGTATGGCAAATTCAGGAGATTTACGCTGAGGACTTGCCTGCTCTTACCCTCTACTATCCTGACTGGTACTGGGCGCACGATGGCAGCGTACCCCTGTACTACACTATGGATGGCATAGCCAGCGGCATACCCATCCCTCTGAACAGGCTAGCTTTTGTGGAATAACACAATGGGAGTGATACTAGATAAGACCAGGACACATCTGATATGCGGAATGTTATAACCTATGTCATAGCCTTCTTGTTCATTTTAACGCTGAACTTTTTACTGCCGAGAATGCTGCCTGGAGATCCACTGATGGCAATCTACGGCAACGAGGCACTGATTGCCATGACGCCGGAACTCAAAGCTCATCTCATAGAACGCTTTGCTTTGGATCAACCCCTGTGGCAACAGTTTGGTGCTTACCTGGTGGCGCTGGTTCAAGGAGACCTGGGTTATTCTTACTATTACAATTTCTCGGTGTCATCAGTAGTTCTAGGAAGACTACCCTGGACATTGCTTCTGGTAGGCACGGCACTTATTATCTCTACTCTTTTAGGCATTGTTCTCGGCATCGAGTCGGGCTGGAGGCGAGGCAGCCGCCGAGATAAATCGCTACTCACCGGTCTTATGACAGTCAGCGGCTTTCCCGATTTCTTCCTGGGAATTTTGCTTCTCATCGGGTTTGGCGTGACCTGGGGGATTTTCCCATTATCAGGGGCAATTACTCCTTACGCAGGACTGTCTGGAGCTGCCCTGGTGCTGGACGTTCTTCATCACCTCTTCTTACCACTAACTGCCTTGACTTTGTGCCATATTGGAGCAAGTTATCTATTGACCAGAAATACTATGGTCACTGTGCTGAAAAATCCCTACATACTCATGGCGAAGGCCAAAGGACTATCTGATCGGGCAGTAAGATACAAACATGCCGGGAGAAACGCCTTGCTTCCAGTAGTTACTCGAACGGGGATACAACTGGGTCGGCTGGTTACAGGCGTTATTTTTGTCGAGATCGTCTTCGCTTATCCCGGACTAGGATACCTGACCTACGAAGCACTGCTGGCCCGAGATTACCCCGTTCTTCAAGGTGTGCTTTTGATTGTAGCTGTTTCCGTCCTTATAGCTAATTTCCTGGTGGATTTAAGTTATTCCAAACTCGACCCGAGGATTCGTTATGCACATTAATCCTAAACAAGAAATAAGACACAGTAAGTTTGCTATGTTTGGAATAGGCATGCTTTTGTTTCTGCTAATCATAGCCATATTTGGTCCTTTGCTGACACCATACCAGCCGAATAGCCAAACTCCCTTCGCTTTTGAGCCTCCTTCTTTCAACCATTGGCTGGGCACAAACCACGTGGGGCAGGACATCTTAAGCCAGCTTATCTATGGTGCCCGGACCTCCTTGCTGGTTGGGTTTTCAGTTGCCCTTTTGGCTATCATCTTGAGTGCTATTATCGGCACTTCGGCAGCTCTGGCGGGTGGCTTATACGACAAGATAGTTATGAGGATTGTTGATGCTTTCATTGTCATCCCCGCCATTATCGTCATCATTTTGGTAGCAGCATATCTCAAGCCTAATCTCCTGGTACTGATTTTGCTCCTTGCGTTATTAGGTTGGCCGGATGGAGCTAGAACAATACGAGCTCAAGCTCTTTCTCTAAAAGAGCTGGGCCATATTTCAGCGGCTCGGTCTTTTGGGGCCAGCAATTTATATCTAATATTCCGACATATTTTGCCTGACCTTGTTCCTATTTTAGTGATGGGGTTCATTTACGGCGTGAGAAGAGCCGTTTTCATGGAAGCTGGGCTGGCTTTTCTTGGCATAGCTGACCCAACGATAGTCAGTTGGGGGATGATGATGCACGAGGCCCTTGACTTTTGTTACCTTAATGTATGGCGATGGTGGCTGATCCCTCCTGGAGTAGCTTTGTCTCTAACCATCCTTGCGGTTACTGGCATCGGTCATACTCTGGAGGGAGCTCTGGACCCAAGATTGAGGAGGGAAGCAAGTGCTTAATCTAGAAGCCCTAGAAGTGAGTTACGGCGAAAAGAAAATCCTCAATGGAATTGACCTCGAGCTCAAAGACGGGGAATCTTTGGCTGTAATTGGTGAGTCTGGTGCTGGGAAGACCACCCTTGCCTTGAGCCTGATGCGGTTAGTGGATGGCAGCGTCAAAGGGAAAATTTTGTTTAATGGGCTGGACTTACTTTCCCTTCCTGAGGAGGCAATCACCGAGCTAAGAGGCAACCGGATAGCCTGGGCACCTCAAAATGCCAATAACACGCTAAACCCAGTTCATACCATTCTGCATCAGGTAGCTGAGCCTATAACAGAGCACAAATTGAAAAATCGGCGAGAAGCCGGAAAACAGGCATCGATGTTGCTAAGTAGTTTTGGGATTCCAGTAAATCGGTTTTCTGCCTATCCTCACCAATTAAGCGGAGGCGAACAGCAAAGAGTGTTACTTGCCATAGCTTCAGCCAATCAGCCTGAGCTTCTAATTCTTGATGAGCCGATATCTTCCTTAGATGCTCCGGCCCGGGCTGAGGTAATTGAATTGATTAAGCATATCAATCGAGGCTGCAGCCTTGTCGTGATGACCCACGACATTTCTACCGCAGCCAAGCTTGCTGACAAAGTTGCCATTTTATACGCAGGCAGAATCGTAGAACTTGGTTCGACAGGTGAGGTTCTTTCTCGGCCACGACATCCCTACACCAGGGGACTAATTCGATGTTATCCCGATATGACCATAGGAAAAGATTTACAGGGAATAAAAGGAGTTATGGATCGCTCAGTAAGCGGATGTGCATTTCACCCTCGCTGCACCCAAGCCATAGAAATCTGTCGAGAGGAGGTGCCTTCCTTAAGGCTAATTCAGGGAAGATATATTGCTTGTCATCGAGGAGGCATCATTCCTTTATTGTCAACCAAAAATTTGAGCAAACGTTTCGACTCCCTTTTAGCCGTGGATGCAGTCAACATAACTATTGAGGGGGGTGAAACACTTGCTTTAGTGGGTGAGAGTGGCTCGGGCAAAACTACTCTGGCAAAGCTAATTATGGGACTTATCGAGCCTACTGAAGGCGAAATCTATCTCGAAGATAGCCTGGTTAGTAATAGAGGAAAGGATTTTTACCGACAGGTGCAGATGATTTTCCAAAACCCTGGAGAATCGTTGAGCCATCGCCTCTCCGTGCTGGAATTAGTGAGGGAATCGTTGGACATCCAGGAGATTGGGACAAAAGACGAGCGGGACCGCCTGGTCAGGCAAGTCTTGAGAGAAGTTGAATTGCCTGATGCTGAGGCTTTCTTAAATGAATACCCCCACCACCTCAGTGGTGGGGAAATGCAAAGAGTGACTATTGCTCGGGCTTTAGTTTTAGAACCAAGGTTGCTTATTGCTGATGAGCCTGTGGCTTTTTTGGATTCCAGCCTACAAGCCAAGATTTTGAAGTTATTGCTTAAACTACAAGAGCAACGAGGGTTAAGCTTGCTTTTCGTCACTCATGACATTGCGGTGGCCAGAAAAATTAGCGATAGGATAGCAGTAATGAAGGATGGGAAGATCGTAGAACAAGGACCTGCCACAAAAATTATCACTTCGCCGGGACATGCCTACACCCGAAAGTTATCGCAAGCGGCTTTGGATTTGTCTTTTGAGGATTGAGAGACTTAACCTTATTTGTCGCTTATTTCTAACTCTAAACTGATATCTAAAGCCCTGGTGGAGTGGGTAAGGGCGCCAATGGAAATAAAATCAACGCCGGTTTCAGCTACAGCCCGAACATTATCCAGCGTAATTCCACCCGAGGCTTCAATTAAAGCACGGCCATGAATAGATTGTACCGCCTTACGCATATCCTCGAGAGTCATATTGTCAAGCATGACGATATCTGCCCCAGCTTCAACAGCTTCTAAAGCTTCTGGCACAGTCCCGACCTCCACTTCGACTTGAGTCTGCCTTGCTTGGAGATTGCTTCGTCGCTTCGCTCCTCGCAATGACAACGGAGCATTTTGCCTTGCTCTGGCTATAATCTCCTTGATATTCAATCCCTGGCTGCGGAGCGCCACCAGATGATTATCCTTAATGAGCACGCCATCGCCTAAATTCATACGGTGATTTCTCCCACCTCCTACCCTGACGGCATACTTTTCCAGCGACCTCAAGCCCGGGGTGGTTTTCCTGGTATCCATAATGCGTACCGGCAATCCTTCGACTCTTGCCACGTAACGATTGGTCTCCGAGGCAATGCCGCTCAAGCGCTGGAGGAAATTCAGGGCTACCCTCTCCGCTTTGAGAATGCTGGCAATGCTGCCTGACACTTTGGCCACTTTGCCGCCCGGCTTAACTTTGGCCCCATCTTCTAGAAGAATCTCAACCTTTAACTCCGGATCAACCCGATGAAAAACCTGCTTGGCCGCTCCTGTGCCGGCCAGGATGCCTTCTTTCTTGGCCACAATGAAGCCAGTCCCTTGCTGGTCGCCGGATATTAAGGCCTCGGTAGTAACGTCACCCTTACCGATGTCCTCAGCCAAGGCGCGGTCGATAATTTCTTCAATCTGGGGCTTACTTGCTGCCATTTTTTCTAAAAACGATATGCCGCCGCCATTCTGGCGAAGTCTGTGGGAAATCTGTGCGAAAGTGAGCGCCGCGACTTTCTTTGCGGAGTAAAGCTGCCTCAGTCACGAGCCGGGCACATAATACCAGATTATTTAGTTCGTAGGAGGGACGGTCACTGGGTTGCGACAGGAGACCTTCCCACGTGGCCAAAATGTTTGCCGCCTCTTCGAGACTTTTGCCGGAACGGATGATTCCTACTTTGTCCCACATGAGGGACTGCAGGTTGGGCAGATTAAGGTGTGGCACCTTGGGTAGCGCCTCTCTATGAGGGAGGCAATACGAGATTGCGGAGCTTGTTCCGAGCCCCCCCGGAGGTTGCTTCGTCACTTCGTTCCTCGCAACGACGGGCGAGGAATCCCGCTCCTCGCAATGACGAGGAGGGTCGGTCACTTCAGTCCTTTGCACTATCCTCTTGCTAAAAACAACCGACTCAAGCAGAGAATTCGATGCCAGCCTGTTAGCGCCATGCACTTCGGTGCAGGCGGTCTCGCCAGCAGCAAATAACCCCGGGATATTTGTTTCTCCCCAACTGTTGACCTTCACTCCTCCCATAAGGTAGTGAGCGGCGGGGGCGACAGGAATAAGTCCTTTGGTGATATCCATGCCATGGTCCAGACAAAAGCGATATATGTGGGGGAATCGGGTGGTAATTAACCGAGGTGACAAATGGGTAACGTCCAGAAAAACGCTATCGCTGTGGGTTTTCTTCATTTCGTAGACAATGCTGCGGGCTACTATATCCCTCGGCGCCAGCTCGGCCTCAGCAATATAATCCGGCATGAAGCGATGCCCTTCCACATTTCTGAGTATGCCACCCTCTCCCCTGACTGCTTCAGAGATGAGGAAGGGAGCTACTCCGGGCAAGCGAAGAACAGTGGGATGAAACTGGAAAAATTCTATATCGCTTATTTCGGCACCGGCTTCAAAAGCCAGAGCTATCCCGTCGCCAGTAACCACATCGGAGTTAGTGGTATATTTAAACAACTTCCCGGCACCACCAGTAGCTAGGATGAGAAACTGGCAGCCATACTCTTCCGCAGAGCCAGTCCGGCAATCGAGAGACCTTACACCAGTTACCTTTCCGTTCTGGACTAAAATTTCGCTAGCCAGGCAATTTTCCAGGATTTTGGTGGGAGTGGAGCGCACACGGCGACTTAAGGTAACCTCGATGTGCTCCCCGGTGGCATCTCCGCCGGCATGTATAATGCGCGGCACACTATGAGCTGCCTCTCTGGTCAAGGTAATTTCACCGTCCAAAGTGTCGAAGGGCACTCCGGATTTGATTAAATCAGCAATGCAATCGGCAGCCTCATCGGTCAAAATACGCACTGCGTCGGCATCACAGAGGCCATCCCCGGCAGCCATAGTGTCTTTGAAGTGGAGTTCGGGAGAATCATCCTTGCTCATGGCAACAGCAATGCCGCCTTGAGCATATTTGGTGTTGCAGTCATCTATGCTCCCCTTAGTCAGGATAAGTACGCTGCCCCGTTCTATAGCAAGCAAGGCAATATAGAGCCCAGCAATGCCACTGCCAACTATAATATAGTCGTAGTGATTCATTTACTTTACCTTCCCTTCGTCAAGAGGGAAACACAGGTGCAGAATCTCGGAAGGACTGAACAGGTTTCAAAAACGCATCACGTTAATGGTTTGATGGTTACCCTGATGCCTCAAGCTCCTGATGTCAGAATACTCCCCCACTACTTTCCTCAACTTCTTGTTTGCCAAGTATACTGCTTCTAGCAACCCTCATTGTTGCTCCCGACTCTATTTTCAGAATTACAGTATCCTCACCTAGCCTTTCAATTTGCCCGTAAATCCCGCCAGCTATAATCACCTTTTCTCCCGCTCTCAGTTCCCTCATCATTTCCTCTTGTTGTTTTTGTTGCTTCTGCCTCGGTCTGATCATCACGAAATACATAAAGGCAAAAATTGCTACCAAAAAGATAACCATTCCCCACGTTCCTAGACTTTCCATATACCCTCCTTTAATTAATTATTTTTTTAACCTCGCCTCTCAGCGACCAGGGACTTGTTTTCTCAATCTGGATTATTGCTAATTGGCCCAGCCAGTCGCCGGCATCTTCAAAGAATACCAGCTTATTGCTCCGGGTGCGCCCAAACCATTTCCCCTTTTTCCTGCCTTCTACCAGCACCTCCACCTCCTTGCCTTGAAGTTGTGAGTTAATCTCGCTAGCTATAGATGTTTGAAGATCTTCAATCTTATGGAGTCTTTCCCTCTTTACTTCCGAAGGAATATTATCTTGATATTCCCGCCAGGCAATGGTGCCAGGGCGAGGAGAATAAGCCGCCACATGAACAACATCAAACCTCATTTCCTTGAGCAGAGATAGGCTGTGCTCAAATTGCCCCCCTGTTTCTCCGGGAAAGCCAACGATTATATCTGTGCTCAGAGATATTCGAGGGATCTTGCGGCGAATGCTATGGGCAAGTTCTCTATATTTTTCTACAGTATATCCTCGCCTCATAACCCTCAGTATATCATCATCACCAGCTTGAACAGGCAGCTCCAGATACTCACAAACTTTGTTTAGAGAAGCTACAATGTCAATGAGCTTCGGGCTTATATCCTTGGGATGATTTGCCAGAAAGCGAATCCTGACAAGGTCATCTATGCTATTTAATTCGTTCAGCAAATCAGCAAGGTCGGGATGCCCGGGCAAATCGTGTCCGTAAGAATCAACATTCTGCCCTAGCAAAGTTACCTCTTTTATGCCTCGTCCTACTAGCTCCTCCGCTTCGCGGACTATTTCCTCCGGAGGGCGACTCACCTCCCTTCCCCTCCTGTAAGGAACAATGCAATATGAGCAAAAATTATCACAGCCCTGGATGATGGAGATAAGAGCGCATGGCGAGTGAGCCCCGTGGGTGCTATTGCGATAAGCCGGAGCCCTGAGCGAAGCGAAGGGGTAGCGAAGCAATCCCTGCTCAATAGGTATGCCTTGCTTTTGCCCCCAGTCAATCAGTTCCTGGTAATCACCGGGCTTAAATAGTAGGTCAACATGAGGAAATCGTCTCTCCAATTCCTGGGTGTCGGAATCGACAAAACATCCGGTAACAAGTATCTGGAGATTGGGATTTTTATTTTTTAGGCCTTTCAATAAACCCAGGGTGCCTAAAACCTTATTCTCAGCGCTCTGTCTTACCACGCATGTATTGAGGATCACTAAATCGGCATTGAAGAAAGAAGTCGCTGCCTGACAGCCAGCGGAATCCAGGTAGTCAGCTATTTGCTGTGATTCTGCCTTGTTCATCTGGCAGCCGATGGTCCAGATAAAATAGCGCGGCATAACGCTATTGCCTTCCTCCCTATTTTGGTTGCAAGGCTTAATTTTGGTTTCTTGTTCAACTTTTGGCATTTCGGTTTCCACCAATTATAATTGAAAATACCTGATTTAGGAAAACCAGAGCCTCTTCCAATATAAGATAGGCTTGGAGGGGGTGCCGATTTCTAACACAGGGTGAGCCTGAAAGATTGCTGAATTTTGAGCACCATTTGATTTGGCCAAGAATTTAGCTTGCAAGGCAACTTCTAAATTATCCCCTTCTGTTTCAGCTCCTTTAGCTTGGACGGTCCCCACCCTAGATACTTGGGATAGATATGCTCATTATCATAGCCTACCGGTCGGCATACCCACTTTGTTCGTATTGGACTTTCTGTCATCTTGTGTTGTGCCTGAGCTGCGATAAGCTCTCCGTAGACAGGATCTTGAGTCGGGATAAAGATGCCTCTATCCAACCAGTTGGCATCTTTCATAGCCTCCTCAGGGGAACATACCGGGGCCACCACTGGAGTAATGGGCGCCAGTCGCCCTTTCTTGGCATATTCGATGGACATTCTTACGAGTTCTTCATTGGTATACTTGCGTGTCTCCCCGAAGATTAAAGCTGACCATTTTAATTGCTCATCTTTCTGCATGAAAAACGAAAGACTGGTCCAGCTTGCGGCATCCCACTCATCCCATTTTCCCACCATGTCGGCAAAGGCTTGCCACATCTCCAACCGCAAACCACCCAGGAAAACGGCGCCATCTTTGGTCGGTGCGAAGCAGTATAGAAAGGCGCAGACGTCCAGGTTGCCAAACCGCTCACCAATAATTCCCGTATCGTAATACCACAGCGCCGCATAGTCATCTAAACGGGCATAAGCCTCACCACTGGCCGCATCTAAGGCTTGCCCTTCTCCAGTTATTCCTCTCCAGTACAAGGCAGCCAGGATGCCAACCGCCATGAATGTCCCGGCTACGGACCAAGCTATCCAGGGGCCAGCCTTGGTAGGAACCGCCCAAGGGCATTCATTGTAGCTCTTGCCCTCGGGCATAACCTCTCCTGTGCCTGACTGTATCCCCGACCTAGCCTGAGCTATATTATCGTAGTCCGGCATTCGGCTCTGGCTCATAGGTCCAAACTGTCCGTAGCCTGTTATAGAAGCAAATATCAGCCCTGGGTTGATTTCTTTCAGCTGCTCATAACCAATACCCCACTCATCCATAGTGCCTGGTCTATAGGTCTCTATGAGCACATCAACTTGTGCGACTAAATCTTGAAGTATTTCCCTCCCTTGGGGTTTACTAAGGTCGAGGGTTATGTGAAATTTGTTCCTGCCCTCGGTTAAATAGTTAAGGCCTTCGCCCTTATACAGCATGCCGTAGGGGGTGCAGATTCTAAGGAAATCGCCCTCGGGAGGTTCTATTCTCAAAACTTCAGCACCAAACTCGGCTAAAAGCGAAGAGCAGAGGCAGCCGGCGAAACTCTTGGAGCTTAGGTCCAGCACGGTTATATCATCCAGAGCTTCGGGCTTTGTATGAGCAATTCGGGGGTCGTCTCTCTCCCTTATCCAGTCTGGCCAACTCTGCTGTTTCATCTTGGATATTCTTGCCGCTTTTTTCATTGCTGTTAGCGAAATAAAGCTCAATCCTTAGCCATAAGTACCCCAGCCTTGCCGTCCCAGTTAGGTGGTGGTCGGCATCCCTGTACATCAGCCCATTTGCCTAGGGCGCCACACTGGTACAGTTTCTTAATATCGTCTTCACTCGTATCCAGAAAATGTTTCATTACATATTCGTTGTCAAAGCCGACTGCTCGCACGGACCACTTGACCTTGGGCGGACTCTGGGACATCATCACAGGAAATTCATATTCATCGTAGGGACCGAGAAAAGGATCATCGATTTTGGTCATAAATCCTCGATCCCGGAAGTGAGCATCCTCCACGACATCCTTGCTAGTGTACACGCGAGATGCAGCGAATCCATAGTTCTCAGCCAGGTCCTCGACCTCCTCAGGTTTCCTGGTTCTGACCCAATCAGCAATAATCTTGAGGATGGCAGTGGCGTTTTTTTCCTCTAGCCGGGTCACGTGGTCTTTAAATCTGGGGTCTTCAGCCAGTTCCGGCTTGCCCATAGCGGTACACAGTCCCTTAAACTCCGCTGGAGCCGGTGCTGCAATAGCCACGAAGGCATCATCAGCGCAGCGGAAAGTATCGGCAGGACAGATAGACACGTCCCTGTTTCCCGTGGGCCTGGCCACTTTGCCGGTAATTTGCTGGTAAGGCCAGATCCACGACATTGTGCGCATGATATTCTCGGTTTGTGACAATTCGATGAACTGTCCTTTGCCTGTCCTGCTGCGAAAATGAAGGGCTGCCAGCACCGCCAATTCACCCATCAAGGCCCCGTAAGTGTCACAGACATACAATCGACTCTTTAGAGGTGGCCGACTGGGAAAACTCGACATCCAGGCATAGCCGGAAAGTGCCTGGGCGGCACCATCGTTGGAGGGCCTGTTCTCTTCAGCATATTGCCCCCACTGCCCGAAGCCATTCTTTGCGATATAAATAATGCCTGGATTAATTTCCTTGAGCTGTCGGTAGCCTATATTCCATTTTTCCATCGTACCCGGCCTCATATTATCCTCTACGATGTCAGATTTAGCTGCTAGTTCGCAGAATATTTTCTGCGCCTCTGGTTTATGTAAATCTAGCCCCAGCCAGTATTTGTTGGTGTTGATATGCACCGCTGCTGGTGCCTGATCCCTGAAAAAGTGGCCAAATGGGGCCATCTGACGGACTGTGTCTCCCCTGGGTGGCAATTCGCACTTAATGACCTCAGCACCCATCGCTCCGAGAAAGGCTGGCCCTGCCGGACCAAGTAAAATAGTGCAAGCCTCGAGTACGCGTATACCCTTTAGGGGAGGTGGTTTGAAAGATTTATTTTCCTTGTAATTTTTCCACGTCTCTTTCGCCATAACAGTCCGCTTTTATAGAGATTGATAAATTACTCGAGCTTCCAACCGAGTCTTGAGTATAAAATTGTACCGACAAGGAGAAGTGCGAAGGAAAGAGCTATAGTCAGAGCTATTTGACCGGAAGTTAAAGGGTTATACGCAACCATATCTGGTCCGGCCAGTAAATGTACGATCGATGCTTGTGCTGAAGAAATGGGATAGACTCGAGCAAATGTCTGAAGCGGCACCGGCAGGCCCTCGTATGGAACAAATAGGCCTGATATGGCAGATGTTATTACAGCAATGCCGACCCCTGTCATAATTGCACCCTGAAGGTTCTTAATCAATGTGCCGGCCATAAGCCCCACTCCAGCAGAGGCACAGATTACCAGAAAGACGAAGCCAATCGCCTGTAGAATCTCGACTCCAGCTCCTGTGAAACGTGCGCCGACTGCGGTACCAATTACTATAACCAGAGCTGCTGCCAGTAAAGAAAGGGTAATAACAGCAGAGATTCTACCAATGAAATCCTTGTAAGGTTTTATGGGCATTGATTTCAGCTTAGCAAGCAAACCGTTTGCCCTGTCCCCAGCGATACTGGCGGGAAGGTTGGACATGCCGGCTATCATCAGCGCGAAAACCATCATTGAAATAGCAATAGAACCCTTGATATAGGGAATCACTTGTTGAGGGGCATTACCTGTAAATGAGAAGCTTCCAATGATTACCCAGATTATCGGCCAGGCTATGGTCCAAAACAGTGCCGCCTTCTCCCTGAGTAGCTCCTTGACCGCCTTGGTATAGGCTGCAGATATCTGCCTCAATTATCCGGTTACCTCCTGTAAGTGCCTTTCGGTCAGTCTGAAAAAGACGTCTTCAAGGGTTGGGCGTGCCATTTCGATACGCATCACCTTATGCCCGGCCTGGTCAAGGCTCCTTACCACATCTGCCAGTACTCTGTCGCCATTGCTTGAGTAAATCTTGTAGCCAGTCTCCGATTTCGCTACCTTTCCATTGATGCTATAAGCCTTTAACACTGAGAGCACACTATCGGTTTTCCCAGCCGTCTCCACGGTTATCACATCCTCGACGGCATGTTTCCTCTTGAGCTCATCAGGTGTACCTTCGGCTATCATTTTGCCATTGTCTATGAGACCCACCCTTGAGGCTAGCTCGGCATCGCTACCGATATGAGTAATCAGGATAATACTGGTTTTCCTGCCCATGATGTCTTGGATCATACTGAAAAAAGACCTTCTGGCAGCAGGGTCGAGTCCAGTCGTTGGCTCATCCAGGATAAGGACCTTTATACCAGGGAAAATTACTGTTGCAACTTCTAACTTTTTCCTCATCCCCCCAGAGTACTTGGCGACTCTCTTATCCGCTTCTTCGGAAAGCCCAACGTTTTTTAGCATTTCAACCACCAGCTGATTTGCCTGGCTCCGGGAGTATCCCAGGAGATTAGCGAAATACACCAGGTTTTCTTTTCCTGAAAGCTTGGGCGAGGAGAAATTCTCCTGCGGTACATAGCCTATGAATTCCTTAGCCTGTGCCGGCTTCTTTCCAAAGACTTCAACAATACCGCTATCTTGCGTCTTCACCGCAGCAATTATTGAAGCCAGCGTAGTCTTGCCAGAACCGTTTGGTCCCATCAGGGCATAGAACTCGCCTTCTGGCACATCAAGGTTAACTCCGTCGAGCACACGTCGGCTATCATACGTCTTGACTAGATTCTCTACATGTATGGCAAACACTTAGAAATGCCTCGATTCTGTAATTGGATTCGGTGGAATATGCATAGAATCTTCAATGACACAATTAAGCAGTATTATACCTTATGAGTCGACTTATTTATATAGACAACTGATTACGAGTGATTACGAGACCTGAAACGTGGTGGGAGGTGAGGAGTAGAAGTAAGCTCAGTGCAGAACTCAAGACATAGGGACTTTGAAGTGGTGTGATGTATTGTACAAAGATATGCGCCCTAGACCGACTGGCCAATGCCAGCTATGGGTATTTTTTCTCCTTTATGCCAGAATCTTCTCTGTCTCCTCTCTATAAGCATCCATGACGTAAGGAATACCAGAAATCTTTGCTGACTCTTCTGTCAATGCCATGAGGTCCTTTCGGGAGATTGTGGAAAGTTTGAAGTTCCTACTGCCGGCCATCAATTGTTGCAGCCCGGTTTTAATTTTTTGACAGAATGTATATATACCAACTGCACCGAGTGGCATGTTTTCAATTTCCTTACCATACTTAGCTTTCAAAGTATCATAGGTGACAAAGATTTCCTCTGGAGTGTTACCATATTTGGAAACTGTCTTCGGTAATTTGTTGTCTTTGATCCACTGCCCAATATTCTTCCCAACCATACCCGGAATCATCAAGGCTCTACCCATGCAAACTGCCTTCACATACGGAGCCCCCATAGCAATTGCCTTAAATATACCAGCTTCCTCGGAGAATCCGCCGGCCATGGCCAAATCTGGGACTCTTAGTCCCTTGCTGGCAAGCTTTTCGGCAAACTTATAGGCAAGGCACTGTAGGTAGAAAGTCGGGATGCCCCACTCGTTCATCATCGACCAGGGGCTCATTCCTGTTCCACCAGGAGCACCATCTATTGTAATAAGGTCGATCTTCGCTTCTGACCCATAGCGCAGCGCCATGGCAAGCTCTATTGCAGAATAAGCTCCAGTCTTAAGTGTGATTCTCTTAAATCCGAGTTTGCGAAGACGCTCTACCTCTCCTAGGAATGCCTCCTTGGTAACAAAGCCCAGGCGCGAATGGCGCTCAAATTCCTTGATCGCACCGGCTTTGTGTGCCGCTTGAATATCGGAGCTTGTTGGATCAGGGGTAACGATGTAGCCTCTCTTCTTAAGCTCCAGGGCTCTTTCAAGTGAAGTAACCAGTATTTCACCCCCGATAGATTTCGCGCCTTGCCCCCATTTCAGTTCAATAGTATCTAGGTTGTGTTTTTCCAAAACGTATTCAGCCACACCAAATCTCGTGTCTTCCACATTCATCTGGACGAGCATTTCCCCGTAACCCTCGTGATATTTCCTATAAGTTTTTATACGGTGGTCCATCTCCGGCGACTTTTTAATCTTGCCATTGCCATCTAATTCAAGTCCGGGGTCGATTCCGCACACGTTCTCACCGCATACCACCGTAATACCGGAAATAGCAGCCCCAATGGCAAAGTGCTCCCAGTTCTTTCGGGCTATGTCCGTGGAACCCAATGCACCAGTGAAAATGGGTATCCGCATCTTGACCTTTTTGTCCCAGCCATACTCTGTTTCGGTATCAACATTGGGAAAGAGTGCTGTATCAGGGCCAGCTTCAACTCCTTCGGGCAATCCTCTTGCTCCAATTGCGTATCCTTGAATATTGAGGTGGGAGTAATCGACTGGATAGTTCTTGTCAGCACCAGCAACTGTTTCCCCAAAAGGCCCCGGATAGATAACCTCTCGACCTCGAAACGAAGCCAACCAAGCCTCACAACGTCCTGTGCACCCATCAATGCATGTTGTGCAAAGGCCGGACATGGGTACGACATTTTTCGAGCGATTAACAGTTCCTGTTGCTTCATTGGCATTTGGGCGTCTTAAGTTCACAGTTCTAACCCCCCTTATTTTTTATTGATTTCCTTATTCGTTTAACATTTTGTTGAGGTTGCCTAAATTTTTACAGTCAATCCTTTGGCTTTAAGATATTCCTTCACTTCCCTAATAGAAATATCACCGAAGTGAAATACGGAAGCCGCAAGGACAGCTGAGGCCTTACCGATAGCTATCCCTTCGTAAAAATGCTCCAACTTTCCTGCTCCTCCCGAGGCAATAACCGGAATTTTGACGACCTCAGCCACGGCTCTGGTCATCTCCAGGTCATATCCCTCCTTTGTGCCATCAGCATCTTTGCTGGTGAGCAAAATCTCCCCAGCTCCCAGTTTCTCCACCCTCTTTGCCCAGTCAACAATGCCTATCCCTGTGGATTCGCTACCGCTTTTGACTACGACCTCTAATCGTGGAAGACCAGTTCCAGGCTGGTTTTTTCGACCATCAACGGCAACAACGAGTCTATCCTTGCCAAACTTGTTCGAGGCTGCTCTTATCAGCTCAGGATTTCTAACCGCAGCCGTATTTATCGAAACCTTACTCACTCCAAGGTCAAACAATGTCTGCATGTCCTCAAGGCTAGCGATACCGCCTCCCACGGCAAAGGGAACCGTAACCACCTCACAGACCTTTTTCACCCATTCAAAACGCGTCTTTCTACTCTCCACGGTGGCGAAGATATCAAGGAATACCAGTTCATCAGCTCCTTCTCGGCAATAAGCCTCCGCTGCCTCTACAGGGTCTCGGGCGTCCCTCAGATTCGTGAAGTTTATTCCCTTGACTACCCTGCCATCCTTAACATCCAAACAGGGTATGATTCGCACTATTCCCATTTCACAGGTTCCAGAATCTAATCAGCTCTCGATACTCCATAACAGTGCTCATAGCGTGATTTTTCACTTCTATGCCGGATTCAACAGCAGCAGCTACAGAGTTAAGCCCCCCTGTGAGTATCATGCCGACCTTATTTAATTCCACAGGGACCTCACACACAGACTTGCTCACATCGCCCATCATAAGCACTCCACCCAGGCTAGCTTCTTTTAAGCTGGCAATGACATTTTCTGCTTCGGGTTGGCATAGAGCTGGTATTTCTCGGAAATTGGCTAAGATCCTCCCTTCCCCTTTCCTGGCCACTTGACCAACGCTAGTCATCTTACTGGCAATATATATCTCTGAAGGGTCTAAGGATGAGCCTGAATATTGGATAAGCTCCACAAATCGCAAAGGTTTGTGGTTCTTAATTTGCAAAATACCACCAAATTTGGAATCCATAGGAATGCCAGCTTTAAGCAAAGCACCGTTGACTATAACACTACAGACAGTGGCTAGACCTATTTTACCCTGGGGCACAATTATTTCACCTAATCTTTCACCCTTGTGAGCTACAGCCACAAGGTCACCGACACAGAGCTCAGTCTGAAAAGCCCCCTTCATAACTTCAATCGCCTTCTTAAATTGCCTCTCAGGGAAAAAAGAGATGTTTACAGGAACCTTGCCCTGACGTTTATCCAGGTCAAAGTCTGTCTGATAGGCCAGAAGCTCAATTTTGGAAGCTACAAAACCAACCTTGTCGCTGACTAGAGCACTCTCTAATTCTTCACGGCCTAGCTGTGTAATTAACCTCCCATCCCTTCCTACACTCTCTGTAAACCCGCGCTCATCCATTAGCTTGAGATGATATCTGACAGCTCGTTCACTTAACTCGATGCCATGGTCTTTAAGGTGATGGGAAATAACCCTGGCTCCAAGAGGCTCCGGCGAGTCCCTCAGGATTCTCATGATGGCGATTGTCTTTCTTTCTACGTCCTGTGTTTCGAAACCCACGGTAATACTCCGGTACTCTAGGTAATAGGAAACCGTTTTCCACAATACCACAGCAAAGTTATGCTTGTCAACTATAATAAGGGCTTGCTTAGTCCCGTTGCTTGGTGTATCATGAGCCTTTCAGGAAATCGACAAGATATGAAGGTGGGGGTTCTCGCTCTACAGGGAACGTTCATAGAGCATATTGGCATGCTGAGACAATTAGGTGTGGAGGCCCCTCCAATTCGCCTGCCCCATGAGCTCGATACACTGGATGGGCTTATTATTCCCGGCGGGGAAAGCACTACCATGCTGAGGCTCATGAAGAGTTTTGGGTTGATTCAGCCTATAAGGGAGATGGCTCGAGATGGTTTACCTATTTGGGGGACCTGTGCCGGGATGGTCTTGCTTGCTAAGAGTATCTCCAACTATGAAATGGAGACCCTGGGCCTCATGGATATGAAAATCAGGCGCAACGCCTTTGGCAGCCAGATTGATAGCTTTGAGGTGGACTTGGAGATACCGCTTGTGGGTGAAGAGCTATTCCACGCTATTTTCATTCGAGCCCCGATTGTCAAAGAGGCCAAGCCAAGTGTAAAAATCCTGTCCCGTCTCCCTGATAGCAACATCGTCGCCGCTAGACAAAATCGGCTGCTGGCCTGCGCTTTCCACCCGGAGTTCACCGACGACTTGAGGTTCCATAGCTATTTCTTGAATATGGTCAGCCAAGAACTGCCCAACAACCCTGAGGACGGGATCCTTCAAGGTAGCCAGCTTGGGTCCTGAAGGATGCTAGGCGCCTGGAAATTATAGAAAGGTAAGTCTCTTGTTTCGAATCGAGGTCTCAGTAAAAGCTGGTTTCCCCGACCCCAAGGGTGACAGGCTGGAGATGGACATCCGTGACATCGGCATTACAACTATAGAACAAGCTAGGGTCAGCGATGTATATCTTCTGGAGGGTGAACTGGATGAGGCGGAGGTGAGAAAGATCGGCCAGGAACTACTGGCCGACCCTGTAGTTGAAGACTTTTCTTGGGGCGAAGGGCCCTTATCTCCTATTGAGGCTAGGGATGCTCACGTTATTGAGGTAGCCTACAATCCTGGCGTGACGGATCCCGTGGAGGAGAGCGTCTGCAAGGCAATCCGTGACCTCGGCATAACCACGGTTACATCAGTGAAAACCGCCCATAAATATTCCTTACGAGGCGATCTCTCGGAGGAGACCCTTCAATCTATCTGCGATAAGCTGTTGGTCAATAGCCTGATCCAGCACGTGGTCACGAAGCGTGAGGCGGTTGCTCTCCCCTCCACAACCTACGAATTTGTCTTAACTACTGTAGATTTGCTTAACCTGGACGATGACGGCCTGATGGGGGTGAGCAAGGATAGACTCTGGTTGAATCTAAACGAGATGAGGCACATCAAGGATTACTTCTCAAGGCTGGGCCGCAATCCCACCGATGTGGAGCTTGAGACTCTGGCACAAACCTGGTCTGAGCACTGCATACACAAGACCTTCAAGAGCAGAGTCAGGCTAGGTCAGCTTGTTGTCGACAACCTGCTGAAGAGCACTGTGATGAGGGTCACCGAGGAATTAAAAAAGCCCTGGTGCCTTTCGGTTTTTCGAGACAATGCCGGCGCAATAGATTTCGATGGTCACTATGCTGTCTGTTTCAAGGTAGAGACGCATAATCATCCCTCGGCGGTGGAGCCCTATGGAGGGGCAGCAACGGGGATAGGAGGTGTCATTCGCGATATCCTGGGGACTGGACTGGGGGCCAAGCCCATCCTGGACACCGATGTGTTCTGTTTTGCCCCTCCTGATTTCCCCGATGATAAACTCCCCCCTGGTGTGTTGCATCCCCGCCGCATTTTCAAGGGCGTCCGTGCTGGCGTGGCTGACTACGGGAACAGACTCGGCGTACCTACGCTAAACGGTGCTATCCTTTTTGACGAGCGCTACATAGGCAACCCCTTGGTCTTCTGCGGGACAGTGGGTCTGTTGCCCGCAAGCATGAGCCAGAGGGGCCAGCAGCAGATTGGAGACTTGGTGGTCCTGGTGGGGGGCAAGACCGGACGTGATGGCATCCATGGCGTCACCTTCGCCTCGGGAGAACTTACCAAGGAATCGGAGGCTATCTCTGCCAGCTCAGTTCAGATTGGCGATCCCATTACGGAGAAGAAGCTGATCGATGTCCTCCTCAAGGCGAGGGATCGGCAACTATACCGACGGATCACCGATTGTGGAGGGGGTGGACTTTCATCGGCGGTGGGGGAGATGGCTGAGGAAACGGGCGTGCGTGTTTACTTGGAGCGGGTCCCTCTGAAGTATTCGGGGCTCTCCTACACAGAGATATGGATATCTGAATCTCAGGAACGGATGGTGCTAGCTGTGCCGCCAAACATGGCCGACCAGTTGATTTCTCTTTTCCAGGGTGAAGGGGTGGAAGCTACCATCATCGGAGAGTTCACCGATACTCGACGACTTGAGCTTTTCTACGAAGGCAATCTGGTTGGCGACCTCGATATGGAATTCCTGCATAAAGGGCTGCCTCAACTAGAGAAGGAGGCTGTCTGGGAGCTGTCACAGCATGCAGAGCCGGACTTTCCCCAGCCAACTGATCTGAGTGAAGACCTGTTGCGTATTCTGGCCTCGTGGAATGTTTGTAGTAAAGAATGGGTGATACGCCAGTACGACCACGAGGTACAGGGTGGTAGTGTTCTCAAGCCCCTCACAGGGGTAAACAATGATGGCCCCAGTGACGCCGCCATCGTCAGACCGATACTCGATTCAGATATGGGCGTCGTCGTCGCCAACGGCATCAATCCCAAGTATGGGGACATTGACCCGTACTGGATGGCCGCCTCTGCTATAGATGAGGCGTTGAGGCAAGTTGTGGCTGTTGGAGGCAGCCTTCGAAGGGTGGCGCTGCTGGATAATTTCTGTTGGGGTAATCCAGACAAGCCGGACAGACTGGGTGGCTTGGTGCGAGCGGCACAAGCCTGCTACGATGTTGCCCTCGACTATGAGACTCCCTTCATCTCTGGAAAGGATAGTCTCTATAATGAGTTTGAGACCGAAAAAGAGAGCATCTCCATTCCGCCCACGCTGCTCATCTCTGCAGTGGCGGTGATGGATAATGTGGAGAAGGCGGTTACAATGGATTGTAAGCGAGATGGCGACCTGGTCTACATCATCGGCACCACGTGGAACGAACTTGGCGGCTCACAATACTACGGCATTCATGGTTATGTGGGTAACAAGATGCCCAGGGTTGACTCCAAGAAAGGGAAGAGGCTCATGGATGCTCTCAGCGCCGTCATGGAGAAGGGCCTGGTCAGGGCTTGCCATGACCTGAGTGAAGGAGGTATCGGGGTGGCTGCCGCCGAGATGGCCTTCGCCGGCGGTTTAGGGATGGTAATCAATTTGGGGCAAGTGCCGCTGGGCGAAGCCATGAATCGGGATGATTATGTGCTCTTCTCCGAATCGAATACCAGGTTCTTGGTAGAGGTAGCCCCCGAGGACAGTCGCCAGTTCGAGGGTATGATGGCTGGGGTTGATTTCGCCGCCATCGGTCAGGTTACAGGCAAAGAAAGGCTCGAGGTCTACGGTCTTAATAGGGAAATAGTGCTTTCAGCTCTTATTGTTGAACTCAAAGAGGCTTGGCAGAGACCTCTTCGCTGGTAGGACTTGATATGATAAGTAAGGTAAAGACATTGATACTGCGAGCCCCCGGGACAAACTGTGACGTGGAAGCCGCCTTTGCCTTCGAACAAGCCGGGGCACAGGTGGACTTGACCCATGTGGATGAGCTTATCCATCGACAGAAGTCTCTCTCCAATTACCAGATAATGGTTATCCCTGGCGGTTTTACTTATGGGGATGATATCTCGGCCGGGAAAATTCTGGCCAACGAACTAAGGCTCAAGCTAGGGGGCGAAATTCAAAAGTTTGTTGACGATGGCAGGCTCATTTTGGGGATCTGTAACGGTTTTCAGGTTCTGGTGAAGGCTGGCATGTTGCCTAAGTCGAGGGGTGGAAACTCGCAATTGCTAACCTTGGCTGGCAACGATTCCGGCAGGTTTGAGTGTCGCTGGGTCTACCTCCATGCCAATAAAACAAGCCCCTGCATTTTTACACGGGGAATAGACCTTATGTATCTTCCAGTGGCTCATGGAGGGGGCAAGGTGGTAATTGAACCGGGGGCGCTAGAAGAGCTAAATGTGGCACTTTACTACGCTGACGAGACAGGAGACATTCGGGCCGGGTATCCCCACAATCCCAATGGCTCAGTGAACAATATAGCCGGCATCTGCGATGCTACTGGTCGCATTTTTGGCCTGATGCCGCACCCGGAGCGATTCATCCGTTGGACGCAACATCCAAGGTGGGCCAGAGAGCCCCGGCGAGATTATGGGGACGGCCTCCGCGTTTTTCTGAACGCTGTGGAGTGGGCCAAGAGCATTTGAATAAAAGGTTGGTCTATCCTGCGTTAGCCTCTGTATACTACGGAAAATACCCATTAATGTTTGCTATACTATTTGTTGCTATAAGGAGGCAAATTGCTAAGGGTTGGCATAGCTCAGATTAATTCCACTGTAGGCGACCTCAGCGGGAATACCAGGAAAATACTGGAATCCATTGACCGGGCAAAATTGCTGGGAGTTGACCTGCTCACCTTCCCTGAGTTGGCTATAACCGGCTACCCTCCTGAAGATTTGCTGTTTAAACCACAGTTCATTAAACAAAACAAAGAAAACCTTAACAAAATAATCGAGCACAGTTCAGATATAGCGGTAGTGGTGGGCTTCGTTGACAGCGATGGTGATATATACAATGCTGCCGCGGTGCTCTATAACAAAAAATTGGTTGGTGTTTACCATAAATTTTATCTGCCGAACTATGGTGTGTTTGATGAGGATAGATATTTCCAGGCAGGAAGGGAATATCCCATTTTCATCATTTATGGCATCGGCATGGGCATAACCATTTGTGAAGATATGTGGTACGAAGCCGGGCCGGCAATTGTCCAGGCCTATGCTGGAGCCACGGTGCTTATTAATATAAGCGCCTCCCCATATCATGCCGGAAAAGGGCTCTTTAGAGAGAGGATGCTTGCTACCAGAGCATCGGACAGTTTAGCTATTGTTGTCCATAATAATTTGGTGGGAGGGCAAGATGAGCTTGTATTTGACGGCAATAGTTTGATTATCAATGAGAGAGGAGAGGTCATTGCTCGTGGGAAGCAGTTTGAGGAAGACTTTATAGTAGTTGATTTGGATGTAGAGTCGGTATTTCGCTCTCAGTTGCATGATTCTCGAAGAAGGAAAGAACCGCCATGGGTTAAGGAGAAACTAAAAGAAGCTACCAAGATAGAGGTTCCAAGTGAGTATCCGGCAATTGTCAAACCCTCTTTGTCGCCAAGACGAGTCGACAGACTGGATGAACTTGCTGAAATTTACCAGGCCCTTGTTCTCGGCACCAGAGACTATGTGCGCAAAAATGGCTTTGAGAAAGTAGTTATTGGTTTGTCCGGTGGGGTTGATTCAAGCCTGGTAGCTGCCATAGCAGCAGATGCCCTTGGGGCTGATAATGTCATAGGAGTTTCCATGCCCTCTCGATACTCATCCCCGGGCAGCAAGTCTGATGCCGAAAATTTAGCAAGAAATCTAGGAATAGAGTTCAAGATAATATCTATTGAGAAAGCGTTTAGTTCCTATTTGGAAACACTGGCGGAGTCTTTCAAGGATACTCAACCGGATGTCACCGAAGAAAACATTCAGGCAAGAATCAGGGGCAACATTCTCTTTGCCTTGTCCAATAAGTTTGGCTGGTTGGTGCTTGCTTGCAGCAATAAAAGCGAGACAGCTACAGGCTATACTACTCTTTCCGGGGACATGGCTGGAGGGTTTATTCCCCTGAAGGATGTCCCTAAGACATTGGTTCTTGAATTAGCCAGATATAAGAATCGCCAGGCCGGTAAAGAGGTGATACCCTCTGCTGTCTTGACCAAAGTACCATCGGCTGAATTAAGACCAGACCAAAAAGATACCGATACTCTGCCTCCATATGAAGTATTGGATCCTATTTTAAAGGCTTATGTTGAAAATGATATGACAATTGACCAGATTATAGCCATGGGTTTTGATCCTGAGATAGTTACAAAGGTGGCTCGCTTGGTAGACAGGAGTGAATATAAGCGTCGCCAGGCTGCCCCCGGTATAAAGATAACTCCCAGAGACTTTGGCCGGGATAGGAGATTACCAATCACTAATCGATTCGGGGGAGGAATAGCTTGAGGAAAATCGGCGGTATCTTGCTGGCAGTCGGCCTGGGTATTTTGGTAGGCTGGGGGCTTTATTGGTTCTTCCGTTTAGCTTTCTTAGAGCTGCCTTTGCCGGTTAAGATTGCCATCGCTGCTATAGCTGTAGGGCTTATTATTCTTCTGACATCGCTAGGTTGGGAGAGGTATCGAGCGTCCAAGGAGGAAAAGGAGAAATTCAAGGAGGTGGAAAAATGATTGTGGTTACCACAGAACAGATAGAGGGCAAAAGGATAACAGAAACCCTGGGTTTGGTCAGAGGCAGCACTATCAGGGCCAGGAATGTAGGGCATGATATTATGGCTGGCTTACGCAACATTGTTGGTGGGGAAGTCAAGGATTACACCGTAATGCTGGCACAGGCTCGGGAAGAGGCAATGCAGAGGATGATTGAGCAAGCCGAGAAGATGGGCGCCAATGCCATAATATGCACTAGGTTTGTAACCTCAATGGTGATGTCCGGAGCTGCCGAGATGGTAGCCTACGGAACAGCGGTGAAAGTGGCGTAAGTTTGAGTTGGCTATGCTCAACGCTCAGGGCAAAGTTAGCTTCTTCATATTAGCGCATATCCACCCCTTTTTATAGCCTGATTTAACCTTCTTCAGGATAGCAGTAACCGGGCTATATTCTAGAGATTTCAGGTTAGATTTTAGACGATTCAAATTGATAATTGGACAGTGGGTGGATTTTATGATATCATACCCTAGCTTATGACAGGAAAGGAGGGTGAAAATCTCACAAGGAGGGTAGTAGATGTTGTGAGTTGAGCAGGATGAGATTAACTCGGGGCTATCTATCTGCTTCTCTCTTACAGTAACCGGATCACCCTGTGCATAATGCAAAGTTAGTTTTGTTTACATCCTAATTCTAATTTTTAAAGGTTTCCAAATTACCAAGAGTTAGTTTTCGCTACGCTCAAAATTGCCCTCGGCTGAATGCTTGTTACTCCCAAATTTTGTCCTATACGAGGCAAAAACGTTAACGCGTAGCATGCAGAATGAAAGGAAGGTCATAGTAATATGTTTGTCACTGACGATAGAGTTGATGCCGATATTGAAATCGACAAAGACCAAATATGTCACTATATAGGATATGAGGATAATCACAACCTCTCAGCACGTATTGCATCTTTAATTGATGACTATGCAGAGCACGCTCATTACCTTATTAACCCCTTGCATTCGTATGTCATCAAGGATGTGGAGTGGGCTCGAGGCTCCATCGCCTTGATTGAAGGTTCGGTTATCTTCAAAAGCCGAATTATCGCCCGGTTGTTGGAGCGTTGTCCCCAGGTGGCGATATTCGTGGTGACAATAGGCAAATATCTGGAAGAGACAGCATTTCAGTTAGCCAGGGACGGGCTTATACTCCAGGCAACTGTCTTGGATGCAATAGGGTCAGATGCTGTGGAGAAGGTAGCGGACTTTGTCCAAGACAGAATAAAGGAGATGGCTGAGGCTCAGGGACTTGTCACCAGCCGACGCTTTAGTCCTGGCTATTGCGACTGGAATGTAGGTCAGCAACGGATGCTCTTCTATGCTTTAACCGGTAATACGTTAGGGGTTCGCTTGACCGGGGAGTGTCTAATGGTTCCCCAGAAGTCAATTTCGGGCATTATTGGTATCGGACCCTCAATCGATGATGTGGAGAACTACAACCCCTGCAAGACCTGTACGAAACAAGATTGTCCAGGAAGGAGGTAAAGTCGAGGATAATGACCCGCAAAGGACTGGACGGAGGTAGTTTTAAGGTTCTAACTGAAGATTCTATATTGAAGGTTCACCAGACTGCGATGCAAGTGATTGAAGAGGTGGGCTTTGAAGTGCAGTCGGAAATGGCACTGGAGCTTTTCAAAGGAGCTGGAGCCAGGGTGGATCGGGAAAAGCAACTGGTGCGGCTGGATGAGAGTAAGGTTAAGAAACTTATTGAAGCAGCACCATCGGAGATTAGACTCTGTGGACAGGATGAAGCAGATGATATTATTTTGGGTGGTCGGCGGGTGTATGCTGGAACGGGTGGCACGGCACTTTATGTCTATCAGCCTGATGTTAACCAGAAAAAACTGGCAAGTATGGAAGACCTGCGATGCATCGCCAGATTGGTTGACAAGCTGGATAACATCCACTTTTTTTTGCTGCCGACATATCCCAATGAACTGCCTTTGGAACAGGTAGATGTAAACCGTTTTTTTGCCGGGCTAGATAATACCACCAAGCATGTTATGGGAGGTGTTTATACGCTTGATGGTGCGGAACAGGTGATACGGATGGCACAAACCGTTGCCGGTTCTGCTGAAAACCTCCGCCAGCGTCCCCTGATATCCATGATAACATGCATTATAAGCCCGCTAAGGATAGACAAGACATATGGCGATATGATCGTGGCCATTGCTAGAAACGGCATACCCGTAGCTTGTCCCTCCGAACCGTTGTGCGGTGCCACTTCACCGGTTACGCTCGCCGGAACCCTTGTAGTCCAAACCGTAGATTCGCTGTTGGGGGTAATGCTTACCCAGATTGCAAACCCGGGGACACCGGTCCTCTTCGGTTCGGTCGCTACAAATACTGACTTGAGGGACCTAAAGTACCTGGCAGGTTCAGTTGAAATGGGTTTGCTCAACGCAGCTGGCGCACAGATGGCGCAGTTCTATCAACTTCCTTTCTATGCTACTGGTGGCATGACCGATTCTAAAGTTCTCGATGCTCAGAGTGGCTATGAGTCTGCTTTGACCAACCTGCTCTGTGCACTTTCAGGAGCTAACTTCATTCATGATGCTGCTGGGCTTATGGAGTTCGCAATGACTGTGTGTTATGAAAAGTATGTCATGGATAATGAGATACTGGGTATGGTGATGAGAGCCGTGGATGGAATCGAAGTGAATGATGACACTCTGGCCTTTGACCTCATAAAACAGGTAGGACCGGGAGGTGATTTCGTGGCTGCCAGACATACAAGGCACTTCATGCGCAGCGAGCACTATCAGCCGTCTTTGAGCGACAGGAATAGCCAGGAGGAATGGCTAGCCAAAGGCGGAAAGGTGACATGGGAAAGAGCTTCAGAGATTGTAAATGAGCTCCTGGCTAAGCCTAAATACAGCCTCCCCTCGCCAATAAGACAGCAGGTATTATCACAAATCAAGGGGATAATTGGTTAAAATATGCTTGTAATCGGAGAAAACATAAGTGCGACAGATTTCAAAAGTACCGATAGAAACTGTAAGATCCAATATAAATTCAAGTGAACATGTACAATGCTCTAACTGATGTCCAACAAGTCATGCAGCTTAATAGATTGAAACTGGAGGATGATAATGCCAGAGGACATAATTAGCTTAATTCAAGAAAATGTTATCCAAGGAAGGGTAACCAAGGATGACGAAGGTATGGATGAAGAGATGGTGGGTCAGCCCGGCGTTACCGAGCTTGTTGAGAAGGCCCTTGCCTCTGGCTTGAGTATTAAGGACATAATCACTAAGGGGCTCTCTGGTGGTATGAACATTGTGGGGCAAAAATTTGAAGCGGGGAAATACTTTATTCCTGATATGCTAGCTTCGGCACAGGCAGTTGGAGCAGCCATGGAAATACTTGAGCCATACCTTGCTGGGAGTGGTATCAATGCCAAGGGCAAGATAATTGTGGCTACGCTAAAAGATGACCTTCACGATATTGGCAAGAACATAGTATCCATTCTGCTTCGTGGGGCAGGATACACTGTCAAAGACCTGGGAAACAATGTTGACATTCAGGTCATTGTAGATGCAGTAAGGGAGGAAAAACCACAGTTCTTGGGTTTGTCCGCCCTGCTCACCAGCACCATGGCCCGCATGGCGGATGTGATACAAATGCTTGAGGAAAATGGGCTTAGGGATCAGGTTAAGATTATAGTCGGCGGAGCACCTGTCTCAGAGGAGTTTGCTAAAAGCATCGGCGCTGATGGATATGGCGCGGATGGCTTTCAGGCTATAGCTGTGGTGGAAGCTCTCAATTCCGACACGGAGAACTAGAATAGCAATCATTCTATTGCAGACTTATTATCTGAAGGAAGGAGCTGGTGCCAAGAAAAGGAATACTTGTCGATAAGCCATACGAGAGGTTGACGAGGGAGCAGGTGGAGCTAATTCACCAGGCTTCCATGCAGATACTGACTGACCCCGGGCTAATAAGCTTCAACCGGGAAGCAGTGGATATACTCCATAGTCATGGCGCAGCGGTTGAGTCCATCCCCGGTGACCATCAGAGCTGGAAGGTAAAGATACCAGAGCAGGTGGTATTAAGTGCGATGAACTCAGCTCCCAAGACCGTGAAATTGGGAGCTCGGAATCCAGATAATATCGTCACCATGCATGGTGACGAGCCCAGAGTGTACTTAATCACTGGTTCGGAGACCAATATCTGGCTGGATGTCGATTTTCCTACCTATGTGAATAAGGCTGACTCTACCAGGGAGATTAGAGTACCTGAGTTCAAGCCCAGGCGAGGTACAGTTGATGACCTATGCCAGTCAGCCCACGTCTGTGAGCACCTAGAGATGGTCGATGGCTACATTCGCACCGTGAATATCCAGGACCGCGATATAACTGAGGATAACAAAGACGTCAATAAATTTTTTGCCTCGCTCAATAACAATACGAAGCACTTCATGAGCGGGTTGACCAGTTTAAAACAGCTTGACAACGTGGTGAGGATGGCAGAACTCATCGTTGGAGGCAAAAAGGCGCTTGAAGATAACCCCATCATCTCGTTTATCACCTGCCTGGTGAAGAGCCCGCTCCAGTTCGTCGATGACACTACAGCGACTTTCATTGAAGTATGTCGCCGAAGATTGCCGATCGTTGTGTCATCATCACCACAAGCGGGCACCACTGCACCTATCAAGGAAGCCGGTATCATGGCTCAGATAAACGCGGAGGTATTGGCAGGCATAACGCTGGGGCAACTGGTAAAACCGGGAACCCCGGTACTCTACGGCAGTGTGCCTGTCAGAGCCAGGATGGATACCCTGGGTGATTCTTATGGCTCTGTCGAGACCAGTCAGTACAACATCGATTGCGTCCAGATGGCACGTTTCTACAGGCTCCCCAACTACTCTACTTCCGGCGTCTGTGACTCGAAGATACCTGGCCAGCAATCATCGATAGAGAGGCTGTTTTCGGATATAGTGGTCACCATGTCAGGACCTCAGTTCCTGCACTGCGCCTTTGGTTTGCTGGACTGTAATTCTGTCTTCTGCCTGCTCCAGGCGGTCTTGGACGATGCCCACTTCAAGATGATAGAGTTTTTCCTGCGGCAGCCGCGGGTTGACCAGCCGGAGCTGGAAGCAATGCTGAAGCAGATACAGGAGGTGGTGGCTACGCCGCAAAAGCTATACATAAGCTATATTCGGCCCCTGTTGCGCAGTGGGGAAATATCTGGGATATATCCCTTTGAGGGAGGTGGTGAGGCGGATGATGTTTTCGAACTTGCCTATGAAAGAATGAAGGAATTGCTGGCAAAACCGGTGGAGCACATCGATAAGAAGACAACTGCCAGAATATTCGAAGAAATTCCTGGCATACTACCACGACTTAACATATATGAAAGGGAGAGTTAGCATGAGTAAGAATATAATTGCGGCAATTAAGAAGAATGTGATAGAGGGAAGAAAGACGCAGGAGGATGTGGGAATAGATGAGAGCCTTGCCGGAACACCGGGCGTGGTGGAACTCACGCAACAAGCTCTTGAGAGTAATATCTCCCCAGAAGTAATAATAAACGAGGGCTTGACTACTGGGATGGAAGTGGTGGGTGACAAGTATGCTACCGGAGAGTATTTTATTCCGGATATGCTTGCCTCGGCTGAAGCGGTAGGAGCGGCGATGGATATCCTGAAGCCAATACTGGAATCATCGAACGTGGAGACCAAAGGGAAATTCGCCATCGCCACGGTGAAGGGGGATATCCATGATATCGGCAAAAACATCGTTGCTATCTTACTGAAAGGCGCTGGTTACGAGGTGCATGACTTGGGAGCGGACGTGCCTACGGAGGAAGTGGTGGAGTTCGTGAGAGAAGAAAAGCCGGGATACTTGGGACTATCAGCCTTGCTTACCACCACCATGACTGAGATGGGCGTTGTGATCGAAGCTCTTGAGGAAAGCAAGCTCAGGGACAGTGTAAAAGTGCTCGTCGGGGGTGCTGCTGTCTCCAATGAGTTTGCCCAGGAGATAGGGGCCGATGCCTACTGTATTGATGCATTCGATGCGGTCAAAGTGCTCGACAGCTACCAATAGGCAGTCTAGAGCGTAGACGTAGTCAGTATAAATAAGTGCGGCAAAGGAGTGTTGTATGGCAAGCATAGCCGGAATCTTTTCACTGAATGGAGACGTGCTGGAGGGATGCGGACAACAGGTTGGCAAGATGCTGGAGCGGATGCGACACCGAGGTCCAGATAATACGGTCGTTCGGGCACTGCCTGACCGCCACGGCGCTCTGGGCGCCAATGAAGTCAATCTGACTCCGGAGAGAACCTGTTGCACCTCGCTTTCAAGACCTCCATTCATCGTTTTTGACGGAGAGTTGTTCAATGAAAGAGCCCCAGGCCAGCATGATGTTGAGCTGTTCAAGGAGTTTTACGAGAGGCACGGCAAGGAGTGTTTCTCCCTGCTCGATGGAGGCTACACTTGCGCTATCGTTGATGCAGGCGAAGTAATCCTGGCACGGGACCCTGTGGGTGCCAGGCCTCTCTTCTATGGGTCGGAACACGGCTTGTTGTGCTTCAGTAGCGAAATGAAGGGGTTAATAGACCACATTCGCTTTGACGTTAATGAGTTGCCTCCTGGCTACATCTACAGCACCAACGAAGGACTGAAGCCATTTGAGCCTTTTGTTCCTGACGTGCCTGAGCCAGGGACCATAGAGGAAGCAGCTATGACTCTCCGTCAATTGCTCATAGAGGCAGTGCAGAAAAGAATGCCCGGCGTGCGAGGCGTCTCGTTGAGCGGTGGTCTGGACAGCTCTATTGTGGCCGCCATTGCCAAGGAGTACAATCCGGACCTGCACCTGTTCACTGCCACCATTGACAGCGCGCCCGGTCCCGACCTGGAAAATGCTGTGCTAATGGCTCAATTCCTCGGTCTTGAGCACCGTCTTCATATCTACCGGATAACCGATTCTGACATTTGCGATTTGATTCCCCAGCTAGTCTGGCACCTTGAGAGTTTTGACGAGGACTGCATATCGGGCATTATCTCCAACTACTACGTTGCCCGCATGGCAAAGGAATACACCGATGCTATCCTGGTTGGTGAAGGGGCCGATGAACTATTTGGGGGATACCGTATGGTTCTAAAAAACCCAAAAGTGACCAGCGATGCACATCGAGAACAGCTTGCCCAGAGGTTGCTGGACATCGCCTACAACACTGCTCTGAGGCGCCTCGACAGGGGCTGGATGGCAAAAGCCGTAGTGTATCAGATACCATTCCTGGACGCCAGGATTGTCGCTTTCGCCAAGAAGATACCGATGGCGTGGAAGATTTACGGTGAGCAACAGATAGAAAAGTTTATTCTGCGTGAGGCGTTCCGCGATATGCTTCCTGAAAAGATTGCCAATCGTGAGAAGCTCAGGTTCGCCATGGGGGTCGGCACAGATAACGTCATGGATGTGCTGGTATCCAAGGTAATCGACCCTGAAGAGATAAAGAGGCGCCCAAAGTCAGCCTACGGCATGCCATTCGCCACGTTCAAAGAACTCCTCTATTACGATGAGTTCTTGAAGCTGTTTCCGCCTGCGTATGAGAAACAGACGGTGCGGTGGGACCCCTTCAAGTGAAAACGAATGTGTACCGTAACATATACAGTCTTGGGCACTACAATCTCACACTGAGTAAGCTAGATGTCACATGACCGCCTGAGCCGGACAGGCACACAGATCGGAGCACGAGGAGCGTCACCCGGTTGACTTCCACTCTAACTTGTGGTTTGATAGCAGCCAACTACTCGAAGAATCAAGAGAATTGATGCGTGTTAGAGACCAAGCCATGGTAGATTGCGGGTAGCACCAAAGGTTATGTAAATCCCACTAATAGGAGGCAAATATGGTTCCAACGAAGGAAGAAATACTCAAGTTTGTTAAGGATCAGGGTGTTGAAATGGTGGATTTCAAGGTTGTTGATCTAATCGGTCGTTGGCATCATGTGACTATCCCTGCAAGCCAGTTAAGTAAGTCTACGTTCACCGATGGTATCGGGATAGATGCCTCTAGCTATCCTGGTTATAAGAAGGTTACAGCTGGAGATATGAAAATAATACCGGATAGTAGTACTGGTATCATTGACCGCTTTCCCGACCTTAGGACGCTCAGCATAGTGTGTGATATCTGCGAGCCTGATGGAACACCCTACGTTAGATATCCACGCAATGTTGCCAGAAGGGCAGAGCAATATATGGCCTCAACTCGGAAAGGGGTCGCTTTGTTTAGCCCGGAGCTTGAGTTCTATGTCTTTGATGAGATCAGATATATTTCAGAAACAAACCAATCATCTTATTACATCGATTCTACTGAAGCCTTTTGGAACACAGGAAGACAAGAGAACCCAAACTTGGGATATAAGTTTCCTTCCCAGGCAGGATATCACGGCATCTCACCCGCAGACAGCACGTTTAACTTAAGGTCGAAGTTGATCAAACTAATAGAAGAGTCTGGCATACCAGTGAAATACCACCACCATGAGGTAGGCGCAGCCCAGGTGGAGATAGAAGTGCTACACGATACTCTGCTAAGGTCAGCAGATGCAGTAATGCTCATGAAGTACCTGATCAAGAATATTGCCTACCAGAGTCGTAAAGTTGCTACTTTCATGCCCAAGCCGCTGTACCAGGAAGCTGGGAACGGTATGCATGTCCACCAGTATCTATCTGACGGCAAGCTCTCACTCTTCTATGATAAAGATGGCTACGCTGGCCTGAGCCAACTGGCCTTAAATTACATTGGCGGGTTGTTGAAACATGGACCAGCAATCCTAGCGTTTACTAATCCCAGCACCAATTCTTATAAAAGGCTTATCCCTGGCTATGAAGCCCCGGTGAATCTTTTCTATGCTGCAGCGAACAGGACGGCAGCGGTACGTATACCTATGTATGATGTAAATAAGCAGAGGGCAAGAATAGAGTTCCGCCCACCGGATGCAACCTGTAATCCCTATTTGGCTTTGGCAGCCTTGTTAATGGCAGGTCTTGATGGGATCGAGAATCAAATAGACCCGGCTGCCGAAGGGTTTGGTCCCTTTGAAATAGACATTGCCGAGATGCCTGAGCAACAGCGCGCTAGTATTAAGGCTTTACCTGGTTCTTTGCAAGATGCCTTAAATGCCCTGAGCGACGACCATGGCTTTTTGTTAAAAGGCGAAGTGTTTACTGAGGATTTGATAGACGCGTGGATTGAATACAAGATGCGTAAAGAAGTGAATCCATTACGGGCCAGACCGCATCCCTACGAGTTTGAGCTATATAGCGACATATAGTAAAGTAAAGAGAAATAGAAGTGCGCCGATAAAGAGAGGAAATGCTAGCTATTGGCGTTGATATTGTGGAGATAGAGCGCATTGAATCGGCAATCAAGCGGTGGGAGGGCGCCTTTTAAACCGGATTTACACCGAATAAGTGTATAAAGTCCTTTATCTTAACTCTCTTTTTAGTTTCTCCATTATTTTGGCAAACTCCTGGTTGTATCTTTTTTCTTGGTCGGAGAGAAAATCTCGCCATTGAGGAAGCTGTTTTATCGCCTCATCAACACTCAGTTGAACAACCATGGTGTTTTGTCCTTGCTGAACTTGTTTTACCCTTAGCTGGGGATTTCTTTCTACTTCGGCTCTTATGCTATTGTAGGCTTGCTCTATTTCTGCGCTATACCTCTTTTGTAAGTCCTCCAGCAGGTTTAAATTCAGCTCAACTATAGAGGTATTCTGTTCTTCCTTGAGGGTCTCTATGGCTAAAATTCCGTCTCTTTTCCTTTGCAGCTCAGTTGTAGTACTCTCAAAACTAAGGGAATCTATCAATCTCACCTGGGCCTCTCTCAGAAGGGATGGCTTGCCTTCTTCCTTTAACCTCTTCCACAAGCTTTCGGGGTCAATCTGACCTTGGTAAAATTCCGAGAGTAGAGAGTTCACCTTCTCAGAATCTATCATCCTTTCTTTTTCTTCTTGGGTCAACCCACCAATCCTGGCTAATCTTTCTCTAGCGATTGGTGGAAGGTCTTCCTCCCAATTTTTCATTCATATCTCCTCATAAATAGGCGACGTCTATTTTTCACCATACAGGCAAGAAGATAGTATATAATATGGAATCAGATTTGGGGAGTGCGATGGGAATCAGACTTTATCATGAGCTTCGGGAACAGAATGAACAGCCAGCCCGGGTAAGGTCTCGCTTTCCTCAAATCGATGATTATATTAACAGGCTGGAAAGCAACCTTATGCTATCTTAAGAAGAGAACTGAACTTACTTAAATAAAGGAATTTTATCATCAAGATGCTAGCCAAAGTAAAAAGTGCTGCTGTGGTGGGTCTGGAGGGAGCCGTAGTGGAAGTAGAGGTTGATTTATCACCAGGTTTACCTTCTTTCACCATCGTTGGACTACCAGACAAGGCAGTCCAGGAGGCCAAAGAAAGAGTAAGATCGGCCATAAGAAACTCCTACTACAAGTTCCCTAACAGGCGCATTACTGTCAACCTGGCTCCAGCCGACTTAAAAAAGGAAGGCCCTGCTTACGATTTACCCATAGCCATAGGCATACTGATGAGCTCAGGACAGCTAAACTCCGATCTCACCAACAGTATCTTTTTAGGTGAACTCTCTTTGGATGGCAAGCTACGCCATACCCATGGGGTATTGCCTATGGTGGCTTTAGCCCATGATAAAGGCTTGTCTACTATATTTGTACCTTGTGATGATGCTAAGGAGGCTTCCCTTATAGACAACATACATATATTTCCTGCGGAATCGCTAGCGCAGCTAGTTGTGCACCTTCAAGGCGAAGTAGGCATCCCAGAGTACCATAGCGAGCTAAATTGGGAGCAGGAATTTCGCCCTAGTTACGCCTCCGACCTCATTTATATCAAGGGCCAGGAGCATGCCAAGAGAGCTCTGGAGATAGCGGCGGCAGGAAGACACAATATCCTCATGTGTGGCCCACCGGGAAGCGGCAAAACTATGTTGGCTCGTTCCTTGCCCGCGATACTTCCCTTGTTGACCATGGAGGAGGCCATCGAGGTAACCAAGATTTACAGCGTTAGTGGATTGTTGCCGCAAGGCACTCCCATCGTTGTCGAGCGCCCTTTTCGTTCACCTCACTATACTATTTCCCATGCTGGCTTGGTGGGAGGGGGACAATGGCCAAGGCCTGGGGAGATAAGCCTGGGGCACCATGGGGTACTTTTTCTGGATGAATTTCCTGAGTTCGGGCACACCACCCTGGAATCGCTGCGCCAACCGATAGAGGACAGAACGATTACCGTCAGCCGTGCTCGTGGCAGTGTTACCTTCCCGGCTAGCTTTATGATGGTTGCAGCTATGAACCCCTGCCCCTGTGGGTATTATGGCGACCCGTTTAAGGAATGTAAATGCTCGTCAGGAGAAATCTCCCGCTATCATAAAAGGATAAGCGGACCGTTACTGGACCGCATTGATATCTTTGTTGACGTTCCCCATATTGATTATGAAAAACTCACTGAGGATAAGCCCGTGGAAAGCTCGGATAAAGTCAGGGCCAGGGTCAAGGCGGCGCATGAAATACAGCTTGAGCGTTTTCGAGGGACGAAGCTGAAGTGCAATGCCGATATGACGCCCAAGGAGGTGAAGGAATTCTGTACGGTGGAATCGGCAGCTCAGAGCCTGCTTCGCGCCGCCATGAAGCAGCTTCATCTCACCGGCCGGGCCTTCCACCGCATCCTTAAGCTTTCCCGCACCATCGCCGACTTAGAGCACAGTGACATCATCAAAACACACCATATGGCTGAAGCTCTACAGTACCGGCACAAAGAAATAATTTAAACCTGAAACCTGGTCTTGAGGTGTGAAGGAATCCTTTCCTTCACGAGAATACTTTCATAATCCCGCCAACAATTAGCAGTATAATACCAACGATAAGGGAAATCCTGCCTCCTATTTGCCAGGCTTGTAGCCAGAAACGCTCGTGTTCATGGGTTATAGTCTCCTTAATATCTCTTCGGGTTAGCAAAATAGAATTGTAGTATCTGTTCTTTTCCCTCTTGTTCCAGAGAATAAAAATGATCCCCAGAAGAAGGAAACATCCTCCCAGCACTAAGATAATTTGGTAAGTAGCCAGAGACATTTTACTCAACCTCCCCCCTCAAGAATTCAGAAATTCTGAGATGACTCTACTTAACCTCTACAGTCGCTCCAGCAGCTTCTAATTTCTGCTTTGCTGTTTCAGCCTCTTCCTTAGGGACGCCTTCTTTTACTACTTGTGGAGCAGCTTCTACCAAATCCTTAGCTTGCTTTAATCCTAGAGTAGTTACCTCACGCACTGCCTTGATAACTTCGATTTTCTTCTCGCCGAAGCTCTTTAAGGTGACGGTGAATTCTGTCTTCTCCTCCTCCGTGGGTGCCTCTGCTGGCTTGCCAGGGGCAGCTGCCGACGCTGCTGCAGCTACAGGGGCAGCACTAATCCCGAATTCATTTTCCAGTGTCTTGACCAAATCAGCCAGGTCCAGCACTGTCATAGTCTTAATGGCAGCGATAATTTCCTCATTGGTCAAACCCTTGGCCTCTTTCTTTGCCCTTGGAGCTTCCTTGACCTGTTCTTCCTTAACTTCTTTCTGTGGCTTTAGAACTTCCTTTCCCTTCTCTTCCTTAACTTCCTCCTGTGCAGTTGGAGCTTCTTTTACCTCCCCTTCCTTAACTTCTTGCTGCGCTGTTGGAGCTTCCTTGATCTCCTCTTCTTTAACTTCCTTCTTTGCTTTTGAAGCTTTCTTTACTTCTTCTGGTGACATGATGTCCTCCTTTGTTATGCGCTCATGGTTTGAGCCCTGTTTTGTAGCACGTTCAATAGCCCCAGCAGGGGACGGTTAAGAATATTATGTAAAGTTACTATGGGGGCTTGTAATTGCCCGAACAGTTTGGAGATGAGAACTTCTCTAGGTGGCAAATTAGCCAGGCTTACCACTTCCTCCGGAGGCAGAACTTGGTCCTCCAACAATCCCCCTATAATTTGTAAAGGCAATGCCGCAGATTTGATATATTGGTTAAGAGCTTTAGCCGTATTAACTATGTCATCGCCGAAGGCCAGGGCCACAGGGCCTTCGATTATATCTCTCAGTTGTGGCTTACCTGCCTGGTCAGCGGCACGATAGACCAGAGTGTTTTTGACAACATGATACTCCACACCTGCTTTTAACAGAGCATTACGCAACTCAGCCATTTGTTTAGCAAGTAAGCCCTGATAATTAGTAGCGATAATAATAGTGCTCCGCGATAAATCGTCGGCTAGATTGCCTACTATTTGTACCTTATTTTCTCTTAACATACTCGCCCTCTTTTTAATTCCCTCCAGTCATGGGAAAGGAAGCCATAATAAAAATCCCTGTGCCAGTGAACACAGGGTCAACTTCAGCCTCGGCAGGCAAATCATTTAAACCCTCAGGGTACCTGCTGTCACTGGCGTCGGTCTATTATAACACAAGGAATCAATTAGTCAAAGAATACATCGACTGCAGAAAGCATAAAAAAGGCGACCCCTGGTTAGGGGGCCACTTATCACACTTGTATACTCAGTACTTCATCCCAGCTGATATTACGTCACACCCTATAGTTCATACATAACTTTTTTGGGAGTACCTCCTTCTTGTTTTTGCTAACAGGAAGAGTACTCGTTGCCGCTAACTATTTCCACACTTTTTGAGTATACCCCTTGGAAAAACGCATGGCAAGAGAGAACTTTAGTCAAATGTTGCTATAATTATTATTCACTTTGACTTGACATGGGCTTCATACGAGTGCAATAATATTTTCTACAATTGAACGTGGCGTTTCTCCGAGCCAGTCCGTCTAACTGGTAATCCTATGATAGATGGCTGATAGGGCATAGCCGAAAACGGAGATGCCTTCCGTGTTTGGAAAGGAGAAGTGTCTTAGGGAAGAGAGATGCCTGAGTTTTTGGGCGTCTTATTTTTTGCTAGTGCCCCCCTATCACTGACGTGGTGGGAGAGGCAAGGGTGGTCTTGTTAGTCATATGCCATCAGGCGGGAAAGTACCAGCAAGACTAAACTAAGAATGCACGTCGGACTCAAAAAGAGATGACAGAAGGGAGCAACTGTGATATTACCAAGATTCAAGTTTACCGAACCGCAAACTCTTGAAGAAGCTTTTGAAATTGTAGAGCAAAACAAGGGGGATGCTGCATTTCTCGCCGGTGGTACCGACCTGCTGGTCAATCTGAAAAAGAAGGTGGTTAATCACAGTGTAATCATCTCTCTGGAAAAGCTGGCTGAACTGAAAAACATAGAGTACTCCAATGAAAAGGGCCTTACTCTGGGAGCCATGACTAGGATCAGTGATATCGAAGAATCCCCGGTGCTTAGAGAGAAATATCCTATCCTGGCGATAGCTGCCAGCAAGTTGGGCTCACTGCAAGTAAGAAACCGCGCTACCGTGGGCGGGAACATCTGTGCAGCGAGACCAGCCGGTGACACCATCGGTCCTCTGATTGCTTACGCTGCCACTGTCAGGCTGGTTAGTAAAGACGGGGAGCGGCGCCAGCCGCTGGAAGAGTTCTTTCTCAGCCCCGGCAAGACCATAATCAGGGAGGGCGAAATACTGGCTGACATTCAACTCAGTACCGTCCCCGCGAATACCGGGGCCAGTTATATCAAATATGGCGTAAGGAAAGCTATGGAGATTGCTATGGTCACTGTGACCACTTTGCTCACCTTCGGAAACGCATCGTGCCAATCGGCGCGGGTAGTCCTGGGCGCGGTCGCCCCCACATTTATCAGGAGCCCCCAGGCGGAGGACGTTTTGTCGGGTGGGATATTTTCTCGTGATATTGCCGGGCAAGCCGCCAAACTGGCTGCCGGTTGCTGCCAACCTATCTCCGACATGAGGGCATCCGCTGAATATCGCCGAGAATTGGTAGAGGTACTAACCAGACGCAGTCTTTTGGAGGCCGCGTCTCAATGCGTCAACTTTTCATAAAGGAGAAAGGTGCCCATGAAAAAACATATAGCATTGAAGATTAACAATCAAGATTATGAATTACTGGTAGCAGACAATGAAACACTGGCGCAGGCACTGCGCGGTACGCAGGTCAACCTGACGGGCACAAAACAGGGCTGTGAAATAGGGGATTGCGGTGCCTGTACCGTGTTGATGGATGGCAAACCGGTCAATTCCTGCCTGGTACTGGCGATGCAGGCCAGCGGTCACGAAATCACCACGATTGAAGGCTTGGCTGGAAACGGAAAGCTTCATCCTGTCCAGGAAGCATTTATTGAAGCCGGTGCTGTGCAGTGCGGCTTCTGCACGCCAGGTATGATTTTGAAGGCGAAGGCCTTACTTGATACAAATACTAAACCCACCCGACAGGAAATCCGAAAAGCATTTGTCGGTAACATGTGTCGCTGTACCGGCTATTTTAAAATCATTAATGCCGTGGAGAAAGCATCCGAAATGCTGAGTGAAGAGGAGGTGAAACCCTGATGGCTGAAACCACTGCACATGAGTATTCGATTTTAAATACCAGTCCGGTGCGTAAAGGCGTACCGGAGAAAGCTACCGGGCAGGCCAAGTATACCGCCGATTTGTCATTGCCCAATATGCTGGCCGGTGCTATACTGCACAGCCCGCTGGCCCATGCCAGGATATTAAACATTGATGTGACCAGGGCTAAGAACTTGCCTGGCGTAAGAGCCGTACTGACCGCTAATGACATCAGCCACATCAAGTTCGGCTACAGCCCGGCAAGATTCGATGAAACGGCACTGGCGGTTGACAAAGTCCGATACGTAGGTGACGAGGTTGCCGCCGTGGCTGCTATTGATGAGCAGACTGCCAGAGAAGCGCTGGAGTTGATAAAGGTAGACTACGAAGAGTTGCCGGCAGTATTGGACCCGTTCGATGCTATGGCAGAAGATGCTCCGTTCATACATGAAGAATATGCCCGAAATGTCTGCCATGAAGTACACAATGAGGCAGGTAGTGTGGATAAGGGGTTTTCCGAGGCCTACCTTGTCAGGAGTGACAGGTTCATGAATAAAAAGACGGATGGTGCCTGTCTTGAGCCGCAGGCTACCCTGGCCGATTATGAGCTTTCGGGGCACCTGACTCTCTGGACTTCAACACAAGTATCTCATTATGTCCAGAGAACAGTGGCAATGGTGCTGCAACTGCCATTGAATAGGGTAAGGGTCATTGCCCCGTATGTAGGTGGTGGATTCGGCGTTAAAGCTAGTGCGGGTTCCCACGAGCTTATTGCCTGTATGTTATCCATGCATGCCGGCTGCCCGGTCAAGCTTGTGATGGATAGAGAGGAGGTCTTCTGGCACAATCGTGCCCGGCACCAGTACTATCATGAAATGACCATCGGGGTAACTAAGGACGGCAAGATTCTGGCCCATAAGCACCTGGCGGTACTTGATGGCGGCGCTTACAGCAGCTTGGGCGTGATTACTGTCTACTATAACGGCTCGTTGCTTCACGCACCATATGCCATACCCAATATGCGCTATGATGGCTACCGCATCTACACCAATAAGCCGA